>WNGP01008851.1_pt1 | contig 18433 bp, 19 predicted proteins | sample 5407671 | NCBI WGS metagenome assembly WNGP01 (sample SAMN13153381, study PRJNA577476) | soil metagenome | isolation source: 40 cm soil or saprolite under Garry oak tree replicate 2 | place: USA:California | collected 2016-06-15 | reverse complement strand
GCGGCCGACCTGCCTGACCAGATTGGCACCATCTCGGGCACCTATGCCAAAGAATACTATTTCGACTATCCCCCAGGCAATCCTCTGGCCCGCTTCATCATGGTGTCGCCAAATATGTTTCCTGGCTACAACTACAGTAGCAGAAACATGACTATCAGTCGAGCAAGCAGCTCGCCCTCAACAGCACGACCTGCCCGGCCATGGCTATTACAAGCTACAACCCCAATTGTGTCGTCAATGACACGACCAGTCTGACCAGGGGTGCAGGTACGGTCATCGTTGTTACGGGTACCGGGGGAACGGTGCCACTTCTCTCAATCAGCACCACCGACCCGAAGATAGGCTACTTTAGAAGCTGGATGGGAGCCAATGTCAACCCGACCTGGGGTGTGTCTCGATTTACCGTCTCTGCCACCCAGCTGACCGCGCAGTTTGTTCCGGTGTCGGGGGGAACCTTTAGCGATGGCTTTACCATCACCAGCAGCGCCCCCACTCCCACTCCATCGCCGAGTGTACCGGCGACACCTTCTCCGTCGCCCGGAACAGTATTGGCGCAGGACAGCTTCCAGCGTGCTGATCAGTCCCTCTGGGGAACAGCTTCCGACGGACAGGTCTGGACAGGTGATGCCAACAGTCTCCCCAACTTCTCCATCAGCGGCAATACGGGGCAAGTTGTAGGCACCACTGGCAGCAGCTACAACGCGATCCTGGGGCCAACCGCTGCCAATGCAGAAGTCGTGTTCACTGGCTCGCTCAGCGACCTAAGCAACAACAACCTGGGGGCAGTCCTGCGCTGGACCGATGCTAATAACTGGTACAAAGCCTACATCGATGGCACCAACCTGGTTATACAAATGAATGTCAATGGGACGCTCACCACGCTTGCAAGAGCCCCGTTTGCAGCGACGGCTTTAACATCCTACACCTTGCGTTTCAATGTGGTTGGCACTGCGCTCTCTGCGAAGGTCTGGCCAGCGGGAATGGTTGAGCCAGACTCTTGGATGGCCACGGCGGCCGATAGCACCTTCTCGTCCGGCTATTGTGGGTTGCGTATGCTTGTCCAGAACGGCGTAACCGCACAGCATACCTGGTTTCAGGCAACCACACAATGATACCGACCGAGAGGGTGTTCAGCGGACGAGTGTCGAGGTGATTGCCAGCGAGATGGAGATGCTCTCTCCCATGCCAGCCTCTAACAGCGTGCAGGCGGAAGAGAACCATGATCCCTTTCTTCCCGATCTCCCAGAAGACGTTTCTAGAAGAGCCTGAAACAATCTCACTCTCTGCTGTCCGTTGATTACTCCCTGGGTTCGTGAATTGGTATGGCTTAGTAACTCTCTATATCGCCTCTCTTGCTGCTCTGAGCGGTTCTCATTGTCTCATCTAAAACTGTCAGAATCACCTCTGGAGGTACCTGGTTCTTCGGGGGATACGTATCCGGTTCATAGAGCACACATACCCCATAGTCTTTGAGCATGTGAAGACTTCTGAAGAAGGCGGGATGGCCATCGAGGCCTCCTCCAGTACGAAAACAGGGAACAGTCACAATTGGCATCTTCAGCCCTGTATATTCACATAATATCCCTAGCGCGAGGGTATCAGAGATGCCTAATGCCCATTTGTTGATGGTATTGAACGTCGCAGGGAACACCACGATCGCATCGGCGCGTGGCAAGACATCAGGCTCTTCTGGTCGCTTGTACTCGCTGCGTACGGGATAGCCTGTCAGTCGTTCCACAAGAGGAATGTCAAGGAACTTCGTCCCTTGGGGAGTCGTAATTACGCACACGTTCCACCCTCTTGCTTGTGCTTGCTTGACAAATTTTGGGACGAGTGCTGCTGTAGACGCTGCGCAGACAATATTGTACAGAATACCTCTCGAATGTAGTGCAGTTTCGCTCATGCAATCCCTCGATATCCTCTCGGTGCAATCAGTTCTCTCATCTGCTGATCCAGGTTCTTGACGTATTGCGTTTCTTTCCACGGCTCCAATTCCTGCCGGAGTCCGAGAAGGCGTTTTGCAACAGTCTGTGATTTGGTCTGAGCCATAATCGACAATGCTTGAATCGCATGTCCACAGGCTCTTTCAACATCTCCCCCTTGAGCGTATGTACCCGCAATGTCAATAAGAAGGGTGGGTCGCCGTTGTATACGCCCAGGGTCGAGGAGAGCCAGGGCATCTGTCAAGGCTCTTTGAGCCTCATCCAAGAAGGAGGATGTCCGTGCATCTTCAGGATGATACAACCGTCTGAAGCAGATGCCTTGATAGCCTGCCAATCGAGAACGATCAAAATGGAGCCAGTACATCTCTTCCCGTGGATACTGCCGGTCTTCGACAAATTCGGCAATCTCGAGTGCTTTGAGACAGGACCGCGAACTCCCGAGGATAGCCTGGATCTCAGCTTCCACTGCGGCCAAATAAGCCCGCACAGGTGTGTTCACATTTCCCGCTGCCAGACGACGAGCCCATTGAATACAACGAAGAGCTGCTGGTGTATTTCCGCTATACGTCCATGTGAAGCTCATTCTCCCCCATGCAACAGCCTCCAGTGCCTGATTAGTTCCCTCTTGCGCAGCAGTTATAGCAATCTGGTGAAAGTTCTGTGCATGAGCAAACTCACCCATATCAAAGAGAAGGTGACCAGCGAGTTGAGCTATTCCGCTTGCGATACAGCAGAGGCGTGTGCGTATTGTTGGGAACAGTGAACCCTCAAGGAGGGTCATTACCTTCTGGAGATGCTCTATGACGTAGCTCAGTAGATCGCTTGATGCCAGTGCCGCGCTATGCCGATCTTGCCAATAGGTCTCTGTACGTAGCTCAAAGTAATGAAGCGTTCTCTCATCTATGGTGGAAGGCTTTTTCAAAGCTCGTAAGAAGCGTTCTACTAACTCACTATTGATGAGATCGTTAGGCGTAAGGGCGGTTACCCCAACAATGCGTAACCCCTCTTGAAAAAATTCACGGCGCTTCACAATAGTTTCTGTCCCGTCAGGATGCTCTTGTCCAGAAGCGTTTGTGCTTCTGTCATCAATGATACCATGTTCTTCCGAAAAAGAGCTAGGAGTGGTTGCTCCTGGCTGGTGAACATAAATGGTAACAGCATGGGTGGTATCCTTGGGGATGAAGAGCTGAAGAGGTTGTTGTCCATCCAGATCGATGCTTTCTAGAGGTTGTGCCGGAGAAAATGCTGGGGATGTGCCTCCTTCTGGGGGAGCTTCATCGTCAAGGAACCCGAATTCCTCGGCACTCAACTTAAAAAGTTTCTGTAGTTTCGCACGATACTTGTAACTTGGCTTGGTCTTGCCTCCTTCCCACTCACTGACTCGTTTCGTGTCAACACGCAGCGCCTGCGCTATTTGTGCCTGCGTCCAATTGTGCGATACCCTTTCGTGGCGGAGAATCTCGTTCCACTTCCTGGTATTACCCATCTCTCGATATCCTCCTTGTGGGAAGAACAAGACGAACCTACGGTGAACGTACTACTGCAACGGAGTGTATTCAAATACCAGCGAACTTTCAACTTGTAGGTGTTTGCCCTGACATGACCCTCAATGAGGAGGAGAACATTAACGCTCCTGATCTTGTTTCTTGCCCTGCTGTTTATTTCGCTCGATGTAGGCATCGACATCTTTTTTCTGAAAACGCCAGAGATCGCCCACGCGGAAGTATGGTAACTCGCCTCTCTCAGCCAAACGTAATACCGTACGAGTGCTGACTTTGAGTATTCCTGCTACACCCTTGGGATCTAATACTTCATTGGGATCTTGAACTCCATCTTCTGCCAAGGACTACACCTCACAACAAACATACGAGCGTAATTACAGCGTATCAACGGGCCTTACTGTACCATACCAGATTTTGAATGTCAATAGTGACCCTATTGACAAATCGAGTGACCTAGTGTATGATGTCAGTATAGTCAATAAAGACATTAAGGATACTTGGTTCATTTTGAGACATCAGAAAAGGTTATGATTTGATCGGGATGAATCACTGATATGAGGTCGATCCGCTCTATTCCGCGACGAAAAAGGAAACTCGGGGATAAAACGAGGGTAAAACGCGAATAAAACAGGAGGCTCTCAGGGATAAAACGAGGTTCCCATACTCGAAGAAATAGCTCATAATTGAACCAAGCCGCTCATAGCGGAAACTAAAAGCGGCCTGCTAGTCGACCCAAGTAGTTCGTATGTGTGCTGATCTAGCCTGGAAAACTGACGCAGCATGCATGCCCATTCCTATCCGGGTCTGTATGCATTGTAGCATATTGGCTCGGGCATTGCGCTTGTGTGCAAGGAGAGCCTGCAATGGTACAACGCACCTTCTATCAAAGGTTCGGAACGCATGGAGTTTGTGTCGTGCCGGACAACGTTTTGACGGACGATCCCCTGATCGACCCTGATACAGGCAAAGAGTTACCAGGCCTGCGCGAACAGGTCAGCCAGGTCAAAGGAATCTCCTATCATTTCCTTTGCTATGTCCGCGTATTACAGCCTTGTGGTGATGGTCTCTACTGGGCTGATGTTGCAGCCACCCCTGATTTCGTGAACACCTATCGGGTCGTCCTCACGGAAGAAGACCTGTACTTCGCGCTCCCTTTTGATGTGCGAGTGCAAGGGAAAAGCCCCGCTCAGATCCTCAAGATGATGGCTGCTCATGCGCGTGATGTGCAGCCTGCGCGGCGAGTTGAGCCAATGGCATCGGCCACTGAACGTATTCCTGCACCTGTTCTGCCACTTGAACCTCTTGTCGTTGTCGAAGTCGGCACCGACGATCTACAAGAGGCCATCGGCGTTGTGACAATGGGCATCCTCAAGGAAACGAACAAACGTAGGGTATCCAGGTCTATCAGTTCGTTGCGCATGCAGCAGGCATTCTTACGGATCATCATCGACGCGCTGATGACTCAGCTCTATTGGTCACAATGGGTACAAGAGTCAGCTCGTGCCTCTACGATCAGGATGCAATGCGCTACGGTCTCCTCCCTCCAGCGCTGGCAGAGACACAGCAGGCAACGGTGCGTGAACGCCGTTCCCGTCTGGAGTAACGAGCAGCACACTGTCATGTGGCAACTCACTGTGGGAGATCCTCTTGCTGCCCTGGCGGCAGCATAGGTGGAGGCGCTGAGATGATGCAATCCGGCCGCAGGATGAAGCAGTTTCAGTTTCGCCGGGAAGGGGTCGGCTGAACGATGCCAACGCTGACAGAACACAGAGTGCTTGCAAAGCAAACCCACAAGAGATACCACGATGTCGAAAGCTCTCACGTCCACTGCGCTCCTCCTGGCTCGTCAGGTAGCACAACCTCTACCGTCTACGTGCACCGTGGCAAGGTGGTTGGATGCTCATGCCACTCTCGCACGTATCACCCTCGCCAAGCCTGTAAGCACATGCAGGCAAAACAAGCCGAACTTGATCTACTCTCCTGCCTCTATTGTGGGCGCAGGACAGGTGGTGCCCTCATGTGCGCAGGGTGCGCCTGGTAATTGCTCTGTGTGCGATTGAGCCAGTCAACCGGCTTCCTTGTCTGGTTGAAAGTAGAGAAGAAGAGCGCTGATTCGATGCCTGCGCCCTGCTGTGTTTGTAGGAAAGAAAGGCAACAGACCATGATCGATGAGGATAGAGACGCCACCGGTCAGTACCTGACTGATATCGGTCCTCGACCGCTGCTCACCGCCGAAGAGGAACAACACATGGCGATGCAGATCAAGGCTGGCAACCAGCACGTCAGACAACAATTTATCGAGGCCAACTTAAAACTGGTCGTGAGCGTTGCCAAACGCTATCAAGGTCGCGGATTGGCACTGGAAGATCTCATTCAAGAGGGAAATCTCGGACTTTTGCGCGCTGTCGAGAAATTCGACTACACCAGGGGGTACAAGTTCAGTACCTATGCCTTCTGGTGGATTCGTCAAGCCATCACCCGCGCCATTGCCGACCAGGGACGGACCATACGCCTCCCGGTTCACCTGGGGGACAAGATCAACCGACTGAAAGGGATCGGTCTCCGCTTGCAGCAGGAACTCGCACGTGAGCCTACCTCCGATGAAATAGCCGAGCACCTGGGCATCAGTGCAGAGAAGGTGCAGGAACTCCTCAATGCGACTCTGGAGCCAGTCAGCCTGGATCTGCCGCTCCACGAGGGCCAGGATCTTGACCTGGGTGACGTGATCGAAGATCGTACCCCGCTCGCTCCTGCCGATGGCGCCAGCCATCTGGCACTCACCGAGTTGGTCGAAGACTTGCTTGAGCGACTGACTGAGCGAGAGCGCGCGGTGTTGTCCCTGCGCTACGGCCTGGCCGATGGTCACAGCCACACGCTAGCGGAAGTCGGCAAACACTTCCAGGTGACACGGGAACGCATTCGCCAAATTGAAGCCAGGGCGCTGGACAAACTGCGTGCCCAGAGCCTTGACAATGTGCTCCAGGATTACCTGGAGTAAATGGTCTACATGATCACTCCTTGACACTGCTGGTATACAGGAGTGAGCGTTTTTCGTTCCGGACCCGATGCAGTTCCCGATGGAGGATGGCTCCTCGAGTCTGCATCGCGCTTCTGGCTCTCTTCCAGCGCTGATTCAGCGGGATGGATGACCCAAGTTCTGGCCATCAGGTGGTCGCTCATCTCGTGCCGTCTATCGCAGGCACGGCCCTGATGTCGCGGAGGAAAGGAGGGGTCCTTGTTGTCGTTTCTCGTGCGCCTGGGATGTGTCCGCGTCCCAGGTGAGCTCACCAACACATGCACTACGAACGAGCATTGCTGGCTCTGCTTCGAGACGAACGAAGAAGCCAGCAATGCCCGCTCAGCAAAGGAGTAGGAAAGTGAAACTGTTCCACAACAAACTCTTAGGGAAAATCTTAGCAGTCCTCTTTGGGCTTGCAGCAGCATCGTACTTTGCCTGGACCTTTAGCTACTTCGGTCTCTGGCTCGGTGAACGGTTCCAGGGTGTCTTCCCTGAAGCTCCCACCACCGTTGGGATGATCTGTGGTTTCGTCATGTTTCTGGCGGTGCTCTACAGCTACTTTTACATCGAATATGCCAAGGAGGATGTCAGAGCCTATGAACTGGACCGGGGAGACGGCACGTTCCTACGAGCACTCAAGCAACTCAAGTGGGGTGTCCTTGCGCTGGAGTGCTTCTCGCTGCTGTTTCGTCTCTTCCAACTCAATTTCGCGCCGATTGCCTTCGCCATGGTCGGCATCGGGCTGGCGCTGCTGTGGCTCGCGCATCTCTTTGGTAAGGTCTTGCACGCGCAGGTGAACGTCCCGCACGACGTGGAGGCAGGCCGCACCATGGATGAGGCAGGTAGGCAGGTCTGGTCAAAAGCACCTCACCTGATGAAGCACATGACCCATGACCAGTTGCGCCGTCTGGCTGCTGGCGATCCACAGCCACTCGACGAGGTCAACGATCAACTGGCCAGAGAGCGCGAGCGAGAAGTCTCCAATTCCGAGAAGCGAGCGCGCGAGGACCAGGAGCGCAGAGAACGCGCACGGAAGATGAACTCGCGCTATCTCTCGCCGCGTAGCACCGATGAGGTTGCAGATCTGATGCCCTCCAACAACGGGCAGGCACCGCATTTTTAGCTGGCCCTGGTGGGCAGACCGAACCATCAGGGCACAAGCGGTACCAGGAGCCCATGCCGCTGGCTCCTCTTCTACCAGACGAATACCCACCTATCCTCCCAGGTGAACGGTCTGAGCCCGGGGGCACACCCCAACGGGTGCCGATAGTGCAGCGCACAAAGATGCCGACGCAGCCACGCGAACCGGTCGTCATACCTGAAACGCCCGTTTCGCCATCCCCGAGCAGGCGTCGTCCTCGCACGTTCTTGCCAGCTCGCCTGCAACCTGAGCAACCAACGCACGGCGCGCCGGTGACGACTATTCACGGAGGAGACACGGAGCACCCGCCTGCTCGACCGTTTGTGCCTGTATCGCGCGGAACTGAACAGCCAGTGCACCACGCTCCCGAGCAGGATCGTCTCCGCAATAGCACCGACAAGGTCCACGCCTATAATGTGTGGATGTTTGAGCAGCATGGACAATTGGTGAGCGGCACCTGGATGCCCAAGAACGCGCGGAAATTCAAATCGTACATCAAAACCCATCCACCCAAGTTACGCTATAGCCCGACCGACGGCTGGCAACCGAATCCCGCCTATCAGAAAGGAAACACCCATGGACACTGAAGAACAAGCACACGCCTCGGACACGCCTCTCCGAGAGGTGTGGCAGCCGCAACCTAATGAGCTGGTCTGGTTGAACGTCGCACGACATGATGGCAAGGTCTCCACCTTTCGCGTGCGCGTGCTCAAGGTGAACACCGACGACAAGCCAGCGGTGGAAGTCGAAGTGTTCCCCGAATTCGAACTGGCCCGACCCTTCACCTACACGGCCAATCTATCAGACATTGCGCCATTAGATTGAGAGTATTGGACAAAGTATCGGACGGTCCGATACTTTGTCCAATACTTCTGGGAAGGACAGCAGGTGTGTCCAATACTATGGGAAAAGAGAGGATGGTATGCATCGTTGATGCGCTCATCGATATGCATGACGAAACCCACAGGAAGGAAGGAAAAGCAATGGAAGAAGCCACACATCAGCAGCCAGCCATACAGACAGACCGTGGCGCACTGCATAGTCAACCAACGATGAGGCTAAAAGTGCCTGATGGAGCAGCATGCGAGCTCGGGGAGACTGTTGCATGCAACGGCTTTGATGCCACAGAGAGCGAATTGCTGCAGATGCTACAAAGCCTCATTCCACTAACAGGTGAAAATCTTGATCAGTGGACCTGGGAGGAACGCCGAGATTTCCTGAACTGGTGTGTGGATGAAGGCGTTTTGACCATCCAGGATGGGCGACTCGTACCCGTCTAGGAGCAGGTACCGACGGCTCCGCTCACGCATGACGCAGATGTAGCTGCGCCAAAGAGCGCGGAAGATGCTGGGTTTTTGCGCGATGTCGAACATGAAAAACCGTTGATCGGTTCCAACTCAGCAATCAGCGCGAAAGAACAGGCTGATGCACTCGGAATGAACAGTGCGGTCTACGGCACACATTGAAAATGTATATGAACGCGCACAAGAGCGCGCAGGAAGGAGCCGAGGAATGCTCTCACGTTTTTCAGCGAGGTGGCGCTGGTACGATTGGATTTTCATAGCGATCGCGGTCATTGTGATTGTCGGCGCCATTCGAGTTGTTGCGCCAACGTCAGGTTTGTCTCAATCGTTGCATCAGGGCTTTCATGCGCTGGCGCTTGGCCTGCAATGGATTGCCAACGGCCTGTCAGCACTGGCGCAGCTGCTTCAGCAACTGTAGTTGAGAGACGTATGCCCTGACTCACGTCTCTCAGCTAAAGCTGCGGCACGCGATACATCCGCGGAAGAGCGCTTCGTCTTTTTTGCGTGTGTGCAGGAAAAGAGGCCAGGGAACGCTCCCTGGCCTCTTTTCCTGTGCTTATAGTGAAGAAAGAGCAACATGATATGACCAGGACAATGAAGCCGAATCCACTCCCAGAGGGCATGGCACTGGTAGAAACCGCAGATGGCAGGTGGTTCCCTGCATGTGCCTTCCTCTCGGAAATACCCCATCGGATAGAGGTAATGGAAGGTACTCCTCTCATCCCTCCTGCACGTGATACATTCCATGATCCTGGACCAGGCCACGACTGCCGTGAAGAGGCGATAGAAGCTTGCCATGCCTGGCGTGAACAAGAGGAGTTGGATGACGGCTGGCGAGAGCTTGCCACGCGCACAGAACTCTATCCAGAGCGCAATGCCTGGTATCTCGATGAGATTGAGCAGCTCGCTGGAGGAGATGACACGCCACGCCTGCACTACGGGATCTCTGTGCATGCGGTGGTACTCGCGAGACAAACAGCAGGTAATGACTGCACCCAGGTCATTGCTGCAACAGGCAGTACCCCCGATGAAGCCATCGAAACCCTCTATCAGCGCGTGTATGAGTGGTCTTGGAAGCTTCAAACCACCACATGTGCACGTTAGCAGTTATCTATCAGAACAGGCTCGTCAGCGCACAGCTAGTACAGCCACGCGGAAATAGCGCAGGAGTCTAGGAGCGAGTGGATGGCCCTTTGTAGGTCCAGTGAAAGGCCCCATTTGACGTGCGATTATAGTAGGCAATAAAGGCCAGAATCCGGGTTCGCAGTTCTTGCACCGACCGACAACTGAGTCGTGACAGCAAGCGTCGGACAAGAATGCTAAACCAGATCTCAATCTGATTTAACCAGGAGCTGTGCCTGGGAGTGTAGACGAAGCGAATGCGATGGCTCGGATCGGAGAGAAAAGCGGCCCGCGTCGGCATGGTGGAGAGATGGCCGCTTTTGCCTTTGGTGCCCAGCTCCTCCTGGAGGTTACACTGTGCCGCCACCAGGCGGACCAGGGTCTCGGATTGATGAGTATTGAGCTGATCAGTGATGAAGATCCAGATGGCCTCTGGATCGGTCTGGATGGGTAAGGATGGGTGCAGGCGCGAAAGAGCCTGGATACCAGTCATGCGCATCGGTACTCATCACGTGCGCGCCCTGCGCGAGCCGGGCGTCGGTGTTGCCTCATAGACCGCGCACACCGTGCAGATCTGCTCAGCCAGTTCAATAGGGTCGTCGGGAGGGGGAGTGAGCCAGTACCGCTTGCGATGCGGTTGCAACGCGCTCACCTTTTAAAAATCGCTCCACCGTGCGGGGAGAAATCTGCTTGACAATGCCACGTTTGACTGCTTCATCTGCCAGTTCGTGTGGTGTCCAGGTGCTCACCGGCCGATCCGCTGAAGTGGGTGTTTCACAGGCCAGCGCCATAATTTGCATGAATTGCTCGAAGCTGAAAGTTGCCGGTGCCCCAGGACGCTGCTCATCGGTCAACAGGACTTCGATCGCTTGGCTCAGCAGTTCCTGTTGCAAAGCACTGGCATGAAGTGCTTTCGCTTGCGGAGAAGGCATGAGAGGAGTCCCCTTCGTTTCAGTTTGCTTTTTATTCTATCATGCCCTCCTATACCCTCCCGCGTTATTTCCGCGAGCCTGTACTAGAGTCTTTGCGATTTCTCTAAGCCTTACAGCATTTCAACACCCTCTCGCACGAAAGGATACGATCATGAGAAGAAATGCCGACGCACAACAGCCCGTTGAATCTGTTCAGTTCACCGGAGTGAAGAAACTGCTCAAGGTGGAGGATGTCGCCGACATTTTGGGGGTGAGCAAGGTCAAAGTGTACCTCCTGCTCAGAAACGGCCTGCCCTCGGTCAAAATCGATGGCGCGCGCCGCTTCCAACCGGGCAAAGTGCAAGCCTGGATCGAGCAGCATAGCGCCTGACACCACACGCGAAAACGAACCTATGCCAGTCCCCTGATGAACGTAGCTCAGTATCACGCTCTTCTCAAGCAAGAAAGGCACCGCAGGTATGCAATCACAGACACACATTTCGTACGCACGAATGCTCCCCGCTCTGGAAGAACTGAAAGCGCGACCGCAGTGGGTGTGCTGGCGCAAAGAAGAGCGCCAGGGCACATTCACCAAAGTTCCCTACAACGCTCGCACGGGAAACAAGGCGCAATCCGATAACCCGGAGACCTGGGCCAGCTACGCTCAGGCTGTGCAAGCACTGCGCACTGGTACCTACCACGGCATCGGGTATGTCTTCCACCGGGACTATACCGGCATTGACCTGGATCACTGTGTGAACCCGGATGGACGCATCGATCCCTGGGCGCAAGCGTACCTTGATCGGCTGAGGAGCTATGCCGAATACTCTCCCAGCAAGACCGGGGTGCATATCCTGGTGCGCGGCACCATTCCGAGCGGGCTACGGCGGCGAGTGCCGCATGCGCCTCACCCTGCGCCACATTCGAAGGCCGCGATTGAAATGTACTGTGAACGGCGCTACTTCACCGTGACCGGCAACCATGTGGCCGAAATGCCGACTACCATTGAAGCATGTCCCGACCTGCACGCGATCCATGCGGAACTCACCGCACCCAAACCCTCACAACAGCTTCCCCCGCAAGGGCCAGCTGCTCTGGACGATGCAGCTGTTCTGGACCAGGCGATGCGTGCAAGCAATGGCGCACCCTTTCGGGCATTGTGGAACGGCGATACTTCCGGCTATCTGTCTCCGTCAGAAGCCGATCTCGCCCTCTGCCACATGCTTGCCTTCTGGACAAACAAAGATGCCTCTCAGATCGATCGGCTGTTTCGTCGTTCTGCGTTGTACCGTCCAGAGAAGTGGGATCGTCCGGCACGCAGCGGGGAAACCTATGGTGCGGGAACCATTGCACGCGCCATCGCCGGCTGTCGCGAGACCTACACCCCGCATGCACACAGCAAGATCATCCAATTCCGACGCAAGCCACGAGGAACCTCTGAGGCAGAGGCGGTGGCACTACCCGAAACACACCTGGAGTTCGTGCTGGAGTGCCTGCAGGACGAAGAAGAGGGTGACGCCCGCCTGTATTGCCACCTCTTCCGCGGGAAGTGCGTGTATGACCACACCGAGGGCATGTGGTACGAATGGCAAGGCCATCACTGGGAACGTGATGAATGCAAACATGCCCTGCTCCTTGCCAGCGGGCCGCTGGCCTCCGTCTACCTGGACGCCAGCGCCCAACTTGCAGAGGAAGCCGCCCAGGCTGAAAAGTGCCTGGACCCTGAGCTGTTGCAGCATCTCAAAGGGGATGATCCACACCTGCAACGCTATGAATGGCTCAGAGCCATGACCGGCGCACTCATCGGACGTGCCAAGGCCCTCAAGAGACTGAAACGCGCGCAATCCATCTTGACCTATGCCCAGGCGTATCTGCGCATCACCTCTCGGGAGTGGGATACCCATCCCTGGTTACTGGCCTGTGTCAATGGTGTGCTGGATTTGCAAACAGGTGAGTTACTCCAAGGGAAGCCTGACGATTTTCTCAAGACCGCGATCCCAACCGAGTGGCATGTCCTGGAGAAACCGGCTCCACGCTGGGACCAGTTCCTGCAGGAGATTTTTCAAGATAAGACAGAGCAGGAACGCCAAGCCCTGGTGGCCTTTTTGCAGCGCCTGCTCGGCTACGGCATCACCGGCCTGCTCGATACGCTCAAGGATGTGCTGGGATCTCTGGTGGGAACGGTGAGCAACGACCTGTTCGTGGCGCAGGACAAGTTCCGGGCCAGCGGAGCCCCGACGCCTCATCTCTGTGATCTGCAGGGCAAGCGCCTGGTCTGGGGCAGCGAGACGCGGCAAGGCGATAAGCTCAATATCGCGCAGATCAAGCTGCTCTCTGGCGGAGGTGAGATCTCTACCCGGCAGTTGCACGGCAGGCAGTATAGCTTCACCCCGACGCACAAGCTGCTACTCATGACCAACTACAAGCCCCATGCCGATGTGCGCGATCAGGCCTTCTGGTCGCGCGCCTGCCTGCTCGAATTTGGCATCCGATTCGTGGAGCGTCCCCACGCACCCAACGAGCGGCAGGCTGACCCCCAACTTAAGGAGAAGCTCAAAGAGGAACGCAGCGGCATTCTGGCCTGGCTCATGCGGGGCTGTCTCGCTTGGCAACAGCAGGGATTGGCCATCCCGGCCTCGATCTGTCTGGCCACTGAAAAGTATCGCGACGAGGAGGATCGCATCTTGCACTTCCTCAACGAGCGCTGCATCATACGGCCAGAGGTCTCCATCAAGGCGAGTGTCCTCTATGAGGTATACAAAGCCTGGTGTGAAGAGAACCAGTTTGGCCGGGGTATGAATGCCACCCTGTTTGGCAACGAGATCAGTCGGCGCTTTGAGAAGAAGACCACGAAAAGCGGGAGGATCTATCAGGGAGTTGGGCTCCTGGCTGCGGGTGAAGGGTTGGTGAAGGGTTTGGATTCTACTGCTCTCTCCTATGAAAGCCCTTCAGAAGCCAATGTAGAGACAATTGAAGCGCAGAAAGGTGAAGGGTGTGAAGGGTTTCACCCCGTTTTTTCCCAAAACGCAAAAAAGGGCCCCTATAGAGACCAAAACCTGACGAAACCCTTCACACCCTTCACAAACTCATCCATTGAGAATGCGCTTCAGCCACCGTCAGAAGGCGATGCAGAGCAAAAACGAAGCGATTCACCACCCTTCACCACCCCTTCACCTCACGCAACATTAGCGGAAGGATGGGAGGAATTTGTCCTATGATGCTCATGTTGTTATTGACGGAACTGACCTACCTGGAAGTGCATCTCTGGGTTGAATCCGATGGATTGCATGTCCAGGCTCCCAGCGGGGTGTTGACGGACGAACTGCGCCAGGCAATAATCGAACACAAGGCAGCCTTGCTGAGCTACGCGGCTGATCCTACAGTCGAGACGATCGATGGCCTGGGCTATCTCACCGGAAATCGGCAAGAACAAGATGTCACGTTTACTGCACAAGAACGGAAGGAGCGGCTGCGCTACAAGGTGGGCGTGTTGCTCCTGCACGATGGCATTGAGCGCTTCTACTACCCAGGTATGCTCTCTATCGGACACAACACCAGAAGCGATCCGAGCCAATGAGCATTCGCCTGAGGTGGAACGATGTACGAAAAACCAGATAGTTACCCCTCACTGGGAATGCCCTGGTCAGAGGAAGAACGCTTCCTGTGCCAGGACTGATGGTTGAACACATGGCGGGAGATACGGAGGTGCAAGGTTGATCGTCCTGGCTGACAAGACACCGCGATGAAAAAAAACGCTGAATGGCAAACCTCACATGAGTAGTTGAGCTTCCAGGGCAGCCAGATAGGCAAAGGGATTTTTGCGAAAGCGGAATTGTTGCCTGCGGGTTTCCTCACACTGCTGCACCTGTACGCGGAGTTCGTGCCACCGCTGATAATCGCTGGGTCGAAGCTCCGAGGCCGTGAAGGTCCGCTCTTTGCTGACGACGGCAGTCATGACACGAACCGAACCACGTACCACAACGCCGGGAATGGCCCCACGCCGGCCTGTCGCACGCCGCTCATGGACTCGTGCGATGCCAAAGCAATGTTCCAGATCATTGTTGGTACGTGGCAAGCCCTCCACGTCATAGCAATGAAACAGACCAACAGCGAAGTTGTCAGTGATGTGGCAAAAATGCTCAATGGCCCCGCCGAGCGGTTCCATGTCGGCTTTCTGCTCTTGCATCTGGCGCACGAACGCCAGGTAGCGCTCTCGAACCTGTGTCCCCTGGTGCTGCTCGTGATTGGCCAGGATCTCTTTGGCTTGATGCACCAGCTTGTAGGCACTTTGCAGTGGTGACCACAACGTGGCAGTGCTCTGTAACCCTTTGGTCAAGAGGTGCTGCAACTGCTTTAAGGCAGGTGGTAACCTTTTTTTCCCTGGACACGAGCAATGGAGTCGCTCACCAGGGTCACGCGATCATACAATTTGAGACCCGAAGCCTGAAGAGGAGAACGCCCATCGTCCGTCAAAGACGCTCGAACGGCTAGGCAATAGCCCCGAATTGCTTCGTTTTCGGGTGTCTTGTGCTCGTCCAAGGCACGCTCAATGGGTCGCACGCCTCGCAGCTGCTTCTTCAACTGCGTTTTGGCATGCTGGTCGGCCTCGTAGAGCGGCTTGGTGGCGTCTTTCAAGTAGTGAAACTGGCAGAGTTGATGCGGCACCCCTGGAAAGATAAAAGCAATGGCACTCCCAATGGTCTCTTGTCCATCAGAGATCACGCCTTTGATCGACAGCTCAAGCCCTGTGAGCAATTCCCTGACTTCTTTGAGTAAAGCCGTCAGGTCTCCTTGGGTACTACTGAGCAAGGGGCGGGCCAGCAGGATTTCTTCCGAAAGGCAGTCACGCACGATCCAGAGCACTTCGTGGCCCACATCGGGCTGCAACCCATCAATGGCTAGCATCACGTGTCCTTGCTTCTGCAATCGTGCCTTGATCCGCTCCTGATCCGTGATGTGTAAGGTCACCAACTCTTCATAGCGCTGCATCAAATAGGTCACACTGCGCTGTGCCACGCTGATGCCACGCGCCAAGAGCATCTGGTGCATCTCCGGCACACTGCGATGTTCCCGAAAACGCCACTGACCGATCAAGGCAATCACTTCCAGGCCGAATTCGCCATGCGGCAGCGCCCAGTATCCTTCTTCTTCCGGTCGATAACGCTGATGAAAGCGTGGACAGTTCGGCTCGCTACACTGACGTACTACCAGGGTTAGTTTCCACAAACCAGACAGCGTGGTGACCGTGCGATGGCCGTGATAGGCTACCCACAGCGGCTGACCACACTGCTCACAACGCTCTTTCAACGGGGTCAACGTCTTCTCATGCGTCGCTTCCAGGCGCGGGGTTCGTCGAGCCATATTCCTTCTCCTGCTGTGCTTGTCTATCTCCTTCTGCTTTCAGGCTACACCTGTTGTCAAGTCTACTTTGCCATTCAGCATATTTTTGTCTATCCTCTCATGTGTAACACGATGGAGGGTAATTCTCTACTTTCTCCCCTGTTTACGAGGAGCCTTCGGTTTTGCACGTACTTCCTCTGTCTTTTGCTTCATCTTCTCTTGGAGATTGGCATAGTTGTTTTGAACTCTTACTGTTCTAGGATGATCAGCGCCTAACACCGACTCGTAAATAGCCAATGTTTGCTGATAGAGGGGCACAGCGAGCTCGAACTTCCCCTGATCATTGTAGAGGTTTGCCAGGTTGCCGAGCGTCTGAGCTGTGTCGGGGTGCTCAGGCCCCAGAATACGCTCACTACCCGCCAGCGCCCTCTGGTAAAGTGGCTCGGCTTGCTCGTACTTGCCCTGGGTATGGTAGAGATTTGCTAGATTGTAGAGGCTGCTCAAGGTGTCGGGGTGCTCAGGCCCCAGCACGCGCTCGCGGGCCTCTAGCGCCTGTTGGTGCAGCGGCTCGGCTTGCTCGTACTTGCCCTGGCCTGCATAGAGATTTGCCAGGTTGTTGAGGCTGCTTAAGGTATCGGGGTGCTCAGGCCCCAGCACGCGCTCTTTGGCTTTCAGCGCACGCTGATAGAGCGGCTCAGCTTGCTTGTACTTGCCCTGGTCTGCGTAGAGGTTTGCCAGGTTATTGAGGCTGCTTAAGGTATCGGGGTGCTCTGGCCCCAACACTCGCTCACGAGTCGTCAACGCACGCTGGTGCAGCGGCTCGGCTTGCTCGTACTTGCCTTGACTTCGGTAGAGGATTGCCAAGTTATTGAGGTAGCCTAAGGTGTCGGGGTGCTCAGGCCCCAGCACCTGTTCACCGATCGCCAGGATACTTTTCAAGAGCGGTTCTGCCTCCCTAAATTGACCTCTTTGGTAGAAGTATTCACCGGCTTGATTGAGCAGGTTTCTCGCTTCCGGAAACGTCATGCTCCAGTGGTCAATATGTGCGACACACAGCAGCACATGCGGGATATATCGCTCGCAGCGTGTCCACGTCTGGTAGTCCACCTCCGGGAAGCTCTGTGCGACCGCTCGCACGGTTCGTTCTGCCCACTCGGCCTGTCGTTCCACTCCCATCTGATCTTTCACCACCTCCTGCACCATGCGGTGCATACTATAGGTCTGGGCATCGACATCCAGGCGGATGAGTGAATAGTGCGTTAAAGGTTCTAACGCTTCGTTGAGCACGAGCGGATCCTCGGAAGCGGCAAGCGCACCGGCAAGCACTGGCCCGAGCTGCGAGGCTCCCCTGCTCAGGAGCTCAAGCGGTATAGCATCTGGACTCAAGAACGCGCTCACGCACAGGATATCGGCGGCAACCGGGTCTTGCTCTACTTCCTGGAAGTTGAGTGCCCAGGTACTGGCCACCGATGCCGGGTACTCGCCTGTCTTGGGTTGCGCTTTGTTGAGCAGGGAAAGGCGCTGCCGCTGGTAACTGGTGAGATAATCTTGAAACCGTGCTGACTTTGCTACGATGTAGGCAGCCGCTTGTTCCAGCGCAAGGGGCAGGTAACCCAGTTCTGTGGCCAGGCGCTCGGCTGCGTGCTGCTCTTTCGTGTCGTTCTGGGCGCGTGCTGTGCGTTTGAAGAGAAAGTCCAGCGCTTCCTGTTGATCCATCTTCGCGAGCGCGAGTGGTCTGGCAATGCCCAGCGTGTCGAAGACCTGTGCTCGTGAGGTGAGCAAGATGTGACCTCTGGGTGTGCGCGGGTAGGAGGTTTTGAGCATCTCCGGCGCATCGGCATTATCGAAGACGAGCAGCCATGCACTCGTGTGTTCTAGCCGATGCTTGACTGCTTGCACCGTCTCAGCAGGATTGGTGGCATGTTGTTCAGGTAAGTCGAGCAGCCTGGCGATCTCGACACAGCCTGCCTGGAGTTCCACCTCGGTCCCAGCCCTGGTCCAGAAGATGAAGCGGTAATCGGAACGATAGCGATAGGTGTACTCCACGGCGGTTTGGGTCTTGCCGATGCCACCCAGTCCGAAGATGGCATGTCCCTGCGTTAAGGCGGTGGCGCTGTCTTTGCTCAGTGCCTCGTGCAGGTCATGCAGAAC
>WNGP01001639.1_pt1 | contig 18445 bp, 15 predicted proteins | sample 5407671 | NCBI WGS metagenome assembly WNGP01 (sample SAMN13153381, study PRJNA577476) | soil metagenome | isolation source: 40 cm soil or saprolite under Garry oak tree replicate 2 | place: USA:California | collected 2016-06-15 | reverse complement strand
TTGAGGAGATGGGTGTACACTAACTCGCCTTCGGCGCCCTCGGTGAGCGTAAGGGGAGTGCCTGTTTCGGGTTCGATCAACTCGACGGCCACAGCTCCTTGCGCGTGGAAGTGCAGGCCCTGGCGGTAATCGCATTCTGATCCCATGATGCTCAGAATATCGGCCATACCGAAATTCGCATCCATGGCACGTATGCCCCAGGTCTCTTCCATGCGCGCACGTACGCTCGGTTCGCTCATCCCTGGCTCAGTGCCAAAGAGTCCCTTACGCAGGCCAAGATCGCGAGGGTTCAGTCCCTGAGCCAGAACAGCTTCGCTCAGGGGGAGCATATACGAGGGAGTGGCGCTAATAGCGTTGACTTGTAGCTCACGGATAGTGTGGATCAATAGAGCGGTCTGGCCTACTCCAAAGGGCACAACGGTGGCTCCTGTTGTCTCCAGGTTCTCATGGTCTGAGTAGCCGCCCACCCAGAGGCGGTAATTGAGGCAGTGAACTACCATATCGCTCGGGCGCAGCCCAGCAGCCCAGTAGGAACGGGCTGCGCATTCATTCATCAGGCTGCGATCCTGGCGGGTGAGGGCGACATAGAGCGCACGCCCCGTCGTACCAGAGGTTTTGTGCACCCGAATCACTTGCTCCTGGCTACTCGCCAGATAATTGCCAAAAGGAGGGTGTTCGTGCTGGCTGAGCCGGCATTCGTCTTTCTCGGTAAAAGGGAGAAGTGGTAGATCGGCCACATCGCGAATGTCTGCGCGCCTCACACCAGCCTCAGCGAACCTGGCTTGATAGAATGCAGAACATTGCCAGACATAGTCAAGCTGAGTTCGCAGGTACTCATTCTCCAACTGACGCAGCACGGCTGGCTGCATCGTTTCCATATCTTCATTCCAGTAAAGTCGTTCCATCTGATAGACTCCTTCATGCTTAAGTGTAATTTCAGTCTACCATAAAGTGGGGGACTTGTACCTGACTTGATATCTTTATTCCTATGCATATCTTCGATGAAGAACTGGCCGATCGTGTCTTCCTGTCATGCTGCTTGCTGTGGATAATTGGACGCCTATCAGACGAGGAGTCGTTATTGCTGACTGAAACTGAAAAATAATTTGCTACGTGCTAAATCATAAATGTGGGGTGTGCAACGTAGACTGTCGCCTATACAACTATAAAAGAGCTTACAATCAATAACCAGCAAATGATGCCAGGAGCGAATAGCTGATACAGGCAGAGCCCAGTTGCCTGGCTGTCCGGGAAGAGGAGAGCCAGGCTTTGAATCGTTGATATTGTTGATCAAGGCCTTTGCGAAACCGCAAGACGTACACCAAGTCCGATGAAGATCCCTCCGGTGAGCCAATGCAGGAATTTTGCCGCCCCCAAACGATCTTTGAGCCATTTCCCAAGGAAACTGGTCAGAAAGGCGACACTTGAGTCGACTGCTAGCCCCGTGACGTTGTACACGAGACCCAGAACCAGGAGTTGAAAGGGGACATGACCCTTTGTTTGATCAACAAACTGAGGAAGAAAGGCGAGGTAAAAGAAGGCAACCTTGGGATTGAATAACGTGGTGAAGCTGCCTTGCAAGAACACCTTTATCACATCTACCTTCTCGGTGACTGGAGTTGTTAGCACCTCCTGATGATTGAGGATCGTGCGAATGCCTAAATAGATCAGATAGACTGCACCGACATATTTGATCGCCTCGTAGGCCATCGGCACCATAAGAAAGAGACCAGAGAGTCCTAGCGCGACCACACTGGTTTGTATCAGCCCAGCTGCTGCAATCCCAAGGCAAGAAATCAACCCGGCAGGACGTCCCTGCCCTGTACTTCGTGCAATGATGTAGAGCATATCAGGTCCAGGGATGGCGCTTAGAATAAATGCGGCGGTAAGCAGCAACAGGATGTTGGTAGGTGTTGGCATGAAATGATGGTCTCCTTGTTCTTTCTCTCTCTTGATGGATATATTCTTATCTGCCAAAATTACTTTACTGCTAAGATGGTAGCATGAATTATATAACCTGTCAAGTTGATTTTAACGGTTAGCATAAGCGAAAATGAAGCCTGAAAATGGCAGCAAACGTCAGAGCGAGCTATTCTTTTCCTCTGCGAAGATGGATGGCTTGCGAAAGAGGGAGCTCAACTCGTCCCTGGCTGTGCAGTGGAGCTGCGTATGACGATTTTGGTAGGCAAGAACAGCATTGTATTCGACATTTCTCCTTGCAGTTGTGCCAACAATAGCCTGCCGGTCTGAACACCCTTCTCGAAATGAGGCTGATGAATTGTGGTGAGAGCCGGTGTCATCTGCGCCGCTTCAGGAACGTCGTCAAACCCAACCACTGATAGATCCCCTGGAATGGATAGCCCTTGCTGGCGCGCAGCCTCTATGGCTCCGAAGGCGAGCCGGTCGCTCATGGCTAGCAACGCTGTGGGCCGAGGTGTACGTGAAAGTAGGGAGGCTGCCGCCCTCTGGCCCTCTGCCACGACATTTTCTGCACATTCATACACCGCTACATTGGTCCACGGCAGACCTGCCGCTGAGATGCCAGCGGTATACCCACGCAAACGGCTACGAGCATTCCTATACGTGGAGGCGGCTTGCCGGGACAAATCGGCAAGGCCAGAACGTCGACTATGACTGAGTTCAAGGGAGATCACGGCAATGCGACGATGTCCGAGATCAATCAGGTGCTTCGCCGCTACTTGCGCGGCCTCCTCATCATCAATACCGATGAATGGCGTCTGCTCGTATCTTGGTCCATCGACCAGGACGGCTGGAAGGCAGCGCTCTAGGGCAGCACTCACTGATGGATCATCATCGGGCATAGAGTAGATAATGATGCTGTCGATGACCGCCGCACTGACAGCAGTCGGCTGCTGTTTTTCTCGTGCTGACCCTGGGATGAGCAGCATGCTGAGCCTGGCCTCTTCGAGCGCCGCAGCGACTCCTTGAAGAAACAGGACGAAGGCAGGATCAGCAAAAGCGTAAGAAAGGTGGTCGAGGTACACGACTCCGACCGCCCCTGCCTTCCCCCGGCGCAGGCTGCGGGCGATGGGATCAGGGCCTGGATAGCCGAGTTGTGCAGCCGTCGTCAGCACCCGCTCGCGTAAAGCTGGTGAGAGCTGGTCAGGCCGATTGTAGGCGTTCGAGACGGTTGAAGGGGCGACTCCGAGGTGAGTTGCTACCTCCGTCAAGGTCACGTGATGCCTTGGTCGTGCACGTTCGTTGCTCATCATCCTATTCTACAACACGGGAAAACTTTCTGAAACGTTTCAGTTAACTGAAACGTTTCAGAAGAGAGGAGAGGGCTTGAGGATCAGAAAACGAAAGCTGGTCATGATGCATCGTTAGAGCACCGAAAACAGAAAAAGAAGGTTACACGAAAGGAAGTCATGATCTATGATGAGCAAAACGAAGCAGAAGGCATCTCATGCCTCCCCCATCCACAGCTGGTCGATGCTTGCCTTAGTCTGCATTGTGCAATTTGTGCTCGTCCTGAGTGTAAATATCGTCAATATTGCCCTCCCCTCAATCCAGCAATCTCTTGGCTTCTCTCAGGAAAACCTGCAGTGGGTACTCAGCAGTTATGTCCTCACTTTCGGATGCTTCCTCATCCTTGCAGGAAGGGCAGCAGACCTCTTCGGGCGTCGCCAACTGTTCATGGCTGGACTTGTGCTTTTTGTTGCAGCTTCAGTGCTCTGTGGTTTTGCACCCTCCCAAGGAATGCTCATCGGAGCGCGCGCATTACAAGGCTTAGGGGCAGCTATCGTTTCCCCAACAGCTCTCTCGATCCTTAACACCACCTTTCAAGAGGGAGTCGAACGCAATAGAGCGCTGGGGGCCTGGGGTGCAGCAGCCCCGCTGGGAGGCGTCGTTGGATTGCTCCTGGGAGGAGTCCTCACCGGCGCACTAGGGTGGCGATGGACCTTCTTCGTTAACGTGCCCATCGTGGCACTCGCGCTGGCCCTGGCACCAAAGCTCCTCCCAGAAAACCGTGATCGTGCAGCTACGATCCAGTTGGATCTCTGGGGTGCACTTACGATTACCATTGGACTCTTCTTACTCGTCATTAGTCTGACTCAGATCGAGAGTGCAGGGCTTCACTCGGTGCTCACCATCAGTACACTTGTGGCTGGACTCGTCTTCATTGTCGCCTTCTGTGCCATTGAAAGCCGGGTGGCAAGTCCACTTGTTCCTTTTCGGCTCTTCCATAACCGCGCGCTGACGATAGGCAACCTGGTCACACTCATCATGATCGCCGCCTTCGAGCCTTGTGGTTTCTTCGTGACCCTCTACATGCAACGTGTGCTGCATTACTCTCCATTCGCTACCAGCCTGGCATTCTTGCCTTTGCTGGTGACGCTCGTCGTTGCCCCAATCCTCGGCTCCTGGCTTACCAACCTCAGGGGAATAAGGTTCACCATGGGGAGCGGCCTGACTGCACTCGCTGCAGGTATGCTTCTGCTCGCCAGGATCTCAGTAAACGCTTCCTATCTCGATACCCTCCTCCCCGGCTTCCTCTGCATCGCGCTTGGCCTGGGTTTCACCTCTGTTGCATCCACCGTTGCCGGAACAACCAATGTGCAAGCTCAGGAGCAGGGACTGGCCTCAGGTTTGATCAACACCTCGACCCAAATTGGCACAGCCCTAGGACTCGCCATCCTTGTCACCATAGCTGCAACTCGTACCAGTGTCCTGGCTCAAGGAGGAGTTTCCTCGACCGGTGCACTCGTCGAAGGATTTCAATGGGCCTTCCTGAGTGGTGCGCTCATTGCAGGCATGGGAATATTCGTCGTCCTCTTCGTCAATATGAAAGAAATCGCCGGCTCCGGAAAGAAGATAGCAGACCGGAAGAAGGTGGGCAGATTTTGAGCCGATCTCCAAATGTCTGCAATTCAGCCCAGATGGTTGACATATCAATATTGACATGTCTATAATATTATTATTGATATGTCAATAATAGGAGAGGGCCGATGAAGGCGCCCAATGAGGAGGTCTGCGACATGAGTGGCGACGAAATGGCAGCTGGTGCGGCAGCGCGGCAGCGGCTGACGGCTCGGGAGCTGGCGATCTGGCGTTCCCTGCTCGATACGACCGCCGAGCTTCGGAGGGTTCTGGGTGTGAAGCTACAAGAGTCTGGTCTCTCGCCCGCCGACTATCAGGTGCTGCTGGCGTTGAGAGAAGCAGATGGCGCGCGGCTGCGCTCGTCGGAGCTGGCGGCGACCATCGAGTGGGAGCGCAGCCGGCTGTCCCATCACCTCGGACGGATGGAGCGACGGGGCCTCATCCGGCGCGACGACTGCGCCACCGACAGTCGCGGTGCCGAGGTGTCGCTCACGGAAAACGGCGCAGCGGCGTTCCGGCGTGCGGGTGCGCCCCACTTGCGGGCTATCAAGAAGTATTTTGTTGACGCGCTGACACCCGAGCAATTGGAGGCGCTCGCCGATGTCTTGCAGTCGCTCCAGCGCCATCTCCAGGGAGAGGTGAGCGCTGGTCGCACAGGAGGTGCTCATCAATGACAGTTATCGCTCTGCCGCCTGCGCGGCTGCCACGGATCGCCGTGCTCGGGGCGGGTCACGTCGGCCCGGTCATCGCGCGGGTCGCGCTAGAGGCCGGCTACAACGTGTCGATCGCGGCTTCGGGTGACCCTGAGCAGATCGAGCTGATCGCGCAGGTGCTGGCACCAGGGGCCGAGCCACGACGGGCAGCAGACGCAGTCGAGGAGGCGGGCATGGTCGTGCTGGCGATTCCGCTTCACAAGTTCGCGACGCTGGACCCTTCCCTGCTGGACGGCAAGCTCGTTGTCGACGCGATGAACTACTGGCCGCCTGTCGACGGTGTTCAGGAGATGTTCGAGGATCATCGCTACAGCAGCAGCGAGATCGTCCAGCGCCGGCTCGTGAGGTCAACGGTCGTCAAGACCCTCAACCACCTTGGCTACCACCAGCTCGAAGACGAACGCCGACCACGAGGCTCGCCGCAACGCCGCGCGCTCGGGGTTGCCGGCGACGATCCACGCGCGGTGGACGTGGTGGCCGAACTCATCGAGCGCATCGGGTACGACGCGGTGCGGTTCGACCGTCTGAGCGCAGGCCGCCTGCTCGAACCAGGGGGCCCTGTCTTCGGTGCGTTGTTGCACCGAAGCGAGTTTGAGCGGGCTGTGCGCGCCGAGGCAGCGTAGGGAAGCCTCGGCTCGCGCGAGACCCATACCAGAAGGAGAGCATCGACATGACAACCACACCGCCGGGTGCTGCACCCGTGCAGTTCCCACTGACCTTCGGCCTCGACACCTTCGGCGATGTCACCCACGACGAGGATGACCGCCCCCTCTCGCACGCGCAGACCATCCGCAACATCGTCGAACAAGGGGTCCTTGCCGACCAGGTCGGCGTGGATTTCTTCGGGATTGGTGAACACCACACCGATGACTTCCCGCTGTCGGCCGGCGACGTGGTGCTCGCCGCGATCGCGGCGAGCACCTCCCGCATCCATCTCGGGTCGGCCGTCACGGTCTTGAGTTCGGACGATCCGGTGCGGGTGTTTCAGCGCTACTCCACGCTCAACGCCATCTCCAGCGGGCGGGCAGAGGTCATCCTTGGCCGAGGCTCCAGCATCGACTCGTTCCCTCTCTTCGGCTACGACCTTGCCGACTACGAGGAGCTCTTCGAGGAGAAGGCTAGCCTCTTCGCTGAGCTCGTCAAGGGCGGGCCCGTCACCTGGCAGGGCAAGACCCGCGCGTCGCTGCACAACCAGGATGTGGTGCCGCACACGGAATTCGGACCGTTTCCGGTGTGGATCGGTGTCGGCGGAAGCCCTCAGTCGGTCATCCGCGCCGCACGCTATGGCTTCTCGCTGATGCTCGCGATCATCGGCGGATCCCCGTTGCGCTTCGCGCCTTTCTCCCAACTGTTCCTGAAGGCCCTGGAGCGTTTCGGGCGTCCTCCGTTGCCGGTGGGCGTGCACTCGCCGGGTCATGTCGACGTGACCGACGAGAAGGCCCGCGAAGAGTTCTGGCCGCGCTACCGGGAGGTCATCCGCAGCGTCAGCGAGACCCGCGGATTCGCCATCCCGACCAGGGAATCCTTTCTGCATGAGGTTGGGCCGGAGGGAGCGCTCTACGTGGGGTCGCCAGAGACCGTCGCCCAGAAAATTGCGGCCAATCTCACCGCTCTCGGCACGACCCGTTTCGACCTGAAATACGGGATGGGAGGTCTCTCGCATCAAGCCCTCATGACCAATATCGAGCTGTACGGCACACAAGTGGTCCCCCGCGTTCGCGAACTCCTGGTGGAAGCGCAAGATCGCCGCTCTCATCGACGGGATCGAAGCGTGGGCTGACCGACCCTGTTCTTCAAAGTCGAGAGGGTGATGGTCTGACCAGAGGGAGTGTCCCAAGTCCTCAGTGTGAAATCAGGGGCAGCATGTCCCACCAGCGGGACCAAGGCTGCCCCTGTAATACTACTCTGTGCGGCAGCCAGGCGCATCCAGAGGTCGAACCTTCACCTCCAGAAAATTGCGCTGAAAGTTCGACGCGATGGCCCTCAGCCCAGTATTTTCGTTTGATCATTCAGCGCTATTACCAGTAGTGGTAATATGACTCTTCAACCATAGAGTCATATTACCAGGTAGCCCTGCGTGGCAAGATGAGCAAGATAGAAGAAGATTTTTTCAGGTCCGCATGCTATACTTCTCAAGAGGCGCTGCTCGACTTCTCAAAGACCAGAGCCACATTCCTGATGCTGAGAGAGGAGCATCAGACAGATGAAGCAGGATGATCCAGGGGAAAGCGATCTGCTGATGGAGTTGGCTCAGCCTGCACGCCGGGCGCTTGTCGGGGCAGGTTACAGGAGACGAGAACCGTTCACGGACCTTTCGCGAGGCCCAGGTCAAGCATCTTCACGGGGTTGGGCCAAAGGCGACTACCGCAGCTTCGCCGCGCTCGGTAGACGTGGCCTCTCGGCAGCCTCCGAGCAGAGCAGGAACGTCCGATCTTTGGACGCACGAACGAAGCACGAGACCCCTGGGAAAGACCCCGCGGTACCACCTTTCCACCACTGAACAATCGAAAGGAGTTTTTTTGATGAACGAACCAGTAACGATAATCGACCCGCGATTCAGCGACCCGGACGCATTCGCCACAGGATGGGATGAGACGCGTCGCGTGCTGGAGGAGGCCGAGCTGTTCTGGATCTCGACGGTCCGGGCCGATGGTCGCCCCCACGTCACTCCGCTCGTTGCCGTGTGGCTCGATGGGGCCATCCACTTCTCCACCGGCGCCAGCGAACAGAAGGCCATGAACCTTCGTGGGAACCCGCACGTGATTCTGACGACCGGCTGCAACCACTGGGACAAAGGGCTCGACGTCGTGGTCGAGGGCGACGCCATCCAGCTCACCGACAATGACGTGCTCGAACGCCTCGCCGAGGCGTGGGCCACCAAGTGGGACGGACGATGGCAATTCCTGGTGCGCGACGGCGGCTTTCACCACGAAAGTGGTGGGACGGCCCTCGTGTTCTCGGTAACGCCCACCAAAATCCTCGCGTTCGCCAAGGGCCACTTCAGCCACACACGTCACCAGTTCTGACTTCCGGATCGAGAAGTCCAGCATCATGCGAACCCTCACCAATCTTGGCTTGATTGGTCGCTCTCAGGTGTGACTCTCTCCAGTGGTTTGAGGGAGTGGCAAGCCACTCTTTCAAGACATCTTGCACCCAGTGGAGCTTTCGCGGGCACGCGCCCAGACGTATCCTTCACTTCGGGCGTCATTCTCATGACCGTCTTCCCTTGAATCGGGCTGAAATCGCGTGTCTCTTTCTCCCTAAAGAGCAAGTCTCCCTGAGATGTGCCAGAAATGCGACCGTTTTCAGGCATTTCTTGGCACATTTCCCAGATATCTTGAGGCGACTGCGAAGGCTGCTGCGGAAGCGCTGCAGCGCGGTGATGGTCGTCGTTTTCGTCAAGAATATCCCGTAGAGGTTCACCACGTCCTGGTACTATCCTGCTATCTGACAAACGGGTACAAGAAATTATCTACAAACTGTGGTAACGTCAACATTAACGAATGTTCATAGAAGTAAAGGAGACCTGGAAGATGTTTGCTGTTTTTCTGAGCTCAAAAGAGCACCGCCCGTCTTTGCAGGCCCGCTCTATGACCCGACTCTGGACACTTGCACTGCTGGTCGTCCTCGCAGGATGCGGTAATACATCATCTATTTCGAACACACAGCCCGCAAGCTCGACGCCGACACACACGCGGTCTGCAACTTCAACGCCGCTGAGTCTACCACCCCAGGTGGCAACGTCAACTCCAACAGCGCCAGGTTCAACAGGGGGCGACTGGACCACCTATCATCACGACAATTCTCGCGCTGGTTACGTGGCGGGAACGCTTGATCCACGGAGGCTCACGGAGGCATGGAACGTACACCTGGACGGGTCTGTGTACGCTGAGCCGCTGGTCATCGGCGGCCATGTACTGGTCGCTACCGAGAACGACTCGCTGTACTCTCTCGATGCACAAAGTGGGAAGGTGCTCTGGCGCACCAACGTTGGAACACCGATTCCGCTCTCCCAGCTTCCTTGCGGGAATATCGATCCACTTGGCATCACTGGCACGCCCGTCTATGACCCTGCGACCAACCTGGTCTTCGCTGTCGCGGAGACCAGCGGACCCTCTCACATACTGGTGGGCATCGACGCCAGTAGCGGTAGGATGCGGATCCGCCGCCCGGTAGAACCTATGGACGGGGACATCGGGACACACCAGCAGCGCGCTGCCCTCGCACTGTCACAGGGTTTGGTCTACGTTGCATATGGCGGCCTGGATGGTGATTGTGGCAACTACCACGGCTGGGTGATCGCCTCTCGCACCGATGGTCGAGGAGCCTTGCTCTCCTACCGGGTTCCGACCCAGCGCGAGGGTGGTATCTGGGCACCCCCGGGTCCCGCCGTGGACGCAGCGGGACACATTTACGTCGCCGTCGGCAATGGCGCGGCGACCGGGGGAACCTGGGACAAGACTGATTCTATCCTGCGTTTGTCGCCGACGCTGCAATACGAGGATGGCTTTGCTCCCCAGCAGTGGCCGCAAGACAACGCAGGGGATGCTGACCTCGGCTCGATGGGCCCGCTGCTGTTACCGGGAGGATTGATTTTTGCCGACGGCAAGTCCGGCCTCGGCTACCTGCTCCACGCGAACGGGCTAGGTGGCGTCGGAGGGCAAGCCCAGGTTACCTCCATTTGCAGCTCCTATGGCGGCTCGGCCGCGCTTGGCACACACCTGTTCGTACCCTGCACAAATGGACTGCTGGAAGTTGTGGTTGGCCCGGGGGCGCGAATAACACGTGGTTGGCAAGCACCGGGACAGGTAAACGGCTCACCCATTGTCAGTGGCCACACCGTTTATAGCCTCGACCGCAACGGGACGCTCTATGCCCTCAATATCGATAATGGCGTGGTGGTCGCTTCACGGCCTGTGGGTGCGACGTCGCGCTTCGCAACGCCAACGCTTGCTGGTGGACATGTCTATGTGGGTACTATGACAGGCATTGTCGCGGTCAGTATTGCGTGAAGCCTCAATGCTCCTGGTTTCACCAGGTCTCCATGACCTGCCGGAGGATCGCGAATTCGCCGGTATGATACGCATTATGATCGGCCACAAGTTGGATCTCGCGTAGAATCGTTTGTCCCTGCCCATGAGGAATGGGCTCGTACAGATTCACAGCAGGATCATCAAGCATCTCAAGCAGCGCACGCTGATCTGTACAAAAGGACGTCAGCGTCTTTTCCCAGGCGGCTTGATCGGCCATAGCATCCCTTGGCGGCCAATAATCTTCAGGCCATCGGCCGGAGACATACTGAGGATTTCTAATAAAATCCAGAATATCCCACTGCGAAAGGCGCATATGTTCGAGCAGGTGCCACGGTGTATAGGGCACGTGTGGCGGCCGCGTATTCATGCGGTCGACAGGAAACTGCGCCACTGCTTCATCAAAGGTCATATGGGCGTTACCGCCTGTAAGTAGTGCGCGCAGCTGTTTACGCACTTCAGCGTCTGTATCCATTTCAAAATACCTCACTTCTAATAAACAATTCTTACGATGGCAGGTTACGCGACTGATTTACCTCTAAGATCGGTTGAAAGCCCCTGTCTTCCAAGCAGGGGATGAAAAGCGTTCCGTGTTTGGGGCAGGGATGGAGTGGCTTCCCGCTTGCATTCTTGCCCCGTTTGTGCTACCATATAAGCATGCGTAAAACGTTTCAGTATCGGATTTTTCCAAGCAAGAAGCAGGTGAAGAAGCTCAACGAGACGCTTGAAGAGTGCCGTTGGCTCTATAACCACTTGCTTGAATGTCGTAAGACATCCTATGAGCAAGAAGGCAAAAGCCTCTCGCTCTATCAGCAGCAAGAAACCTTTCCAATCCTGAAACAAGGACGCCCCTCGTTGAGGCAGGTCCATTCTCAGGTTCTCCAAAATGTTGCGGTACGTATTGATCTGGCCTTCAAAGCCTTCTTCCGACGCTGCAAAGCCGGAGAGGAACCAGGCTCCCCTCGGTTCCGAGGGATGAACCGCTATGACTCCTTCACCTTTCCCCAAAGCGGCTTTAGCATCACCCATGATGAGCGGGTGTGCCTCTCCAAAATGGGTTCGATCAAGATGGTCTATCACCGACCCATCAAGGGGAAACTCAAAACGTGTACGGTGCATCGTTCGTCTACGGGCAAGTGGTATGTTTCGTTTTCGGTTGAATGCGAACCTGAGAGACTGCCTGAACTTTCCACCCAGGTAGGGATTGATGTCGGACTCAAGACGTTCGCGACTCTCTCGGATGGCACAGAGATTGAGAACCCGCGCTTCTTTCGCAAGGAAGAGAAGGCGCTGGCTCAGGCGCAACGCAAGCATAGCAAACTCGCCAAAGACACATCCCAACGTCGCAAGCATCGCAAAGTTGTGGCTCGCGTGCATGAACGGATTGCCTTCAGACGCGACAACTTCACGCACCAGGAAAGCCGCAAGATCGTCAATCACTACGGCGTGATTGCTGTAGAAGACTTGCACGTCAACCGCATGACCCACAACCATTGTCTCGCCAAAAGCATTGCCGATGCCTCCTGGTCGGAGTTTTTCAGCAAACTGGCCTGCAAAGCGGAAGAAGCTGGCAGACACTACGTGGCTGTCAACCCTGCCTATACGAGTCAGACATGCAGCGTCTGTGGGCATCGCCAAAAGATGCCGCTGGATGTGCGAGTCTTCGATTGTCCCTGCTGTCAGGCTCATCTTGATCGAGACCTCAATGCTGCTATGAATATTCGTGGCCTGGGACTACAGGCCCTCGGCTTGTCCGTAGAAGCCCCGTCGCTTTAGCACGGGGAGTAGTCACTGGTTTCCGCGACGATATATGCTACCACATCTTCTACGCGTTCGTTGCGCTGGTAGGCAGCCCGTTGGCGCATGGCTCCGTTGCCGCGCCGTAATGTCTCGTATACCAATTACGCCGTATGTGTACCAGTGCTGCACGTATCTCCTGCAATGACCGGCAGACGGGAGTGGCCGCCTCTAGCTGTGAGAGCTGTAATTCCGGTTGCACCTTCTCACCAAGCGCTCGTTGTGCAGTGGGGAGCAGGGCGCCTGAAGACGAACTGAGTTCGTAGGTGCCGGGTTGAATAATCTGATACTCCTCTTCCACACCCATTGTAAAGGTTTCAGTCCGAGACGACACTGGAGGCACTCCTTGTAGTCTAGCAGCCACATGCTTTGGGCGGTCTGCTGGAACGCCCTCTTGAGTTAACACGTCAGCCGGGCATAAATCGATGCAAAAAAATAATTCGGATATTCGGTGCCGCTATGTGCTACTGGCGAAGCGTTCTACCACTTCGTAGAGTACGCGTACTCCCCATTGAAGCGAACGAACGCTCATACGTTCATCGTGGCTATGAACACGCCTGGACTCTCCCTCTCCGGCATAGAGGCCAGGAATGAAGCCGTACACTTTCGTGCCCAGTTTCGTGACATGCTTGGCGTCGGTTCCACCTGTCAGCAAGAATGGGACAGCCGTTGCCTCCGGATCCTGCTCTTTCAGTACGTCTTTGATGGTGTTGAAAAGTGGCGATTGCAGATCGGCCTCTAACGGCGGCGAAGGGTTAAGGAGCGCTATCTCCGCTTCGTTATTGAGCACGGAACGTAATTCTTCCAGGAACATTTCGGGCGTCCAGCCGGGCAGGTTCCGTCCGTCTACGGACGCCTCGGCCTCTGAAGGAATGACATTGATCTGCGAGCCAGCCTTGAGGATCGTCGGGGTCACCGTGTTACGTAACATGGCGTGTATACGCTGTTTGAGCGCCTCTTCGAGAGACAGACGATCGATCGCTGCATCGGCGGTTTTCTCGTCAGCAAGCACTGCCTGCAAGGCTTGAGCAATGTCGGAAGGTTGTGCAGCGGCGATACCGGCGATATACCCGCGCATGGTATTAGTAAAATGGACTGGCAGGAGTTCAGGAGTGAGCTTTGCCAGGATGGCCGCAAGTTTGAGAATGGCGTTCTCGTTATGAGGTACCGAACCATGCCCGGGCCTACCCCGCGTACGAATACGGAAGCGGACCGTGCCTTTTTCCGCTGTCTGCACAGGGTAGTAGCGACGGCCAGCGACGACGAAACCACTTCCTCCACCCTCATTGAGCGCGTACTCGGCTCGAATCAGCTCTGGATGATGCTTAACAACCCAGCCCGCGCCCTGGTGCCCACCGCACTCCTCATCGGCGGCGGCCATGAAGATGACGTCGCGCTTGAGCCGTACAGCGGCCCGTTTGAGGAGAAGCATGGTCATTGCTTCCATAGTGACCATGTGCTTCATATCAAGTGCCCCACGACCGTAAATAAAACCGTCGGCGATGTCTCCAGAGAAGGGGTCATGCGACCACTTTTCCGGTTCAACTGCAACGACATCGATATGAGACATCAACAAGAGTGGAGGCGCCGATCCATCTCCCGTGAGCCTGGCAATGAATGTGCCGCGATCCTTGCTCGGTCCCATTATTTCGCCGGAGATTCCTTCGGCCTCAAAGAGGGCATGCAGGTGCTCGGCTGCAAGGATCTCGTTGCCCGGTGGGTTGCGCGTATCAAGACGGAGGAGAGCACGTAAACGTGTGACAGTCTCTTCTCCAGCTTCTTGCCAGTTGATGGTATTCGCATTCGTTGATTGAGCCATAAAACACTCCTTGTTTTTCTCTAAATGTATGCTACATGAAAATAAGCATAGCTTTTCTTAGGGTGGGAAATCAAGTCTACAATGATCTGGTGATTCCCCAGAAGTCCACCAGAGATCCTTCGCTGCGCTCAGGATGACAACACCCCAGGCTGTCATCCTGAGCGCAGCGAAGGATCTCTGGTGCGCATTCGTCTAGCAAACCAGCCTCACGTGGCCTTGCGGACTTCTGGGGAATCACCAGTACAATGGTGGGAAAACCTGGCGAGGGCGAGTTTCGCCAGGCTGCACAGTTAGCTCTGCCTCGTTGCGTGAATTATAATAATGATAGCTTGAGTTCAATGTGCAGGGCAACTTACGGAATGAACCAGGGTCAGAGGCGGGCAATAGGAGAGGGAGATTTTATGGAAAACAATCCTCAGAGCCAGCAAGCTTTGTGGTGGAAACAGGGCGTTATTTACCAGGTCTACCTACGTAGCTTCAAAGACGAAAACGGTGATGGTATCGGTGATCTCTCAGGCATCATCGCCAAACTCAATCATCTCACCTGGTTGGGCATCGACGCTATCTGGATTTCGCCCATCTATCCCTCGCCAATGGTCGACTTTGGCTACGATGTCACCGATTTTACCGGCATCGAACCGATTTTCGGTGACCTCGCTACGTTTGATACGCTGGTAGCACAAGCCCATCAAAATGGCATCAAAGTGATTATGGATTATGTGCCTAATCATACCTCTGATCAGCATCCCTGGTTTCTTGAATCCCGCTCCTCGCGCCAGAACCCTAAACGCGACTGGTATGTGTGGGTTGACCCCAAGCCCGACGGTTCTCCTCCCAATAACTGGTTAGGAAGCTGGGGCGGTTCCGCGTGGGAGTGGGATGCCAACACGCACCAGTACTACCTGCATTCCTACCATAAGGCGATGCCCGACCTTAACTGGCGCAATCCAGCTGTCAAAGAGGCAATGTTCGACGTAGCGCGCTTCTGGCTCGACAGAGGAGTGGACGGCTTGCGCATCGACTCGGCTCAACGCATCATGAAAGATCCGCAATTGCGCGATAATCCACCCAATCCAACCCCGGACGTGACAGCCTACAAGCGCCTTGGCGATTATGACTCTCAACTCCACCTTTATGATAAAGGGCACGCCGATATTCACGCAGTTTATCGCGAACTGCGCCAACTGCTGGATACCTACAGTGCTCAGTCACCACGGGTTGCTCTCGGTGAGATGCACATCTTTGACTGGCAGGAATGGGCCCGCTATTACGGGGCGCAGCTCGACGAACTCCATATGCCCCTCAACTTCGGCCTGGTCGGTATATCCTGGAAGGCAAGTGTTGTGCGACGATTGGTGCAGGCGGTCGAGGCTGCTCTACAGCCAGAGGCATGGCCAAACTATGTTCTCAGCAACCATGATGAACCACGCGTTACAACCCGTATTGGGCCAAAACAGGCGCGTATCGGTACGATGCTTTTGCTTACGCTACGCGGCACGCCGACGCTGTACTACGGTGACGAAATTGGGATGCACAATATTGAAGTCCCGCCACAGTACGTACAGGATCCATGGGAGAAGAACATGCCAGGCATGGGCTTAGGCCGCGATCCACAGCGATCACCTATGCAATGGGATAGCAGCCCCAATGCCGGCTTCTGCCCACCAAAAGCGAAGCCGTGGCTGCCTATTGCCGACGACCACAAACAGGTGAACGTTGCTGCTCAACACGATGATCGCCATTCCATGCTCTCTCTGACGCACACACTCCTCAAGGTTCGTCGTGCTACTCCGGCTCTCGCCAAAGGAAGCTATACCTCTATCGAAGGCGTTCCGGAGGATTGTTTTGTTTATGTTCGCCAATTTGGCGGGCAGCGGCGATTGATCGCACTTAATTTTTCCGGCAGCGAGCAACACATACCATTGCCTGAGATGGGCAATGGTTTGGTGCTTATCTCTACCCACCTGGATCGGGAGGAGCCCGTTGACCTGGCTTCACTCCATTTGCGCAGTGATGAAGGGTGTGTTATCGAGCTGCCGGATAGTATTTGACAACTGTCGTGCTCATGTTCTAGAGTTTGGCCCGTACATACTGGGATGGCCTGGTAATATCTTGATGCAGAGCACGAGCAGCGTGCATAGGCCAATATGGATCACGGAGCAATCACGGGCAGACATTTGGAGAGAAGGCTTCCCGTGAGCAGGCTTGAGAGGGGTCAGGCATGTCATCCTGAGCGCGAGCTTTGGATCTGGCGAGACGGCCGCACAGATCCAAAGCTCGCGCTCAGGATGACATGCCTTATCTCCAAATGTCTAATTCACGGGCAAGGATGATGAGATCGGCCTGAGTGGTATGATATAAGTAGCAAGCGGTTTTATTAAAATATATGATTTAAGGAGTTAATACATGGACGAACAAGCGGAGGCATCGCTGAAGGCGCGTATGCGCACTATCACCGTCAAGGGCCAGCGTCTGCGCATAGCTATTCATGCGGGAGACGGCACAGGCACCCCGCTGCTGCTGATGGCCGGCATTGGATCCAGCCTTGAGATGCTTCAGCCTTTTGTCGATGAGGTTGACCCGGCCATAGAAGTCATCCGCTTTGATGTGCCAGGTACCGGCGGTTCTCCGACACCGATCTACCCGTATTGCCTTCCGGCCCTCGCCTTGTTAGTGGTACAGATGCTCGATCAGTTGGGCTACAGGCAGGTAGACGTGCTTGGCTTCTCATGGGGCGGCGGCCTGGCTCAACAGTTCGCCTTACAATACTCCAAACGCTGCCGGCGGTTGATCCTGGTCGGCACTGGAACGGGAGCAACCATGATCCCCGGTCTCCCATCTGCTCTTGCCCAACTGTTGATGCCCGGGAGTGCGGGAGAACCATTCTACATGAAGGAGCTCGCCTCGACAGCTTTCGGTGCGAGCCTGCGCTCGCATCCCGAGACCATGCGTGAGTTCACACACGCTTTATACCCGGGGGACCCACTGGGCTATTTCTATCAATTATGGGCTGCGATGAGCTGGACCAGTGTGTCATGGCTCTGGTCCCTACGGCAGCCGACACTGATCCTGGCTGGCGATGACGACCCGGCTGTTCCGCTGATCAATGCGAGGATCTTGCAGTACCTGATTCCGCGTGCGAAGCTGTATGTCTACAAGGGCGCGCACCTGGGGTTAGTGGCGAACGCGCAGGAGCTTGCAGGCGTCATCGAGCAGTTTCTCGCCAATGATGCGTAAGCGGGCGGAGATTAAAAGTATTACAGGCGGTCAAGCCGGATGACTCATAAAAAAGTTATAGATTGCCTGGGTTGCACCTGGGCCCTGAGGATCAGTATAGGTGCCGCTGCTACTCCCTCCTGACCAGCCATGTCCCATACCGTTGACCAGCCAATATTCCTGTACCTCGTTTCCGTTGTTGTCGTTCCATGTGTACACGGAATAGGAGTGACCACCTGCTACCTGTCCGTTTGTGGTGCTCGTTGGACTATTAAAGCTCGCATTGTAGGCGTTATGCGAAGCAAGATGATCCGTCTGCATCCACTGTCGCACAACCTGCTCTCCGTTAATAGGATATACCAGGTAATCGCTTGTTCCATGAAAGGTAATGGTTGGCACAACACGGGCTGCGCTCCCCATAGCGTTATATGCAGCTTGCCCCTGCCGCGCTGGATCGGGGCCTCCCTGGCGTAAGGCAGTATAGGCATCAGTGGATGAAGTAGCCGCTTGATACTCCAACCCCGACTGAACGCCGATAGCTGCAAAGATATCTGGATAGGTGGCGCCCAGGATTACAGTCATTGCTGCACCAGCCGAGAGGCCTGCCGCATAAATACGGTGGGTATCAATGGTCCACTGTGAGGTAGTTTGTTCAACAGCCTGTACGATTCCTGCAAGGATAGCAGGTTCCCCACTCCCTCGCGATTGATCAGCAGAATCAAACCAGTTCCAACATTTCTCCTGATTGTACGTGCTCGTCTGTTGTGGATAGACAACGATGAACTGTTTTTGATCTGCTAACTGATCCATTTGTGTGCCAGCGGCGAAGTCTGCCGGCGCTTGTGTGCAGCCATGCAGCATGACAATCAGGGGGACTGCCGTGCCAACCTGGTAGCTGGCTGGCGTATAGACGAAGTAGGGACGGCTACCAGCAGGGCCATTGTACGTGTACTGCTGCCATATACCGCTACTGTCTGCCCGCGCTTTGGGGAGTACTTGCAGCAAAAGGATTGGAATTACAACGATGA
>WNGP01003489.1_pt1 | contig 18447 bp, 15 predicted proteins | sample 5407671 | NCBI WGS metagenome assembly WNGP01 (sample SAMN13153381, study PRJNA577476) | soil metagenome | isolation source: 40 cm soil or saprolite under Garry oak tree replicate 2 | place: USA:California | collected 2016-06-15 | reverse complement strand
ATCCGTCTTGTAGTTAATGACTTCAGCGGCGCCCAGTTCCTTTGCCCGAACGAGCTTTTGATCGCTGCTCGAGGTTACGATGACGCGGGCTCCGAGAAATCTCGCGAATTGGAGCGCGAAAATCGAAACACCTCCGGTCTCCAGAACTACAACGGAATCGCCAGGTCTAATATCCCCGAGCGCGATAACAGCGCTCCACGCGGTTACTCCAGCGCAGGGCAGTGTAGCTGCTTCCTCATCGGTCAAGTGTGCGGGCACATGCACTAGGCTGACGTCATCAAAGAGCGTGTATTCGGCGAGGACACCATCAGCGGCCGCGCCGCCCAAGGCCTGCCCCATCTTCCCGCCTGCGACTCGGCCGTCCAACCAGTTCGGATAGAAAATGGGAGCGACTCGATCCCCAACCTTTACTCGGGATACGCCGTTTCCCGTAGCGACAACGATACCAACGCCGTCAGACACGGGAACCCGCCCGAGAGGTGGCTTCCATCGCCCCACGCCGTTGACAACGAGAAGATCCCGATAGTTGACGGAGAATGCTCTCATTTTGAGGACGACTTGCCCCGGGCCTGGCACTTGATCGGGACGCTCCACGAGCTGTAAGCAGTCCACGGCGAACTTATCGCGAATTTCCATAACCTTCATCCTCGCGGAAGCTGGCCTGCTCAACGGAAAAAGAGCGACTTCCCATTGGAGATTCAGCAAGGAATTAGATATCCCACAGTGAAGGTCGCATCCGAACTGGTATGGGTCAAAGACGAAAACATCTACACTTCCGCGGGTATTTCCGCAGGGATCGATTTGGCTCTTGCCTGGGTCGAGGAGGATTGCGGCGCCACTATTGCCCAGGAAGTAGCGAGTGAACTCGTCCTTTTCCTTCGCCGATCCGGCGGACAGAAACAACTGAGCGTTACTCTGTCCGCTCAGGCGTCCGAGATGAAGGCCATCCAGGAGCTTCAGGTCTGGATCATGGAGAATCTACGCAAGAAATTGTCGGTGCAAGTTCTTGCAGATCGCGTCGCTATGAGTGTTCGGAATTTCGAGCGCGTGTTCACGCGCGAGTTGGGAAAAACACCCTCCCACTATGTTTTGCAAATGCGAGCCGAAGCTGCGCGCCGGCAGCTAGTCTAGAGAGTGCGGACCAAGGCCTCAAACAAATCGCTGTTGCCTGCGGATTCGGAAGTACTGATTCGATGCGGCGTGCGTTCTGGCGATCCGTCGGAACCACGCCCCACAAGTATCGCCGTCAGCTCTACAGTCCTCCAAACAGGGTTTCCAGCAGCAGCGGACGGTGGCCGTAGTAAGTTTCTCAATCCGCTGGAAGTTGCCGCGCAGCGTGCGCCAGGATCTTGCTCGCCAGTCCTTTGTGGAACCTGCTACCGCACGGCCAACTGGATCTATGTAGGGCAGACTACCGGGCGAGGTCGCATGGATCGGGAGCAGAAGCCTCACGGCAAAGTCATCAAAGATTCTTTGCCGATTGATGCCCCACTCATAAGCCAGGTCTCCGTGAATTTGGATGTCCTTCCAGTCCACGCTGCAGTAAATCATTTTCGCCCCGGCAAGCTGCGGCGTGAAACTGTCCAGCCACGCGGAGATTTTTGCAGTCCTAATCACCGTCGCGCGGACGGTGTGCGAGTTGTTGGACGGCTCCGTGCGGTAGCGAGCAGATGAATCGACGAAACGAAGCAAAGTCTTCGACGACCAGCACGCTGACACCGACACTCCCCCGCTGTCGACATGTGAGCTGCCCTACCGTGCTGGAAGATCCTGTGCGAGGGCGCTCAGTTCAGCTTGCGGGACAACAAAATGAGCGGAACGGCAGTCGAAGCAAATCATTAGTTCAGGAAACACGAAAACATCGCGCCTATCGATATTCTTTAACCCGTGAAAGTGGATGAGCATCTCTGCCGTAAACCTGCCTAGGTTTTTTGAACCGCATGAGGTACAGTACATAGCATCCACTAAGGTTTGATCATTCAAAGGAAGCTGTGTGGGCATCGGACTCCTCCTGACAGTCTCGCTGGTAGGTAATGTGTGGAATCGGCTCTGTTAGGGTCGGACCTGAGGCACGGTCGTTTGGTGACTCAGGTACCCCGGCGGGTCAGAGAAAGGTAATGGAGAATTTGAGTCCCGATTCGTCCTGCCTAGCAGCGGTACTCACAGAGGAGATCAACCAACTTCGAAGGGTTCAACCGTGACGGGAGACTTTTGGTTGCGAGCAATGGGAATATCACGGCTTGGCTACTCGACGGTTCAACGAGGGGAACAGAGAGTTTTTGTAAGGGTTCTGTGCGCGGGTAAGCTTTGTGGAGAATGCTCGGTCGCACGACGGCGGTCACATCGTCAGTGGGATCGGGTGTGACGAGAACAAACATAATCGTGAAGGCGAAAAGGAGCATCAGTCCGACGAGCACTCTTCGAAACATGGCTAGTTGTTTAATAGCATTTGCCTCAGGGGTTTGTCAACGCTTAGGCGGGGAACCAGGGGGAACCAGTAGGAATCGCCTCCCTTCAGGGACCCTTCAGGGAGGGGAGGAAGTCAACAGATCCCCGGTAGCTCAACGGTAGTGCATTCGGCTGTCACCGTAACGATAGAATGCGGCACGCCACACTCCTACACAGTCCCGAACACTGGAGTGGGCCCGATCACCGTGAACTAGTAGCAACAGAAGGAAGTTTTTCGCCCGTGATGAAAGCTGTCTGCATTGTGCCCTTTCTTCTTTAAGATAGTTACTGAGATTTCTGATTGTCCGATCCAGCGCTGCCCAGTTTGTCGAACGTAAGATTCAATATGGGATAGCGGCTCCAATCCTTGTAGTCGAAATGCCACCATTCGAATTCGTAGACATCGAAGCCCTCAGCTTCCATCGCGTGGCGCAACAGATCACGGTGCCAACGTTGAAGGGAGGTGCCGCCAGGGTAAAAGGGATAGGAGCGCTCGGACATCTCGTCGTAGACGCCGGTCATTTCGATGGGGGCACCTGTCTTTAGACCGTAGAGGGTGAGATCGACGGCGCAGCCACGGTTGTGCCGGGAACCTTCCGCAGGGTTAGCAACAAAAATGCGCTTGTCCTCGGGCGTGGCGTCCCAGAAGATTTTGGTGACATACCAAGGACGGTAGGAGTCGTGGATGAGCAGGCCATAGCCAAGCGCGTTCAGCTTCCGGCTTGCTCGAAGCAGAGCTTCGGCTGCGGGGCGCTGCATGTAGGCTTTCGCCTGAGAGTAAACGGGCTGACCAAGAAAATTGTTTTTGGTGGCTTATCGAATATCGAAATGAATCGCAGGATCGAACGTAGAGAGATCGACCAGGTCGGGCTTGAGAAAGTCGCCCGATTCATGAGGAGGCTGGGCCGCGAGAGCCTTCTTGGTCAAGTCAGTGAGAGGTTCCTGAGGGCTGGCATGAAAGATGCCGCCCTGGATCGAACTGAGGAAACGGCGCTTAAAAATGACGCCGCTAACTTTAACCTGAGTGGCTTGGCCGGAAGCGTCGCGAGTGAAGACCGCTTGCTCGCCGTCATATAGGCCGGAGTGAGGGAAATCGAAGACGGTAGAAGTAACTTCGGCAAGGGGGGCGAAGTCGAACCACTCGATGAGTGCAGAGAGCTTGCCGTTTTCCTCAAAAACATACAGGGTATCGTAATCCCATCCATATTCGCCGATGAGTCCCTTCCACCGAGAAGGGACGGGCGGGGGCTGGTCCAAGGAAACGCGTTCGAGGAGATGGTCGCGGACGCGAATGCCGTTAGAAACTGGTGTGACCTTTAAACTGTAGCCCAAGCGGCCGTCCTCGATGAGGGAATCTCCGGATTGGCGGAGCCGCACCTGCTCGCCCGCGCCAGCCCGAAGATACAATTCGCCATTCGCGGCGATGAGATTCACGGCGGAGTCGCCTGTCCCATAGCGCCCTTCCAGTTGGCGAACGCGTTCTGCCGGGATTGGGGAAGTTTCGGGAATTTCCGGGAGCGGCCGCCTCTGTTTCGCGGCGAGCATGAGGCGAAGGGCCATTTCGGCGACATGGCTGGTCACCGCATTGGAGCTATCCATCGTCGTCACCGCGACCGCACCCAGTTTGTCATCGGGCAGGGCTGCGGCTTGGGTGGCGAATCCATAGATGGCGCCGCCGTGCTCGACAACACGGTGGCCGTCGAGCTGAGAAACATAGAAACCGATACCGAAGCCCGACTTTTCGTCCGGCTTGGCAAATTGCGGAGTCCACATCTTTTCGAGAGTGGCCGCCTGCAGAACGCGACCGTTCGGCCCTTGGCCCTGGTTGAAAAGAACGCTGAGAAAGCGGCCAAGATCAAGGACGGTGGAATACATGCAGCCGGCCGGGGCCATGCCGAGCTCAAACTGGGGCGCCTGGAACTGAAGCCCGTCGTACGACCACATATAGGCTTTCGCGAGGCGTGCGATCAGCTCCGGTTCGGGCTGGAACGCGCTGTTGCGAAGCCTCATCGGCTCAAGCACGGCATGCCGCAAATAGCTTGCGAAGGGCTGACCGCTGTGCTTCTCAAGGACATATCCGACGGTGGCAACTCCTGCGTTGGAATACTTGGTGTGCGATTCGGGCGGATAGACCAGTGTGGTGTCGTTCAGGCTGTGAACCATTGCGGATAGAGAAAGCTCCGAAGGGTCGAAATAATTCCCAACGGGGGGCTCCCGAAGTAGACCGGCACGATGCGACATTAGTTGACGGAGCGTAACGTCCTTGTGAAACGGGTTGTGAGGTTGAAAATCGGGCAAGTACTTCTGGATGGGAGCATCCAGGTCGAGTTCACCGCGCTCCACAAGCTGCATGACGCCGATATCCGTGAAGAGCTTGGAAACGGAGCCGATGCGGTAGACCGTTTCTGGACTGGCGGGAATTTTTTTGTCCGGATCGGCGTAGCCAAATCCTTGTGCCCAAACAACCTGCTGATCATCGACCAGGGCGATCGAAAAGGCAGGAAGCTTCTTGTCCTCCATCTCATGCTGGACGAATTTCGATAATGCGGTGCCAACAGAAGTATAGTTTTCCGACGGGCCAACCGCTTGCGGAAAGGCGGGAGTCGCGCGAAGAAGAAAAACGCCACGGAAACCAAGTACAGCAGTGGCTGCCAACAGGAGCACGGCGGTGATTCGAGCTAGCCTTCGAGCCATCTCAACCTCTTCTTAGAAAAATCATCTGGCTACTTTCTTGTTGCAGTAAAAACGCCGTTGGGCTGATGGAACGCAGATTCCCTGCAAAGGCTCCTCAACCTGCAACAGAAAGGCGAGGGTTGACCGCACGCAATGTTTCTTGTCGCGTTGTAAGTTGCTCAATTCGCTTTCTGCGAACTGCGTAACCAATTCCCGGAGCGGTTCGAACCTGAATTGTCCCATTGGGCGTCACTTGCACTTCCGGCTCGATCAAGTCTTCATTCCAATAGCGCTGGCTGGCGGAGACGTCTCCCGGCAGCACAAACCCAGGCAGGGTAGACATGGCAATGTTGTGGGCACGCCCGATGCCAGTTTCCAGCATTCCCCCGCACCATACTGGAGCCCCTCGTGACCGACAGAACTCCTCAATTTGTTTTGCGTGCGCGTATCCGCCGACTCGGCCCAGCTTGATGTTGATGATCCGGCAGGCGCCCATGCCGAGGGCTGCTTCGGCGTGGTCCGGATTATGGATGCATTCGTCCAGGCAAATAGGAGTCTTCAGGAGGGGCTGCAACTTGGAATGATGGTACAGGTCGTCCCACTCGAGCGGTTGTTCAATCATCATCAAGTCGAGAGCATCAAATTTTCGCAGCAATTCCGCGTCTGCGAGACGATAGGCGGAATTGGCGTCGGCCATCAGCTTGGTCTTCTGAAACTGCTTTCGCACCGCGGCGACAAAATCGAGGTCCTTACCCGGTTTGATCTTGATTTTGATACGCTGGTACCCGTCTTTCAGTTCTTTCTCAACCGCGGCAATGAGCTCCCGCGTGTCTCGTTGGATTCCCAGTGAAACTCCGCAGGCAATCTCCGGCCTCGTACCACCCAGTAATTTCCACAGCGGAAGCCCTCTTTGCCGCGCTTCGACATCCCAGAGAGCCGTTTCCAGAGCCGCCTTGGCCATTTCATGCCCTCGCACGGGCTCAAGCAGCCGCATCACTTCGGAAGCCGCTCGGATGTTTTGACCGAGAACCAAGGGAGCGATGAACTTGCAGAGCACGGTCCAGGCCGTGTCGGTTGTCTCTGAGTTGTAAAAAGGACCTTCTGCTGCAGTCACTTCGCCCCAGCCGCTTACGCCGTCGCAGCGGACCTCCATCAAGGCAATCCGGCGTCCGCGAACGGTGCCAAAGCTGGTTTCGAACGGAGCCCTGAGCCGCATCTCTATTTCGCGAAGTATGATTTCATCGATTTTCATATGAGCCCTTACAAAGCATGCCCTTTTGCTTGTAGATCGAAAGTGTGTATTCGTTGGCGTTTGTCTATCGGGTCGTATCCTCGAAATAGCTGTATGCAGCGCGAGCAAGGCGCCCGATGAGTTCTTCGGCTTGCTCGGTGGTTACGTTCGAGTTTGCCTTGAGCGTGTAGGCCGATACCACGAGATGGTGCTTCCCAACCGAGACAATGCCGACGTCATTGGTCACATAGCCGATCGTGCCGTTTTTGCTTGCAACGGTCGTGTTTTCGAGGTAGCGATGAATCCTGGTTCGCAACTGCTGCTGCTCCATGATCTCCAGCATGTCGTGGCATGATTTTTCCGTTGCGGCCTCTGCGCGAAAGATCTTGGTCAACAGCTCCGCCATGGCTTTTGGGGAAGTGTGATCGCGAGCGTCGTCGACAAACGCACGATCGGCATGCTCTGTTTGGTCGCGAGTAAGTCGTGCAAGTTTCTCGGGATGGGCGAAAAGCTCCGCTCCGGACACGCCCCGCAGCTCCGGGTTGGCTGACGCCAGCCAGTCGCCGATGAGTTCCTCGGTCGAGCGGTCAACGCGCATATCCTGGATTCCCAGCTGCCGCAACATGGCGGTTACGTTCCTTGCGCCAACACGTTTCAACATGAGATCCGTCGCTTCGTTGTCGCTCAGGGTGATCATCAACAGAACCAAATCGTGGATCGTGGGGTTCAGGCCGGGTGTCATGTACGGGAGAAGCCCGCTGCCCAACCGGCGATCTGCATCCGAGAGCGGAACGCGCTCGGCAAGGGAAAGGTGGCCAGCGTCGGCTTCGCGAAACACTTGCACCATGATGGCAACCTTGTAAGTACTGGCCATCGGGAACTCGTCGTTTGGGTTGACGCCGGTTTCCTCGCCTGTTTCGATGTTGCGGACAAAGATGCCGACCTTACCCGGGAAGCTGGCGGCAATCTTCGTCAATCTCTCCCGCAGAACAGTGCTGCCTTGGCGCGCCGACTCCTGGCGCAGCGCCGGAGGCACGAAAATCACGCTGACCAGAAGGGACAATGCGGACATGCATACCCGATTGCCGTCCATAGGTTTAGAACTCCAAACGAATTCCGACTTGCCCTTCGCGGCCAGGGAGAACCTGCAGGACCTGCGCGAAGTTCGGAGCACCTGATGTGGATCCTGGAACGGGCGGCAATCCATTGACTGCCGCCGGATTATCGCGATTGAACATGTTGAAGAATTCGAGATAAGCGTGAAGCTTAACGCGATCGCCAAAGTCGAAGCGCTTGGCAATGCGCAGATCTAGGTTGACAAAGGACGGCGCGACGAAATTGTTCCTGCAGCCGCCAGACCAGGGCTTATCGCCACAGCGAGAATAGAAATCCACTCCGTTAAAGAGATTGTCGCCGTCCACGTCTGGAGAAACGACATTCCCCGGGAATGAAGCGCTGTAGTGAAATCCGCTCTGCGCCCGAAAAATGCTGCTGAAATCAAATTTCCAGGGAAGCTGCACGAGTCCGTCCATGAGGAACGTGTGATTCAGCGCCAAATCCGACGGCCCCTTATCCAAGTCTGGGCCATTGTAGAAAATGCCAGCTTTCGGCACGGGATTGCCATTGCTGGCCAGGAACGGACCATTCGCATTGGTTTGGCCTGTCGCAGAGTCCGTGACCATTGTCGTCATTCCGACGAAGCTGTCCGTGGGACCGTTGATATCCGTAAATCCTGCGCCGAAGCTCGTTTGAAGATCGCTGATGAAGCTGGAGTTGAGTGCATTGTCGATTTCATGGGTCCAGGTGTAGTTCGCGTCGAGCGTGAAACGCTTGTTCATGCGCTTCCGGAATCCGAAAGTCAGCGCATCATAAGTGCCGTGCAACCAGGGGCCATAACCGAAAACGAGAGGCGAGCCAGCAGGCACGGTTTCGCCGGTATGACCCGGCGTACGTGCTTCGAACGCCAAGTTTGTGTCCCGTACCCCTAAAATGTGATCGATATTCTTGTGGTAGTAGTCGACCTCAATCACCAGGTCCGACCTGATCTCGCGCTGCACACCAACATGCAGGGAATTTGTATACGGCGTCTTGAATCCGGGAGCTACGCTGATGGGAATGCCGCTCGTTGGAAATGCTGAAGCGCCGATGGAGAGATCGTCAAAAGGATCGTAAATAAACGAGCCTGCCGGCAGCCCAACGGCAGAACTCGCGGCATCGGCAAACTGTTGGGGAGTGAAACCGGTCAATGATTGAACATTATTGATGTTGACCACGGCGTTTGCGGGAATCGGCGCATGGCCAGGAGCCACCACGCTATTCAAATGGTCGATCCCGTAAAACGGTGTTGCGACTGGGGTGCCCGCATACATACATGTAGCGCCCGATGCGGCGATTTGCGCATCGGTCTTGTCGGACGAAGCGCAGGGGACTTTGCCCGTGAGGAGGGCGAATAAGGGAGCGATCGTGCTTGGGTCGCCGTAGAAGAGCCTTGGGAACGAAAGGAACGTCTGCGTGACAAGATTCGCGCCGCCGAATCCAGGAATGTCTCTCGCCAAACCCAAACGGAAGTGATCGTAAAACAGCCCCCAGCTCGCGCGAACTACAGTTTTTGGAGTAATGGACCAGGCGAAACCGAGCCTGGGTGAAAAATTTGTCTTATTGGGAAATTCGTTGTCATAATCCCAGCGCAATCCCAAGTTTAGAGTGACGTTCTTGACCACTCTCCAGTCATCCTGAAGGAAGGTGCCGTTGTAGTTGTTGCGCAAGCGTATTGTGTTATCGCTTGCGGCCAGCCCTCCCTGCGCATTCAGGAAGTAAACGCCCGAGCTGACCGGACCGAATGTTCCAAGATCATCAATCGTGGCAAATAGCTGGTTGAACAAGTTGTTGGCTTCTATGCCGTCCACGTGAGTGCGCTGAAAGTCCCAGCCAAACTTCACATCATGACGCCGAATCTGCTTGGCAAGATTGGCGCCAATGGACACGTATTTCTGGTCGATTAGCAAATTTGTGTGCCCCGGACCGAACTGGACCTGGCCCTGGTCGCCGAACAGTTGCCCGGTGCTAAGACCACTGAACAGATTGTCGAGGGTCGAGGCGGTTCCGGCTTCCGGATGGGCGGGCCGGGTCACCGCGGGTTCACCTCGATACTGCACAAAAACGTTGAGCAGGTACGGGCGCGCCTGGTCGCCCAAGGTAGAGGTGTCATTGAAGCCCAGCATCAAACGGCGGGTATCGAAGTTGTTTCGAGTAGAAGGCAGATTGATGGCAGCCAGCAGTGGCAGGTAATCCGTTACGTGAGTATTAGTCAAATTGAACTGCTGGCTGAGCCGATGCCGGCCGAGTTGCTCGTCGAGTTTTCCGCGAGCGCGCGTGTCGTAGATTTTAGTATGCAGGTTAAAGGGAGCTTCCAGCTGCACCAAGATAGGTGGCGTCGTGGGAAGAAACTGAAAGTTGAGTTGGCGGCTCTCGAGAATGCGTTCGGCGGAGCCAAAAAAGAATATCTTGTCCCTGAGAAGCGGCCCCCCGAACTGGGCGCTGGGATCCCAGCGAAGCAGGAATGGCACTTCGCCGTTAAGCACTTTGGAAGAATCGGAGGAATCTAACTTGTAGTTGCGGTGAAAGAAAGAGAGGCCGCCATGCCAGTCATTTGTGCCGCTCTTGCTGACCACGTTTATGACTCCGCCGGAACCGTGTCCAAACTCAGCCTTGTAACTGCCCGTAAGAACTTGAAACTCAAGGATTGAATCCTGGTTGAACTGCGCGGCTGCTCCCCCGTTCACTTCATCGCGATTGGGCATTCCATCAATCAGGAAAATAGCGTTACCCCCGCGTTCTCCCAGGATCGGCGTTGCACTATCGAGTGAGGGGTCCTGCTGGCGATTGATCGCCACTCCCGGAACGAGCTGCAAGAGATCCAAGTAATTCCGGCCGTTGATCGGCATCTGTTCGATTTGCTGGGGCAGGATCGTGGTGCCGGAGGACGACGTCGTGCTTTCCAGCAACGGAGCTACACCGGAGACTTCCACCTTTTCCGTCTGCCCTCCGAGCTTGAGGGACAGATTCAGAGTAACTGTTTGGTTGACGGTCACTTCTAGGTTTCGGACGGTCGTAGGCACAAAACCCGTCTTGAAGACGGTGACCGTGTATGTCCCGGCGAGCAGCCCTAACACTCTGTACGTGCCATCACTTTCGCTTTTGGCACTTCGGTCAATCCCCATGCCGCTGTTAAGGACGTGTATCTCGGCCCCAGCCACGGGTAGCCCTTGCTGGTCGGCAACGATTCCTTCAGTGGTTGACGTTGTCTGAGCGCGCAGCCCGGGTATCTGAAGAGTGATTGCGCCTAGAACAACGGTGACGAACCAGATGCGGAGTCTTATTGAAGGGACCGGCCAAGGCAAAGCACGATGGCGCATAAAGAAGTCCGCGCTACCCATGGAAACCTCCCAGTGTTAGATTGCAGATTCATGCACGGTATGTTGCATGCAGAGTCCAATAGCGAAGCAGAGCATGCAACAAATGCTGCACATCAGATTTGGCCCTCGAATGAGCGGAACTCTAAGGAATACGGTCAATTCTGTCAAGCCAATTTATTTGATTGGCTGCATTGACCAGAAAGTGCAACGCCTGTTGCGCACAAATGAGAACATCTGGCCGACACAGTGCAACGTCTGTTGCAAGCGTTGACACTCCGATGCATTTCGGATAGAAGTGGGCAGAAATGGCTCGTAAACTCAATCACACTTCCTCGCGGAAGCGGACAGCACAACCTCCTGACTTACCCAAAACGTTTGCCCAGCTTAGCTCCGGACGCCGGAAACTATTTCGGCCAGTGCTCGAGAATCCCCGAGGCTACGTGCTTCTGAGCGCCCGGCAGCTGGCCCGCAGATTGGGCGTGGACCCGGCCACTGCGGTGCGAGTCACGATGAAATTGGGATTTTCAAATTACCGTGAGTTCCAGCACTACCTGCACGAGCTTTCGGTCTCCCAAGCCACCTCGCTCGACACACTGCAAACCAGCAAAACCAAGGGGTCGAGCCTTTCGGCACGTGTGCGCGAGGCGGTCGACCGAGACCTGCATAATCTGCAGAGGTTTCGCAATGGCCTGGATGCCGAACGAATTGCAGCGCTGGCAAAGAAAATTCGCGGCATGAGAAGAATCATCATTTTGGGCGGGGACCTGGCCGCGAGCCTCGCATGCTTTCTTCACTCACTATCATTTGATCCTGCTAGGCTTGCCCGCGATGACCGCGACATCCACAGGGGATGCGCTGCACTTGACGCAGTCCGCTGGTAGGGGCGACATAGTGATCGCGATCAGCTTCCGCCGGGGCCTGAGACAGACGGTCGAGGGGCTGCGGCAAGCCAGGGTGAATGGAGCCTACTGTGTTGGGATCGCAGATACGCTAATTTCGCCTATCACGCGCTTTGCCCATCAGTGCTTCCTCGTTTCCGTTGAAACGCCCTCCTTCGGGGCCTCCTATACGGCACCCATGTGCCTCCTGAACGCTGTCCTGACGGCGTGCGGTCACCATGATCGAAGGCGAAGCCTGACCCTGTTGAAGAAGGCCGCCGAGGAGCAGCGCAGCGGATTCCGCTGGTACCGGGAATAAAGCAGGGACCTGGGAATCGTTAGAACGTCTGCTCCCGGAGCCTACATTGAGAGGACTGGTCATGAATCGAAAAAAACCTTGCTGCATGCGTGGCCGGTATAAGTGTGTGCGTTTCCCCGGAGGTTGGCTCGGCACAGAAAAACAGAGCGGATTCCGAGTATGACATCGTGATTCGAGGCGGGCGCGTGCTGGACGGAGCGGGAAACCCGTGCGTATTCGCGGACGTGGCGATCAAAGACGGGCGCTTCGCGAAAATTGGAAAGGTCGAGGCAAGCGGCAAGACCGAAATCGATGCGCGCGGCCGGTACGTTTCGCCCGGCTGGATTGACATGATGGACCAATCCGGACCCGTGCTTCCAAAAAACGGCTTGGCGGAGAACAAGTTGATGGAGGGCGTGACCACGGCCATCGGAGGCGAAGGCGGTACGCCCGTGCCTGCTGACAAGTTGCGCGAGTATTGGGCTGAGCTTGAGAAAAACGGCATCAGCCTGAATTTCGGAACCTATTTTTCGGAAACGCAGGCCCGAGTGGCCGTGCTCAACTACGATGCACGCAAGCCCAACGGGGAAGAACTCGCGAAGATGAAAACGATTCTCGAAGCGGCGATGCAAAACGGCGCGATGGGCATGACCACCGCCCTGATCTATCCGCCTAGCAGTTACGCGACGACCGACGAACTGATCGAAATGGCCAAGGTCGCAGCCAAGTATGGCGGTATTTATGCCAGCCACATGCGCGGTGAAGGGAAAGAGCTGGTGCAGTCCGTGGATGAACTGATCCAGATTGCCGAGAGGGGCGGGCTTCCCGGCGAGGTGTTTCATTTCAAGGCGGCTTACAGCCCAGGCTGGGGCAAGTTGATGAAGGAAGCCGGACGCCATATCGAGGCGGCGCGGGCGCGCGGAGTTGATGTGGCAGCCGATTTGTATGTTTACACTGCCGGAGGAACAGGGCTGGAAGCGGCTATTCCGTCGTGGGCACACGAGGGTGGTAAGGAGCAACTTCTCAAGAGGCTAGCCGACCCGGCGATCCGGGTCCGGTTGAAAAAGGAGATTCGTAAGGGCTCGCCAGGATGGTGGAGCATCGTCGAGGCTTCGGGCGGTTGGAAAACATCATTCTGGTGAACGCGCAAAACCCGGAAAATGCCAAATACCAGGGACGCAGCATCGCAGCCATAGCGAAAGAGATGAAGACTACCTCCAGACACTATTTTAGGTGATAATCCACCGCGTTACGGTTGATCCCCAACTTCTTCGTTGTCCCCGAGAGGTCCTCACCTAGCCTGACCTTCCGGGTTAACTGTAGCAAAAGGCGTGTCTGCATTCTTCCCTTGCCAGCAGATTCCTGAGTAGATCAGCGAAATCGCCAATAAAGACGGCCCTTTCGCGCATCTGACGTCATGGCGGGCAAGTGGTTCGATTGCGCGATCGGTGCATCGCCATCGGTATATACGAATCACTCGCATGTGGCGCCCTCGCCGTCGCGGACGGCATCCCTTTAGAAATCCCAGTATTATAGCGGTTAGAAACCGCACCACAACCTATTGCGATTTCCCTTGACAACCACACAAACGAGTTGTATATACGAATCATGCCAAGCCTGCAATCCTACGTCGTACGCGGCAACCACTACTGGCGCCTCGGCCGAGGAGCGGGATTTCGGCGCCACCGCGGCCCTTTGGGACCTGGCCCAACAACTCGACTTAGTGCGCACCATCGACGCCCAGGCCCCCAAACGAAAACAAGGACCTTCGGTGGGCGAGTACCTCCTGCTCGCCACCCTGAACCGCGCCCTGGCCCCCACGAGCAAACGCCAACTCGCCGCCTGGTATCGGAATACCATCTTGGTCCGGCTGCTTCCGCTGTCCCCGGCGGCCTTGCGCAGCCAGCGCTTTTGGGATCACCTGCACTCTCTGGACGCTGAGAAGCTGGCACGGATCGAAGAAGATCTCACGCGGCGACTGGTGGAAGAATGGGGCGTGGGTCTGGAAGCGCTGTTTTACGACACCACCAACTTCGACACGTTTCTTTCCTCGGAGAACCCCGCGAAACTGGCCAAGCGCGGACACGCCAAGAGCAAACGCACCGATCTACGCATCGTGGGCTTGGCCCTGCTGGTTTCCTGGGATTTTCATATTCCTCTCTTCTCCCAGATCTACGAGGGCAACCAGAACGACTCGGTCACCTTCAGCGGGGTTCTGGATGAATTGGTCTCTCGCTACCAGATGTTCCGCGGAAAATGCGAGAACGTCACCCTGGTTTTCGATAAGGGAAACAATTCGACGGAAAACTTCAAAGAACTGGACGACTCTCCCTACCATTTTATTGGGTCTTTGGTGCCCTCCCAGCATCAAGATCTACTGGACATTCCTTTGCAGAAGTTTCATGCCCTGGACGATCCCGCCTTCGCCGGGGTGCGCGCGTATCGCACCGAGAAGGAGGTCTTTGGGCGGAAGCGCACGATCGTCATCACCCGCAGCCGCGCCTTGCTTCGAGGGCAGATCCGGGGCATCCGGCAGCATCTGACCAAAAAGATGCGTGCCCTGCGCGATCTTCAGAAACGAATCGTCCGCAGCCATGAACCCGGCTGGCGGGGCAAGCCCTACACGGTAACGAATATTCAGAAGAATCTGGACACCATTATTTCCGGCCAGTACATCCAGGGTTTTCTTTGGGGCCAGGTCACGCGCAAACGCCAGCGACTCGGGATTGCCTTTGGAACGGATGAGGAAGCCTACCGGAAACTTAAGGAGCGTGTTCTGGGCAAGAGGATTTTGTTCACCGATCGCACCGATCTCACCGACGAGCAAATCATCTTTGGCTATCGCGGCCAACATCACATCGAGCGAGCCTTCCGAGAGATGAAAGATCCCTACTGCATTCGCTTCTCCCCGCCCCGTCATTGGACCGACCACATGCTCCGCGTCCATGCCTTTTCCTGTGTTCTGGCCCTCACGCTGGTCTCCCTGCTGCACCGCCGCGTGAGCCAAGCGGGAGTCGCAATTACGCAGTCCCGTCTGATGGAGCAACTCAAAGGGATCAAGGAAATCACGAAAAGCTTCGTCAGGGAGGCCGGCCCCGCTCCGAGCGCACCCTGACGCGCCTGGATCCTCAACAAGAACAGATTTTTCGCACTCTTCAGTTGGGCCGTTTCCTGGCCGGTTAGTATATACACCCTTCCTCTCGGGCCCGAACCTCAAAAACCCGCAACAAATGGGCCTTTTCGCCTCCCAGCTGGTGAAAACCAAGCTATAAGTAGGAAAGTGAGGCTAGTAGGCTTTTTCTTTGGCATGCTCGAAGGCTCTAAAATGGACTCCCTGACCACGCGGAATGCTGCTTCGTTTATATCTTCGGTTTTGCTCTCTGCCATGAACCAATGATTGCACGCTCGGCGGATCACTTCAATGGGATCGAAATTCAAACTGTACCACTACCCTACTAGAGCGGATTGAGCGCGGTCCCGCAGTTTGAACGCCGAACGACAATCGGACATTGCGTCCAGCGCTGTAGGAAACTCGCGAAACGCACCTAGGCTACGCCCAGCGCAAGTCGTTTCATAAGGGTGACTTCGGGAGACCAAGACGGATACCGCAGCTGGGTTACGGGCCCATCAGCGCGGCAGCGGAATGATATGCTTCGAGCTGTGCGCAGGAGGCCTAGGTGAAGCTGAAACTGATCCTCGCCGCCGTGGCGGCCCTAACTTTCCTAACGGCGGCTCAAACGCCCGGGCCGTCATTAGAGGTGCCGACGGAGAAGAAGATCGATGCGCTTTTCTCCCTACTGACCACTCCGGAGGCCCCCGGTCTCGCCGTGCTGGTGCGAAAAAATGGCCGCACCCTTTTCGAACGCGGTTACGGTGTGCGCGATCTCCATTCGAAAGTGCTGATCGACGCGCACACGAATTTCCGGCTGGCGTCTTGCACCAAGCAATTCACCGCCATGGCCATCATGTTGCTCGTCGACGACGGAAAACTGCGCTACGACGAGACGCTCACGGAACTGTTTCCCGATTTTCCTCCCTACGGAAATTCCATCACCGTTCGAAACCTGCTGAATCACACTTCCGGCTTGCCGGACTACGAAGATTTGATGGAAGCGCTGGAAAACGTGAAAGACCCGAGGTGGACGCCGGAAAGACAAATTCAGGACGCCGAAGTCTTGCAATTGTTGAAGAAGGAAAGAGTCGGAAAATTTACGCCGGGGACCAGCTGGTCGTACAGCAATTCCGGTTACGTGGTGCTCGGACTTATCGTCGCGAATGTTTCAGGAAAATCGTACGGCGAATTTCTTCACACCCGCATTTTTGGGCCGCTGAAAATGAATCACACCATGGTCTTTCAAAAAGAAAAAAACGAAGTCGCGAATCGCGCCTTCGGCCACACCAAAGACAATGATGCTTTCAAAGAAACCGATCAAAGCTCGACTTCCGCGACGCTCGGTGACGGCGGCATCTATTCGAGTCTCGAAGATCTGGCCAAGTGGGATGAGGCGCTCGGGAATCATACGTTGCTCGGTGAGAAAGAATTTCAGCCTGCCCGGACCCCCGTAAAGCTTGCCGATGGCGCCGAACCGCACTGGCCCAAAGAGCCCAACGACGACAACCTGCATCCCGGCAAGCCCGTTCGGTATGGGTTCGGCTGGTTCCTCGACCCTTATCAAGGGCGGCAGCGCATGTGGCATACCGGAAGCACCATGGGTTTCCGCACGGCCATCGAACGATTCACGGAAGGCCATGGCCTCAGCATGATCATTCTTGGCAATCGCACCGACCTCGAACCGGAAAAGCTGGCGCTCGAAGTTGCTGACTTGATTTTCAAAGAACAGCATCTGCGCCGCTAAAAAAGGCGACCCTGCGCTTTCAAGAAAGGCCGGCGAGTTTGCCGAGGCCTTTCATTTTGTCGCGGGCGGTCATGGCGCCGTATTGCTTCATCATGGTGCGCATTTGCAGGTATTGCTTGAGGACGATGTTGACGTCCTGCACCGTCGTGCCGCTGCCTTTGGCGATGCGTTTGCGTCGCTTGCCGTCAATGACCTTGTGATCGCGGCGTTCCTGGTTGGTCATGGAGTTGATGACGGCTTCGACGCGGGTGAGCTGGCCCTCGTCGACCTTGGCATCCTTGGGAAGATTCTCAAGCGGACCCATCTTGGGGAGCATGTCCACGATTTTTTCGAGCGGGCCCATCTTGCGAATCTGTTTGAGCTGATCGCGGAAATCTTCCAGCGTGAATTCTTCCTTGCGGAGCCTGCGCTCCAGGTCGGCGGCGGCTTTTTTGTCGACCGTCTGTTCCACGCGTTCGATGAGCGACATGAGGTCGCCCATGCCGAGAACCCGCGAGACGATGCGCTCGGGATAAAAACCTTCCAGGGCGTCATATTTTTCGCCCAGGCCGACGAACTTTACCGGCGCGCCAGTGACCTTGCCGATGCTCAGCGCGGCGCCGCCGCGGGCGTCCCCGTCGAGCTTGGTGAGAATCACCCCGGTGAGGCCGAGGCGCTTGTGGAATTCGCCGGCGGAACGCACCGCGTCCTGGCCGATCATGGAGTCGGCGATGAACAGCATTTCGCTGGGCTGCAGTTCTTTTTTCAGCATGCTCAGCTCATCCATCAAATCATCATCGATGTGCAGGCGGCCGGCGGTGTCCACCAGGACCACGTCGCTGGCGGAAAGCTTGGCTTCCTTGATGGCGCCTTTCACGATTTCGATCGGCTTGTCCGTGCCGGCGCCGGGCCAGATCGCCGTGCCCACGGCTTTCGCGACTTGGGCAAGCTGTTCGCGCGCAGCGGGACGATAAACGTCAGTGGAAACCACCAGCGGACGGTGGCCGTGTTCGGAAAGCCATTTGGCGAGCTTTCCGGTGGTGGTGGTTTTGCCGGAACCCTGCAGCCCCACGATCATCCAGACCGAAGGCGGGCGCGAAGCGAAGATCGGCTTGGCGTGCTTGCCGAGAATGGCGGCGAGCTCATCGCGGACAACCTTGACGACTTGCTGATCGGGCGAAAGTTGCAAAAGGACTTCGCTGCCGATGGCTTTCCGGCGGATGTTGGCTAGGAGCTCATCGGCCACGCCGACGTTGACGTCGCCTTCGAGCAGCGCGTCACGAATTTCGGCCAGGGCGCTGTCCAGGTGCTCGTCGGTGAGCTTGCCCTGGCCGCGGAGGTTCTTGAAGGTGCGTTGGAGCTTTTCTGTAAGGTTCTCAAACATGGCTCGTGCTCATGCCTCGCGGGTCGCTGCTCAAGAATAGCAGGGCGGAACGACAGGAGTCACGGCGAGCCGTGTGACCGCGGCCAGTTACGGCTGTTACCGCTTTTTACGGCTGGCCTTCGCTTGACTTCTGGTTATCTATATGGTATACTTACTAACGGGGTTTCATGGCATGAGCTCAAAGAGCCGCTCCGTGGACCTCTATGCCGGCTAAAGATTGGTCGGGAGGACTAACACATGACAATAAATGCGCAAACGATTGCCTACCGCCACGGCGATACGGAA
>WNGP01008002.1_pt1 | contig 18449 bp, 14 predicted proteins | sample 5407671 | NCBI WGS metagenome assembly WNGP01 (sample SAMN13153381, study PRJNA577476) | soil metagenome | isolation source: 40 cm soil or saprolite under Garry oak tree replicate 2 | place: USA:California | collected 2016-06-15 | reverse complement strand
GATATAGATAATCACCGTATTGATGTAGCGTTCAAAGCGCCGCGCAAGGCGTCGCAGGGCCCGGGCATGTCGCCGGCTCTGACCGCAACTCAGCGACATCGTCACGAGCAGCGCCGGTCGTTTATTCCAGCAGCCGCTGAGTTGCTGATGTTTGCCTGCAATGTCATGGAGTATTAACTCGGGCAAGCGTTCGCCAGGCTCACCGCGTTGCCGGGCGCGGTCGCCGAGGGTCCGGTACAGATCCTTGTGCCATGGGATCCACGCTTCGGTCTTCTGTACCCCGGGAGAGCAGAGCCGCCACAGCGATCGTTGGGCTCTCCGGCGAAACCAGCGGAGCGCAGTCAAGGCGCGCCCCCACCAAGATATAAGTACGCGCAAGACGGTGGCGAGAAGCACGTACGGGATGGACTTCTCGCGGCTGGGTTCGTTAGGTGCCACGAAGCTATGGAATGCCATCGTTGCTGCAGATCCGAGTGTTCACGTAGTTTACAGCGGCTCACAACGTAATGCTAGTCAGCGGTCTAGCCATGGGAACCCACTACCTGGTTTTGGCCAAGCGGAACGATCTCAGCGCCAGAATTGTGTCGTGCGAAACTAGCCGAATCCAGTTAATTTGGGCGTTAACAACGACCAGGCGGAGTTGCACATCTCTTCGGGCGAAAGGTTAGTTGTATCCAGTTCCACGACAGGACCTAGTCTCATCGCCCATCGGCGAGAAGCATCTTGCCTCTTTTGAAAAAACTCTTTTGATTCGAGGACCATTCGCGCTACTGGCGTGAGTTTGCCTGACTCGCGCGAACGCTTATTAATCCTTGCACCGGCGGCCGCATGCTCCGCCGTAAGGAGGACAGTCAGATCAGGCATGCACAGGTAAGACAGGAACGGTTGAATGAGGTCGCGAGCTTCCGTCTCTTCGATCGCCGATACGCCAATCATCAGCGATAGGGGACTTGCCAGATAACGATCGCAGACGACATGACTCTGCTTCAGTTGAGCGCGCACTAGGTCCGACAGATGCAATGTTGCCGCCAAATAGTAGATAAGCCGGGGAAGTGGCGCGACAGACTCGTCCAGATGCACCTTGCCTCGGAAGCTCACGAACTCGGGCGGGTAGTGAAACGTGGAAGCGCCGAGCCGGGTGCTTAGATATTCTACAATCGTACTCTTGCCGACGCCGTTACAACCTTCAATAACCAGGAATCTCGATTGTGATGGCATCAGTAATAATCGTCTTCAGGTAACGCCGGTTCCGCATCCGACCCAATAAGACGCGCTTCGATGAGATAGCCTCGCCGCCGATTTTTCATCTTTGCGATGAGATCCGGTCGCAACGGAGCTGGTAGATTCCGCGCGGCTTCAATCAGCTCCGGGCCTTGAAGGAAAAAGATATCACCCTTGTCGAGGCTGCCGGATGCGATCAAGCGCCGCTCCAGCTCGACCACAAGCTGTCGCAGCGGATAGGAATACTTTAGCCATAGGACGTGGTGATTCTCCCTTTCGACATTCAGGTCGTGGACGAAACGCGCGGCGTGATTAAGCCCAAGCGCGCGGCCGCTGCTGTGGGCGAGATCAAAATGGAAACTTAGCGCGAGCATATTGCGCCGCAGATTGAGTTCGTAAGGCATGACGGCGTGCGGCTCGGTTTTGAGCGCAGTCTCGATGACACGCCCACGTGTGTCCCACGGTTCGAAGAGCAGGTCGCGGTCACGCATCCAATGCCATTTCCGGAGATGCCCGTCCAGGTTCTGCGCAACGGCGGAATGTCGTCCCGCATCCAGAGCGGACTCGGCTTCTTCTTTCGTTCGAAGCCCGGCCGCGAGCAGCGCTTCGCGCAGCTTCGCCACGTCGGCCATGTACGCGCCACTCAGAACGGGAGTAGTCGGCACGATGAAATCAGCGGGACCGGGCCACAGCCGACCGGCAGGAGGCGAGCCGAGATTACTCAGATTGTGGTTCACCGTTTCGTCAATGAAAGGGAACAAAATGTCATCGCCCTGAGCTTGAATAAACCAGCACAGGGCGAAAAATTCCACCCAGCGTGGCCACCAGGAAGTAATCAATGCGACCATTTGATCGCCCGAGATCGCCTTCAACTCCGCGTCAGAGGTGGGAAATAGAATGAGAACTTCAGCCAGTCGATCGTAGGAAGCGCGGACCCGCCGTATCAAATCGACCATGAACGCTTCGTTCCATGTCGCGCGCACAATCGACTGCCACACCAGAGCAAAAGTGTCGGAGCGGAAATGGTACCGGCATTTCATCCACTTGATGTGGAGCGGGGGAATGTTTCGAAACCCGAGGACACGTGGAACCATCTCGAAGCCGGGTTGAACCAGAGACTTCAAAAGAGCAGAGATAACAAGTTCGGGACGCACTTCCAGCCACTCGAAGTCCCCGGTCCTTGCCGTCGTCGCAAATTCCTGGTGGAACCGACCGTACTCCGGAAGCAGAGCCCACCACCTCGCGCGCGCTTGAGGCGCGGGCATGGTCGCGATCCTGCTTGCTGGTTTGTGGCCAAAGAACTTGATTGTGTCGAGTGCGGCGGCTTCCGCTTGGGCCATTCCGCCGATTTTTTGGCGCGTGATTCGTGTTTCTGTGCGGATGGCACTCGCGCAGCCGAGCGGAACAGCGGCGGATCCGTTCGGCCACGTTACTCCTGGATCGAATACCAACGGAAAAGGGGGGCGATCGTTGTCGTAAAGCGTAACCGCTGGATTTGCTACCCGCGCGATAGCTTGACCGAGTTCGCGGCGGGGCAAGCTGCCTAACGACAAGAGGCATAACTTGGAGGTCGGCCGTTCCAAAACGATACCGGCAACCATGGTGACATAGTTTTCGAGTGCGGCCGCGCGAGCATTGGCCGGCAGCGCTTCGAGGTCGTTCCACAGGCCGTGCTTGTTTGTTCTGAGGTCGAGGTCCGGCATGAGGACAACACTGGTGACGGCGGGAGGGATCACTTTCAATGCTTCCGCTGTAGAGACGATCGGCACGAGGTCTGGTCTCTCTCTTGTCGCCTCCGTCCATGCGGACCAAATGTCCGACCACTGCACCTGCTCGAATGACTTCGCCGCACGTTCCGTCTCCATGCGACCTCGATAGATGCGGCCGATCGATCCATCCACGGTGACCAGCTCTCCTTCAGCCAGCGTAGTCGTCGCGGTTTCGGTTCCGACGACGCAAGGCAAACCGAGTTCGCGCGATACGATCCCGGCGTGACAAATGATCCCGCCGACGTCCGTAACGATGGCCGCCGAGTTTCGCATAGCCACCACCATGTCGGGATTTGTCATTGGCGTTACGAGCACCGATCCGGACTGGAGTTGAAGCGCTTGTTCAATGTTGAACACCAGGTGAACGGGGCCCGATCCTGTGCCGGAGCTGGCAGGCACTCCGCTGAGAATGGGGGCAGTGGTGAAAGGCGATGCCGGCCCTGCAGTCGCGTCGCCGGAGAATGCAGCAGTAATCGGTCGGGATTGGACGATATGTAGCTCATCATCGTGGATGACCCACTCGACGTCTTGCGGTGCGCCGAAACTTTGCTCCAGCCGCTTGGCGACTTGAGCCAATGCACGCGCATGCCTGGGGCGAAGTGGTCCTTCAAGCGATTCCGGGACATCTTGCGCCTCGTTCAACCAAAGCCTCTCGGGCGTCACCTCACCTTTTACCAGCTTTTCGCAATCTCCCTCGACGTGCTCGACGAGAATGGATTGTCTTCCATCTGGCCCGGCAAAGCGCGTGAACATAACTCCCGAGCGCTCGGCACGCAGGAAACGTTGCACCACGACTGCCATCGCCGGTACTTGGTGAACGCCAATCTCACGGAAGTAAGTGAGAGCACGCGGCGAGAACACCGATGCCCAAATCTGCCGAACGGTCGGTTCAAACTCTTCCGGCGTGCTGACCGGGACCGATTCAAAAATACCCGCGAAAGAATGGGTGCTGCCGTCTTCAATGGTGGCTGAAGAGCGAACGATCAGGCCCTCGGAAGGCGGCTCCCAGAGGCGCGACTTCTCGAACATTTCCGTGATCGGTTCGAGGATTCGCGCAGGAATCCGGCGGGAAAGAATGCTCTGACGAATCTGTTCGCCAGTTGCGATCGTATCGCCGGAGCCAGCGAGAAGCGAGTCGAGCGTGTCGAGCGCGGGAGCGAGCCCCATCTCTTTCAGCGCGGCTTGAAAGGCCTCACGCGTGATAACAAAACCGGCCGGAACGCGATGTCCGAGGTTCATGAGCCGGCACAGAGAAGCTCCTTTCCCACCGAGCCGGCCCGGATCGGCCGCATCTGCGCCGGCGTCGAGCACCTCAATATACTGCGTGTGACTAAGAGCTGTTGCCATGGCTGATTTTGAATCGCGATTATGCGGCAACCAAGAGCGAAGCGCAACGCCCTTGTGCGGATCGAAAATAGCATTTGCTAATAATCGATCATTCCGATGCCTGGTATTTGGATTTTCCAGGGAGCTGTCTTTTGGAAGACCCAAGTCTGGATTGGAGACGAATCAACCAACAATCGCAAAGTTAACAGCAAGGAAAGTTGGGGATTAACAGAGAATCAAAGCTCGCGTAAGAAGCGAGCTATGACGTTTCCAGGAGCGAAGACGCCAATTAAACGCGCACAGCTTCTTCACACATAACCTGGATACACGCCTGGATGGAAGTTGCTGGCCGAATCTGGCCGAGTTACTGGCTGCTCATTTGGGGCAGCTTTCTAGTCGTTGGTTCTGTCCGTTTGACGTGGGCTTCTTAACGGATTTGTTCCGACGATTGGTAAATCGTTTACGTTTTTGACTTACGCCTGCGATTCGTTGATCTGAGATCGCCGCAACGCATGAATCGACGGAATTCGATGAGCAGCGGGGTGCCCCTCATCTCTCGCCCAACCCCAAGCGGTCAACAACCGCATCAAGAGCGCAGACGAGCATTTCGCTGCGCGACAGATCCGCGTTGTGAATTAGTCACGATACGGTCCGCCCTGCCTCGCAGGCGAGTCGTGGCCACCGAGTGTTCCACGGTTAGAAGCAAGGTCAAGTCAGGGGAACAGTAGTACGGCTCGTAAGTTGCAACAATCGTCGCAACTTCCTGAGCCGTCACAGACGGATCACTCGCCAAGAGTGTCAGTGAACTGACGAGATATCGATCGCAGACTACGTGTCTGGATTCTAGATGTGCTTTCGCCAGATCCGACACTTGCATCGTGGCGGCGAGGTAATGAAGAAGCCGAGGAAGGGGTGCGACCTTCACGTCCAGTTCCGCATCCTGTCGAAACCGTCCAAATTCTGGAGTGAAATGGAGCAGCGCAGCGCCGAACCTGTCGCGGAGCATTTCCGAGACAGTAGTTTTGCCTGCGCCGTGAACGCCCTCCACAACCACGAAACTAAAAGGTGTTGTCACGCACTAACTTTGAACAGCGATTATGCGGTAACCGAGAACTAACCGCAACGTGTTGTTCGGATCCGAAACTACATCTGCGATTGATGCGACCGTCACGATGACTAGATTTGATTTCACGGGAGACATTAGCTAGGATTCGTGGATTCTTGACGGAGTCCTTGAATTTCTACGACACCATCGGACGGCAATATTCCCAGGTCCGCGAGGCAGATCCGCGTGTGACCGAAATGCTCTTGCGAGAACTTGCCCTGCAACCGGGAAAATGCATCGCGGATGTCGGTGCTGGCACTGGTAACTACGCCTTGGCATTAGCGGAGCGAGGCTATCATGTTCGTGCTGTGGAACCCTCGCAGGTGATGCTTAGTCAAGCGAGGCCACACCCGCAGGTTCAATATTCGCAGGGATATGCCGAAGAACTGCCTTTGGAGAACGCAGGGGTTGACGCAATGATCTGCGTCAATGCCATTCACCATTTCCGCGATCTTGACAGAGCAGTTCGCGAGATGGATCGCGTCTGCAATGAGGGCCGAATCGTCATTCTGACGGCGGACGTGCGCCTCGCCGAGTCGTATTGGTTCAACGACTATTTTCCGGACGTTTTCGATAACAATCTGCTACGTTTTCAGCCGCTAAATGACCTCGTCGTACGGCTGCGCCGCGTTTCCCGCCGCCGGGTATGGATTACGCCGCTTCATATTCCACACGATTTTGCCGACCTCTTTTGCGGCGCGGCCTGGAGTCGCCCCCAAGCCTGCCTTTCCCCAACTTTCCGCTCGTGCTGGTCGTCATTGACCTCAGTCTCACTGCGCTCCGTCGAAGACGGGCTCCGGCGGCTGGCGAAGGATCTGGAAACCGGCGAGTTTCGAAGGCGTTACCCCGATCTGCAGAGAAGGCAGGAAATGGACCTAGGAATTCGCATTTTAACGTTGTTGCCGAGAACCTAAAAAGAGTAGCACCACATACAGACGGCGCTGTGGGCCTTTCGTAATCAGGTTTGATGATTACGCAGTCTGCATCAGGCATTTGATATGAACACAGAGGTCTCGAACATAATCTGAACAGGAGTCGCACGATGCCAGTTGGGATTGATTACTCTTTTGTTAAGAAAATCGGTCGCGCCGAGTTCTCCTTGGAAGAGATCCACGCCCTGCGGAGTTTGGCGGTACGCGACAGCCATTGCGACGCGATCCTTAAGGAAGCCCTCCTGGATGGCGATTATGACCTGGACTCCCTGGGGAGGCAGATAGCACAGCTGGGCGACGATTTCATACTGAATTCATTTCCCTGTCAACTATTCACCGCGACAAATCTGTTGATCCGCAGTGAATTTCTACTTTTGTGGCATGTCGGCGACGGCCGGTTAATGTTCAGCGACATCGATACGATCATTGATCAGACGCGGCGGCACATCTCCGCATTCAAGCCAAGAGCCGTGATGTACAGGCTGTGCGACTACAACTCGACCGATTTTCACTTTATCGAAGAGACGTCGCCGTCCTCGCGGGGAGCGGCGCGGTTGATCGCGCAGGACGAACTGCTCGATTTTGATTTAAGAACCATCCAAGCAATTCTCTCGGAAGACATTCCGCTCGATGTCCTGATCCCATACGTGCGGTTCCATGAGGAATTGGAGATTCTGGTGAATCGTCTGCGAACCCGATTCGCCAGTAGCAAGCGGCCGCGAAGACTAGGCATGATGCTCGAATTGCCGGCGAACCTATTTGAGCTGGATTGCTACGAGGGCGTCGACTTTTTCGTCTTCGGTCCTGCAGACCTGCTTCAATGTTTCTATGGTGGATTGAACCGAAATGACGGTTCCTTCGAAGCCGCCAGCGCAAACGTGCTGATTGAGCCGGTCCGCTACGCCTTAAGCAGGATTGATCGCCAAGGAGGCAAAACGGTTTACTTCACGAAACATCTGATCGAGCTTACCTCGGAATTCGCCTTGCAGTCCTTGGAGCGGACCCAAGTTCAACGGGTTTATGTGCCGTGTCAGTTAGCCGGCGCGACCAAACTGTCGTCAGGGAAACGCAAGATGCGCGGGCAGCGTCAAAAAGGGGCTGACGGCAATTGAGCCGCTGCGAGTGCGAAGGTTATTTGCTGCCGGCACTATCGACCACGGTATCGACCGTCGATCCGTCCGGTCGCTTGCTTCTCGATGCAGCTTCCGAAACTTCACGGCGGCAACCCGAGCGTGCGCCGCGCGGACCAGGCTGAAAGAATGCAACCCCTTTCGCCGCAAGGTGGAATTGCAGCGAGCTGTCTGGTGGACAACGAGAAACCGCGGTTTTTTTCTTGATTCTACGCCGAATTTCGTGAGAAAAGCGTCTGCGATGGGTGGTCTCACGCAGCGTGCAATCTCAAAACATTCCAGCAGATCTATTGCTGCCGGTCGGGGCGGCATCACTGCAGCGGGCTTGTAGGTTGTTTACACCCCACATTGAACGATGTTAGTAGCTGCTAGACAGATGACCACGATACCCGCACAATTCGAGCAGACGCTCTCGGCTTTTCCCGACAAGACTGCTGTATTTGGCGGAGACGAATCGCTAACGTTCCGGCAACTTCACGCTGAGGCCGCGGCGACCGCGCAAGCTCTCGCGTCGCTTGGAGTCTTAGCGGGGGACCGCGTCGGTATCTGTATGCAGAAGAATCTCGATCAGGTCATCGCCATTCTGGGAGTGCTTTGGGCCAATGCGATCTTTGTTCCTATCCATCCGGTGCTCCACGCCGAGCAGATCGGACATATGGTGGACGACTGCGATATGAAACTCCTGATCACGGACTCTACCCGCATTACCGAACTCCGTGACGCAACACATGGGCGTATTGTGGTCGGGCATGGCCCGGCGGAAGAAGAGATGTCCTCGCTCAAGGAGCTTCGGCAGAAATGTCGAAACGCTCCCGTTTTCTTCCGAGCTAAACCGAAAGACACTGCCGCGATCATCTACTCGTCAGGATCCACGGGCAAGCCCAAGGGCATCATGATATCGCACCGGAACCTGGCCGATGGCTCGCGAATCGTGGCGAGCTACCTCGGAACGAAAGCTACGGATCGGATTGCAGGTGTGCTCTCGCTGAATTTCGATCACGGCCTGAACCAACTTTTGCAGACCCTCTATGCGGGAGCGTCGCTCTACCTGCACAATTTGATTTTTCCTCGCGATCTATTTCGCCTGCTCGCTACGAAGCGCATTACCGCTCTGCCACTGATGCCGGTCATCATCACACGCATGTTTGATCCGCAGCTTCCCGGTCCCGACGCTGATTTGGATTTCTCGGCGTTGCGCTACGTGAGCACAACGGGCGGACCCGTAACTGCGAGGATGCTTGACCAACTCCAGAGAACGTTCCCAGGGACTGATATCGTTGTCATGTACGGGTTGACCGAGGCTTTTCGCTCATCGTGGTTACCGCCCGATCAACTCTCCGCCCGGCGGACTTCGATCGGCAAGGCGATCCCCGAAGTCGAGCTCTACGTCTTGGACGACCAAGGCCAAGATTGCCCGCCCGGTGTTCCCGGCCAGCTCGTGCACCGCGGTGGCTGCGTAGCCAAGGGTTATTGGAACGCGCCCGAAGCGACGGCGGAACGTTTCCGGCAGATTGATCGTTTCCCTGGCGAAACAGTCGTTTTTTCCGGCGACCTCGTGCGTCGAGACGAGGAAGGTTACCTGTACTTCCTTGCGCGTATGGACTCGATGATAAAAACGCGCGGCTTCCGCGTCAGTCCGACGGAAATTGAAGAGCATGCGCATCGGTTCGATGGCCTTCTGGGCGCCGTCGCGTTTGGCATCGACAACCCCGAAATCGGGCAGGATATCGCGGTGGTCTATACCACAGCGGACCGAACTCCGCTCGCATCCCAGGTATTGACCGAACATTTTCGCCTTGGGATGCCTCATCACATGGTGCCCCGGTGGTTCGTCCATGCGGAGGCATTCCCCGCGACGGCCAGTCAAGGAAAAGTGGATCGCGTCGCAGTTCGGCGATTCGCTCTGGAAAAGCTCGCCGGCTTGTGTTCAGTGCAGCACAATCATGATTGCACCTAGTTTCAGCCGCGAACTCCTCGAGCGATACGGCTCGCCTCTCTACGTCTACGATCTAGACGAGGCCGAGCGTCAAGCTAAAGCACTCTTTGAATTGCTTCCGAAAGGCGCGCAGGTGCTCTACTCGGTAAAGGCGAACCCCCTTCCAGAGGTGTGCGCGGCTTTGAAAAACGCCGGCTGTCGCGTCGAAATCGCATCCCTCTTGGAACTGGAGGTTGTGCGCGAAGCGGGTTTCGCGCCCGACCAAATCATGTGCTCTGGCCCGGGCAAGACTGCTTCGCTCGTTCGCGACATGTTAGTTGCCGGCGTGACTCATTTTTCATGCGACTCGTGGTATGACTTGGAACGCCTGGCCAGCGTTGCTTCGGCAACGAAGAAGCCAGCGAACGCGCTGTTGCGACTTCAGGTTCTCGGTGCACCGAGTGGAAGCGTCGGCGTCGGGGCGATGCAAAGTCACTTCGGGGCGGATCCGGCGGAACTGCTCAATAGCGGGGCTGCGCGTGTTGCCGCGTTGCAGGGAGCTGAGTTGGCAGGAATTCATATTTATTCCGGGGGTCAAATCCAGACCGCCGATAAACTGGCAAGCACGTTCGAACACGCAATTCATCTCGCTGAAGAAATTGCTGAGGCCGGTGTACCATTGCGCCTGGTCGATCTTGGTGGTGGATTTCCATGGCCATTTGGAACCTCGGATGATCCGGTGGACATTTCCGCTTTGCGGGAGAAGCTGCAGCGTGTGAATGCGCAGCGGAGGTTAACCGCAGAGGCGAAGCTTTGGTTCGAGTCAGGACGGTATCTTGTAGCTTCTAGCGGGACTCTCCTTTCGACGGTCCTTGACGTGAAAGTCTGGAATGGCAAGCCGCACATCATCCTCGATACAGGAATGATTCATCTGGGTGGAATGGCAGGCCTGGGACGGATTTATCGCGCTGTTGCTTCTATTGAGCCGCTTGCGGGGCGTGACGGCGCACTACTCCAATCCGTGGACGTCGTAGGTCCGACGGACTACGCGCTGGACTACGTCACGCGCGACGCATCGGTTCCAGCTTTGAAACCGGGAGACGCTGTGTCCATACCGAATGTCGGTGCTTACGGTCTAACCGCTAGTCTGGTCGCCTTTACTGGCTCGCAACCTCCTGCGGAGGTTTGTTGTCGTGGGAGCTCGGTCGTTGCGGTGCATCGCCTGCGCACGGGCCATGAACGTATTCGGGCTTGACGCCATGCAGTGAATCCCGGACTGAGAGACCCAGTAATAATATATGGACGACATAACCACTCAATTCGAGGAATGCCTGCGCCGGCACCTCCGCTCAGCGAAGCCGAACCCCATCAACTACGACGTGGAGCTTGTGCAACTCGGTCTGGATTCGATGACTGCGGTCGCCGTCCTCATGGATATGGAAAAGACGTTCGGCATTCGTTTTCCTGACGACATGCTCGTTGAGGGCACTTTTCGTACTGCTGGACGGCTGAAAGAAGCGGTCCAGCTTCTGCGAGAGCGACAAGCGTCATGACCAGATCATTGCCCGACCAATCGCTGGGACCCGAGTGGACGATACTTGAGCTACTCGCCCGGGGTATTATCGATGACTCGGAGGTCCAGATGGTTCGCGATCTCCTAACGACGGATACCATGAAGTGGGGCGAGCTGCTGGAGCAAGCGTTGCGGCACAAGATGTTTCCCATGCTGGCCCACCAAATTATGTCGGCCAGCCTACGATTCGATGTCCCGACGAACATCTACATGCATTTGGAATCGGCCTTGGAATGGAATCGGTGGCAGATCGAGGTGTTTCGTCGCGAAACAGTGCGCGTCGCGCAGGCGCTCGCCGATCGCGGTATTCCCTTCGTGGTTACCAAGGGCATGGCATTCGAATCGACGCTCTACGACAGCCTTGGCACGAGATACATGAATGACATCGATTTTATGATCACGCCGCGAGACCGCGATAAGGTGATGACCGTGATGCAGGAGCTCGGGTTCCGCCCGTTCTTTGATTGGGCGAAGGACGCGCGCCGCGAAGAAATCAGCAGCCGACTGAACCCCGACCACTTGCCAAAGCTTGCGCGCGAAATCGATCAGCCCGGGATTCGGTTAATCGATATCGATATCGCGAATAGCTTGACCTGGACAAAGAGTCCCTTTGACGTGCCGGTCGAGGAAGCTCTTGAAAATCCTGTCGAGCAACCCATTCCCGGCATGTCCGGCGTGAATATTCCCTGTTTCCGCCCTATATATCAATTCCTCTTCACCGTGCTCCACTTGTTCCGCGAAGCGTGGCTCCAGAAATTCGTGGAGTCCGGTACTGATGTCGGCCTGATGAAGTTCGGCGACGTGATCCGCCTGATTGATCGTAATCAGAATAAGTTAACCGACAGTGAACTGCTGCGGATCATGCAAACTCACGGTGTCACCGATGCTGTCGCCTGGGTGTTACGTCACATGGACGAGACATTCCATACGCACGCGGTGGAATTGCTGGCGCTCGAAAAGCATGGCAACGAGAAGCTGCTGCGTTCTCAGATGCGATCCCCCGGCTATGTGAACGCATGGAGCGAGTCGATGCGCGGTCGGCTCCAAAGTAAATCGCGCGGTTCGGTGCGGCCCGTTGCGCCAGCACACCGAGGCTCCTAAGGTGAGTGCCATTAAGAGCCTCCTGTTCCGCCGCCGCGACATGGACGGGCTCGATGTCTTTTTCCCGGCTAGGATGCGTGGGCTCAAAAGCCTGCTGTTCCAGTTCGTCCCGACGAGATATCGCGCTCAGAGATACAACCGGCAACTGCGCCGGGAGATCGAAGAAAATCCGAACGGTGCCCTCCTCGTATGGCCGCGAGAAAATTCGAGCCAACTGTATTACGTCTTCCACGGGATGGCGGGGGGACTAGGGATACAGCCTTTGACGGTGCTCCGCGAGACCGGATTGATCCATAACAGTCTGGTTCTGCTTAAGGATTATTACCGCTTTTTTTACCAAGCAGGGTTAAACCCGGAAATCACAGACGTTGACGCCATCATCGCGCGCCTACGGAGGTGCCAGGAAGAGTTACCTCAAGCCCGGCAGACATTCTGTTGCGGCCCGTCCTCCGGGGGTTATGCAGCGATCCTTTTCGGTCATTACCTGCAGGTGGACGTCGTCTATGCATTTGCACCGGTGACGCTGATCAATCTTGAGACTCTGAAGAGGTTCGGCGGCTGCAAAGACATGTCCCGGATCACCGAGGAGCGCCGCGATCTGTCACTTCTACTGGCCAAACACAATGGCCGAACTCGTTACAAGATGTTTTACTGCGACGGGCATTTCAGAGACCGCAAGTATGCCGAACGTCTCCGGCACTTGCCTGGCGTTGAGCTTTGTCCACAGCCGGGTACCACACACAACGTTATCCAGGCTATCCACGAGAGCGGTCGCCTCCGCGAGATTTTCAGCAATGGCGCACTGGAAGGCGCTCTAAAGTGAGCTAGGAAAAACTGCGGCGGACGTTTACGGCATCTAACTCTCCTAAGAAACTTATCGTGAAATTCGTCTTAAGAGCGACTGAAAGCATCTCCGGTTAAAGGCCGGAGAAAGATTACTACTAGCCGGACTCCGCCAACCGCTCCCAGCACAGTCCATCCGGGGAGACTCGATATCCATCATTCGTCGCCGGATCGCCTCCAGGATTGAAATCCAGCGGCGCGTCGAGCCCGTCCTGCCGCCCCATTTGGGCCGACCTACCCACCGCGCGCAGGTGCACTTGCGCCATGTCTCGCTCCTTCATCAACTCGCGCAACAGCCCAGAACGCTTGTTCGGGTCCACGGTGCCGTCAACCCGAAGCTGAAACAGCTCGCCGCTCCTTTCTCGGAGCCGCAGGAACTCGGCGACGGTAGTGCCCGCTCCGGCAACGAGCTGAAGAAAAGCGTGATTCGCAGCTTGGTCGCTACCGAGGACCTTGCGAGCTTTCCAGAAGTAGGATTGTTCGTCCTGGTGCATGTCGTAGAAGGAAACCAGGAAATCGTAGAAAACCGAGTACTCGAGGCGATAGCGCCGTTCATAGATGTCCAGGCCGACGGCTTCTGGCATTCCACGCTTCAGAATCGTCGCGATGGACCGCGCCGCAAGCATCCCGCTGTAGGTCGCGAGATGGACTCCCGAGGAAAAGATCGGATCGACGAAGCACGCCGAGTCGCCGACCAGCACCAGGCCCGGCACCCAGAATCGTGAATTGATGTAGGAGTAGTCTTTGGCATAGTCGGGCCCGGATCGCAGCTTTGCAGCGTGCTCTTTCGCCACGACGGCCCCGACGCTGGTGAGTGTCTGCGACAGGGGGATGTACCAGAACCAGCCGAAGGGGAAGGCACAGGAGAAGATGTTGCCGCTGTGGGGCGCGGGTAGCCGGCCTCCGCCCTCGAAATAGCCGAACAGCGCCAGATTCTGGAAGAATTTTGAAAAAACCCGCTTGCCGGCGAGGGCATGCAGCCGGCTCTGGTTACCGGATGCATCGATGATGAACGTCGCCCGGGCTTCGGTGCTTCGACCTGAACGATCCAGCAGGGTAACTCCAGAGCACCGGCCGCCCTCCTGAATGACATCGGTGACGCTGGTCTCCTCGCGCACCTCGACTCCTTGGCGGCGAGCGTTGTTGAGAAGCAACTCATCGAACTTGGCACGTTCGACCTGGTAGGCGAAGTTGAACTCGAGAATCTGGTTCACCTCAGCCGACCCAAAGTCGAAGGTCCACGGGGTCGGATGCTTCCCCCAGCGGAAGGTGCCACCCCGCTTCTTGATGAAGCCGGCGGCGTGCAGGTCATCGCTTACGCCCAGCAGGCGACAGACGCCGTGGACCGTCGCCGGCAGGAGCGATTCACCGATTTGGTAGCGGGGAAACTTCTCCTTCTCGACGAGCAGCACTCGGGCCCCGGCCTTGGCGAGCAGGGTCGCCGCAGTGGATCCGCCAGGGCCTCCGCCGACGACGATAGCATTGTGATTTGCGATTCCCATAAAGCCGAACTACTCGCCGCCTTTCCCCTGGGCATGCTTGTCCAGCCGCAAGAGTCGCTGAACGGCGGATCCGAGAAGGGCAAGGAAAAACATCAGAAAACCGCCACAGAATATCTGCCCGGGCTCGAATGGGGGCGAGTTCGGTCTTATAGCCGCGGTGGCCGACCAAGTGATGTGCAGCATCGAATCGGGCGACGATAATCGCGTGTACACCAGACAATGCGACGAACGCCCGACGATGCCGACTAGTCGGGGCGAGGATTTCTTTCGGGCGCCAACACTCATCAGGCCTAACGAGACACAAGATGAGCGACCGCTAGCTAGGGCGAGCGCGGTTTGCGAGCACGAGGTGGTAGCCATCGAAAGCTAGAACGCGGCACTGCCAGCGACTCGCTCCATTGCCAGCGTGTGTGGAAAGTATTGAGGAGTTGCGATGATGTATGTTTCTACCCCCGGAGGCTTTGAGCGTGCAAGCTGATATTCCAGGATCAATTACATTGCTGAATCTGATCGAGGCGGGTGCTGCTCTTGGGCGGAGGCTTTGGAAGATTATCTGACTCCTGAGAACCCGGTCCGTTTCTGGACCTCTTTGTCGGGGAGCTCGCACCCGGAATAAAAACAATCGCTCCCATCGCCCGCATCCGGGATCGTGAGCGAGCGATCATGCGGTCGTAGCACGCCATCGTTGACATGAATACGAGCGCCGAGTTGCCCAGCGGAGAAAAACGTTTCTGATTTCACACAGGTAGAACGTATCAAGCCTACCGGTGGTGAGAGGTTTTTCGACAAAATATCTTAAACCCGACTGGAAGTCGGAAGAAAGAGCGCTGCCGTCGCAAACAGGGGTACAGCAGTTGATCGAGCTAACGCACGCCGCTATCGTTCTGCCGCGATGGATAGCAGGGCCCTCATTTTTCTTCACATACCCAAAACAGCGGGGACGACTCTTAACCGCATTATCGAATGGCAATACAGCCCTTTTGAGATTTTCACCATGGATCCGTATCGGATTAGGGCCACACCGGAACGACTCAAAACACTTCCAGAGGGGCGCCGTCGCCGCTTGCGCGTGGTGCGCGGACACATGTTCTATGGGCTTCATCAGTGCTTGCCGCAGGGCGCTACTTACATGACAATGCTCCGCGACCCGGTGGCCAGGGTTATGTCGGCTTATTATTTTATTCTGCGCAGGCCGCTTAATCCGCTGCACCGAAAAGTGAAGAAGGAACGACTGAGCATAGAAGACTGCATTCGCTTATTCCCTCAGCGCCATAACTTGCAGTGCAGGTTAATTGCCGGAGTAAAGGATGCTAGCTCGACCGGCGATGGGCGATTACTAGACATGGCGAAAGAACACCTTACGAAATCGTTTAGTGTCGTGGGAATTTGTGAAAGGTTCGAGGAGAGTCTCATGCTCATGGCCACGACCTTTGATTGGGAGATCCCTTTTTACAAGAATTGCAAGGTCTCAAAAACACGACCACAGATTGATCCAGGCACGGTGGAAATGATTCGCGACCACAACCGGCTCGATGTTGAGCTTTATGAATTTAGCAAGCGTCTATTTGAGGAGAGCCTGCAAAAGAAAGAAGCAGCGGTCCAAGAAGGACTGGCTGCATTGCGCGCGCTGCCGACGCCGGGTGCGGTGCAGGGCTTTTGTAACTCGGCTTTGGGAGCAGGTCGCTTTGTGGTGAACAAAATCGCATCAGCAGTATGAGAACGCACAGGATTCAGATTGTATCTCGGCGCCTGGTCATCGCCTCGGTGGTGCTGGTCATCGCGGTGGCGATCTGGGGAACGCAGGTGGCCGAGTCAGGGCAGGGGCGGCGCCGGCGGGCGGATTTTCAGGATGTCAATATTGTGCGCGACGTGGTTTACAAACGTGTTAACGGTCGCGATCTCCGGCTGGACATTTATTCGCCCAAGTCGATCACTCGTCCCTTGCCGGTCGTTCTCTGGATTTTCGGCAACCGTTGGAGCCGCGGAAGCAAAAATCATCCACCACCTCTAGACCTCATGTCGCAAGGTTACATTGTTGTCAGCATAGACTATCGGCTCTCAGGAGAGGCCCCCTTTCCGGCCGCAATTGAGGATTGCAAGGCAGCCGTCCGCTGGATTCGGGCCAATGCCGCTGCTTATCATTTCGACCCCGATCATATCGGGGCGTGGGGTCACTCCGCTGGGGGACATCTGGCTGCGCTCCTGGGCACCTCAGGTGGCGTAACGGAGCTGGAGGGTCCTGGCGATAACTCTACCTTTTCGAGCGGGGTGCAGGCAGTATGTGATATGTCGGGACCGTCGGATATCGTGCAATTTTACGAGGCTGTATCAAATTCGAACGAGGGTATGGCCCCCATAGCCAAGTCATCTATCGAGCAGTTTCTAGGAGGCTCGGTTGAACAAAATAGGGCGAAAGCGATTGCTGCCAGTCCTACAACCTATGTGAGCAAGGGCGATCCGCCGTTTCTCATCATCCATGGGAAGAATGATATGACGATTCCGGCGAGTCAAAGCGAACTGTTGGCCAGCAAACTGAAAGCAGCCGGCATTCACGTAACGTTGATTGTGGATGAAAACCGAGGACATGGCGTGGGAAGTCCAGCCTTTGCCCAGGAAATTACCTCCTTTTTCGATAAGTATCTCAAGCCGGGTTCAACCAAGTAGTTACTATGAGATGGAACATGAGGTATGGCGGTTTGCACATCCTCTGGTGGATGAGCTACTGTCTTTTCCTCATCGCGGCTACTGCTTCGATTTCGTGCGCCGTGCCGGCGGGGCCTTCGATCCGGACAGGCTTATGGGTGACGCAAAAGGTATCCAGTGATCGCGCTGAATTAGACGTTTTCACTAATAGTATCCGCGCAAATCATCAACTGGCTGGCGTCTGTCTTCACATCCCGTGGAATCAAGTTGAGAAAGAACCTGGCAAACTCGACTTTACCGCGCTGGATAATTTCGTGGCCGCCCTGCGCGGTATCGGCATGAAATATCAGCTCTGTTTTAAACCGGGCGCTAGCACACCAGCTTTTGTCTATGCCGAGGGCGCTCAGGCTTTTGAATCTCGTGTGATGAATCCTCATCGACCCAATTTTGGAGAGGCGACGGTGATTCCGGTCCCGTGGGACCCGATTTATCAGCGGAAATTTTCCCGGGTCATCGCACAACTTGGGGAACGGTACGGCAACGATCCTTTGTGTGTAAGCGTCGTGCTTACGTGCGCGAACTCGTTGAGCGCAGAAATGCATCTCCCAAAAACTCGTGAAGATCTTGCCAAATGGAAAGCGCTGGGAAACTACGAAGAGAAGCTCCTCGATGTTTACAAAAAGTACACCGATGTATGGGCGAAAGCCTTTCCGCGGCAGGAGATATCGCTCCACTTATCCAAGGTGCTAGACTTGCCTCCACAGTTCTGCGAGCGCGTTATAGAGTATGGCCTGGGCAAATACCCGGATCGGTTTAGCATTCAGAATTGTCAGCTCACAGGGCGCCGTGAAGACACCGGCATGATGACCTATGATCTAGTACAAAAGTACCGTGATCGCGCTCATCACGGCTTTCAGAGTCTTGCCAGTCTGGCGAATGGCGGTGAGAGAATGGGCTCGATCGAGTTGGCTGTGCTCAATGTGGTTCACGCAGAGGGTGAATATTGGGAACTGTGGCACGGTGATGGTTTAAGCGTGGAGACTTCCGCTGCCGTGGCCCGGGCCTGGGAGGAAGGAAGGCGACTCGGTTACGACGCCTACAAGAAGAAACTAATGTCTGAAGGTGAATACCGCACGCGCGATGAGGATCATTATCGCGCCAAGGGTACGGATCGGGGTATTCCCGCACAGACCCTCATCAAGTAACGCGCCGCCATGACTCAAGCCGATCGCGCCGCGGAAGCGGTCATCTTTCTCCACCTTCCAAAGGCAGCCGGCTCCACGCTCAATCGGCTGATTGAATGGGAATACCCTCTTTTTCAGATGTACTCGATCGATCCAGTTTTCTTCGAATGGTCATGGGCGCACTTGCAGCGCCTCTCCAAGGAAC
>WNGP01001638.1_pt1 | contig 18449 bp, 20 predicted proteins | sample 5407671 | NCBI WGS metagenome assembly WNGP01 (sample SAMN13153381, study PRJNA577476) | soil metagenome | isolation source: 40 cm soil or saprolite under Garry oak tree replicate 2 | place: USA:California | collected 2016-06-15 | reverse complement strand
AGCCAATCACTCAATTCCGCCATGTTCCAACTGTCCTTGGCTTTCAATGACTCCAAGATCGTCCCCTGCGTGGGACGGATTCCGTGCCGCCGCATTTCCGCGTCATAAAACTGCGTCACCGCCCGCGTCACCCAACGCAAGTTGAAGCACACGCAGTTTTCCGCCGCCGACAGATCAAGTTTTTTGCGCATGGTGTGTATATGCACTATAGGCGCGAAATTGTCAAGTGATTTTTTCAAAGCGTTTGGCGATCTATCCAGCCTTCTCAATATCACTGGCGCGACTCACCTCATCAGCAGCCAAAGCAGACTGGCGCCGGCGAGACCATCGGTCAGCTGCAGCAAGCAGCTAACGGACTTCAAGAGCTCCAATACACGGCCAATGGTCTATACACAAACCTAGGTTCGACCTTCATAACGCCTGTAGGAGTTGCAGCGCGCGGAAGAATTGTATCGGAAGTGTGGCGCGATTCAGCAGAGCTCCCAAAACTTTCAGGGCGTTACGACTGACGTGCTCGCACGCCGCGCCAATCTGCGCAATCATTTTCTGGTCCAGCATCTGCTGCGTTGTAGGTGTTTCAGCCAGGCTCAGGATGGGTACTTTCTCTAGTCCGCAGCGCTGTCCACCAGTGCGAGGATCCGTGTCTTTTTTCCACCATACTCGAGAGAATGGAATCGTCGGATTTCATCCAAGCGGCGCATGCCGTTGAGTGTATCCAAATAACGCGTATAGCTGGATGCAAGTTCGCTCGTCTCGAGATAACGGCCGCGCAGGTTCGCATCGCGAAATGCCTCGGGACATTGCCGCGCGAAAAGGTGAAAACGCAACCAGCGGCGGTCCGTCGCCGAGACGCGTTGCGTTTTTCGGAAAAAGGCGACAAACAGTAGAAGAACCAGATAAGTGTCCACCTGCGCCTGAAGCTCAAGGTTGCGCGCAAAATCTTCCGCCGCGATCTCGCGCACTCCGCGTTTGAACTGGAGCGCGGCGTGCAACGCGTGATTCAATTCTTCCACGAACATGATCAGCGACCGGATGTTGCGGTCACCCAAGCCCGAGCGCGGATCGTGTTGTTCGAGTTGTTCGATCAGCCAGCGGGAATAGTAAATGCCGACATAAAGTTGGTCGCCGGCACGCCGCAAAAAAGTGCGCGCGAGTTCGCTCAGTTCCCGGGCCGATTTTCCCGCGAGCATCGACAACTGCGCGCAGCGCGTCCGATCAATCAGGCAATCTTCCAGATTGATCCCGACCTGCGCGTATGTGCGTTCAAATAATCGCTGGATTTGGCTGAAGAGTGTCTCGTTCACAAAGAAATCGAGGGACGCGCGTCTTCGTCCAGATTGAGCAATTGATCGGAAAGCTGATTCAGCGCGAGCCGGACCTCTCGAAATCGATCCGCCAATCCTTCGAACACGTCATCCAGTTCGCAGCGGCGCGCAACCACATGCGAGGATACAAGTTGATAGTTCGTCCGGCCTACCTGCTCGTAAAACTTGAGGTCTGGTCCGCCACGCAGACTGCGCCGTTGGGTGTTTTCGTGAAAAATTCCGCTGATGAACAGCGAGTAATTGCCAATGTGCGCCCGAAGCAAAAACGCCTGCTCTGGAGTGGCGCGATTCAGCGCGATCAGGATATCGGAAATGTATTGTTCGGCCAGATGATGTGTCTCCTCGGAAATCTGCATCCGGCTCGCGTGCGAAAATGTTTCCAACAACGACGCGACGTAATCGCAAAGCTTCCGGTCCCCGATTCCGCCCTGTTGCAGGACGTGGCGAGCGAGTACATAAAAGTAAAACTGAGACGAGATGTGCAGTTGGCCGCAGTGATTCAGAATAGCGTCGACCAACCGCGGATGATCCAGAATGGAATCGCGCGTTTCGACATCGCTCAACAGATCGACAAGAGAAACTTGGTCGGTTTGCGAACGCGCCAGCGTGCGCACAATGAAGTCGAAATCGGCTGCGGTAAACCGCGCCCGACAATTCGCTCTGACCATCGGGACTTCATAATGGGTGATCCCCGCCCCTGTGGCAAGTAAGATTGCTAGCGCTGCGTGAATTGTCGGAATAAGGCATCTTGTCTCTGCACCGCGCGGACTTTGAAACCTACCTGCCCACGAGCGCGATCTTGCGAAATCACCAAGCGTTTGCTTTTAGCCGGGCCTCCTCATCAACGTGCGCAAGATCAGGGTCGAACCTGACAATAAGCGGTTAGCGCGATGCACCAACACGGATTTAACTCGATCCAGAAGGGTAAAATAAATGAATACATTGAATAAGGTAACAACATGGAATCCGCTTAGAGAGATCGACGAACCACAAAATCGTTTACATCGGTTCTTCTTGGGCGGCTTTCCCAACAGAATGGGCAGTGGCGAGATCCACAGCCTTGCGGTCGCAGATTGGTCACCGGAGGTTGATATCAGTGAGGATGATCAAGGGTATCTCCTCAAAGCTGACCTGCCTGAAATGAAAAAGGATGACGTTAGGGTAACAGTCGAAGACGGCATTCTTAGCGTTTCCGGAGAACGCAAATGCCAGAAGGAAGATGAGAAAAAGAAATTCCATCGCATCGAGCGATCCTTTGGCACTTTCCGACGCAACTTCACGCTGCCTGAGGATGCCGATAGTACGAAGGTCACGGCGGAGTTCCGCGACGGCGTGCTGAAAGTGCACCTGCCGACGACACCGATAGCAAAATCAAAAGCTACGCAAGTTAAAGTGGCGTAATGCTCTAACACTGACGGTGAGCGTGCGGAAAGGTCCGCGCGTTTGCCCCGGTGTAAGGCGGCTAACTTAGTCGCCTGTCCCTTTGAACCAAGGAAGAAAGACCTCATGATCTCGAAAATTATTAGCCGCGCAGCATGTCTGAGAGAACTCGCTTCTAATCCCAAATCCTTCTCCAATTGTCCAGACTTGCACGGTGGTGTCCCGGACCTGCCCGAAGATAGAACCTGCACGAAGCCCGTTTTAGGAAAAAACAGGTCGTCCCGCCGGCAATTTGCAGTGCTTGTGCCCTAAAATTCTCCTACGCGCCTCGCATGCATCGTAAGCGGCCTACGATAGAATGCATGCGAAGAATTCCCGACTTCCGATCTCGACCTGTCGCAGACTGCCGTGTGTCCTGCTGATTTGTTCTTTAGAGCTCAGCGCAATAAACCTAACTCTTACTCCTCCTATAAAACCAAGGAGCGAGAATAATAGCAGCTAAAAAAACGAACTGAATCACCAAGGTAGATGCGTCGCCGGTCATTTACTTCGCGTAGGCTACGATAGCCGAGCCTCCTAAGTAGGTGATCCCCAAACAGAATAAGAATAGCTCAACTAGCTTTAAAACATGTCCCATAACTCGTTAGCTTCCAGTTACTGCCGGTTCCAGTACGCGATGAGGAGGAACGATCGGTCTGTTGGATCCTCTTCGCGTCAAAGTGTCGAGCATTTCCGTGAGGCACGCGCCGTAAGAATCACACATGGGGGATTCGCCACTGGGCGCAATCCATTCAGGATGTTGGATCCGCAGATCGTCGTGAATCTGTTGCTGCAGTTCAGTGTACGTGTGGATTGGATGAGACATGGCAATCGGCATCGGTAAAAGATTTAAGATCGGCGCGGGAGGTATCCGACGAAGTGCTCGGCGCGAATGGCGGACGGGCATGGGTGCCGTAAGCACTCGCCACGGCCAGGTGAGGGTACTCCAAAGGGCGGCGCACATGTGCTTGCGTTCTGCACGACGCGAGGCCAACTGGATCACTTTGTAGCGCTGGCGTTGCAGCAACACGGCCAGCAGTCCGCTTTGTGTAAGAGTCGGCGTTAATTTTCTCATGACGTAATCTTTCTATTTTTTCCTTGTCCGAAGGACTCTGCAATTTACCTCGGCTTTGAGTACGGTCTGGCCGTATTTTCCGAAAGACTCACCGTTTCTTGTCTTGCGAATCCCAGACTCAGAAGGAAGCCAACGAATCTTTGACGCCCGCTCTCCGTTTTTATTCCGTGAAATACTTCGCGGCGAGGGATTGCGCGCCAGGGCCTAATACGCTAACCGCTGCTTTGCTACCCAGCAGTCTTCGCAACAAAGTTTCCGCTTCAGTTTTCTCCTGCTCCGACACATCGGCTTGATTGATCGCGGTGATCACCTTCTCCAGCGCGTCCGTAATCATCTGCTGATGCTGAGTGCTCGTTGCAATCGGCGCCTGTTCCCGCCGAGGAACGCTGGTTCGCCGGCGTTCATCTATTGAGATCTGGATCGGCGACGCGACACCACCTTCGAGTACTTCCACTCCGAAGTCGTTTATCTTGGCAAAGCCGGACAGTTGGCCCATCCCGCTTTTATCCTCAAGCGGGGTCCAGTCGATGAGGTGATACTCTGAAAGCTGAGCCACAGCGCGCAGCCAGTCGCGGTGATTTATGCCTCCTGGCGGCGGGACCGCCTGCTCACCTTGGCCGAACGGAATGGAATCTTCGCTTCGACGTTCATAGAGAAGCTGCAGCAGACAGCCTCTGACGACAGAATCCTTCATAGACTTTGCCAATATGCTCTGCATCCCGCGCACCAACAACTCACCTCAAGGGTGCAAGTCCGTACTCGGAAATGCAGTTTGCGCCTAAATTCCGAAAGCGTTGAATAGCCGTTCTGATCGGAAATTACGATCGGCTCTGGAATACTCCAATTCCGGTGAAGTCGCCGCGCGTTCGCCTTCGACGGGGTCTGCTCGCTCAACGTGCACAAGATTAGGGTCGGCTCTGACAATAAGCGGTTAGCGACATGCACCAATACGGCTTTAACTCAATCCAGAAAGGTAAAATAAAATGAATACATTGAATAAAGTAATAACATGGAATCCGCTTAGAGAGATGGAACAAGCAACACAAAATCGCTTCAATCCTTTCTTCCTGGGCGGCTTTCCGAATAGAATGGGCAGTGGCGAGATCCACAGCCTGGCAGTCGCAGATTGGTCGCCGGAGGTTGATATCAGCGAAGATGATCGCGGGTATCTGCTCAAAGCTGACCTGCCTGAAATGAAGAAGGATGACGTTAGGGTAACTGTCGAAGACGGCATCCTTTGCGTTTCCGGAGAACGCAAAAGCCAGAAGGAAGATCAGAAGAAGAAATTCCATCGCATCGAGCGATCCTTTGGTACTTTCCGACGCAGCTTCACGCTGCCCGAAGATGCCGACAGTACGAAAGTCACGGCGGATTTCCACGACGGAGTGTTGAAAGTGCATCTCCCGACAACGCCGATAGCAAGATCAAAAGCTATCGAAGTTAAAGTGAAATAATGGCGCTAAACACTAAGGCTGGCGTGCGGAGGGAGTTCGGAGGGTCCCGTGCGCTAGTCCGAGTGTAACGCGGCTACCTTCGTCGACCGCCTTTGCTTTTAACCAACGTCGGACGGCGATTTCCGCAGTAAATATCATCACACCACAACACAGTTATGAAGTCAGCTGATCTTTGTCTCTTTAGGACTGCAAGAGGGCGGATTACTCTGCGGAGCTCTGCAAAATATCTCGACCAACTCCGCGTCAAGCTTGATCAGACTGACACATCGAAACCGATACCTTCTAAGTCGCGCGTCGCAGCTTCGGAAGGGATTCGCGAAATTGCGTGGGAGAACGACGGACGATTCGCTTAAACGCGCGATTGAAGTTCGTCATGGACTGAAATCCGCAGGCGAAGGCGACTTCGCTAATTCGCGAATTGGGATTGAGCAAAAGCGTCTTCGATTTCTCCACTCGAACTCTCGAGAGGTAATCGATGAAATTCATCCCGGTCGCTTTCTTGAACATCTTGCAAAAGTAATGCCTGCTGATATTAGCCGCGTGGGCGATCCGCCCCAGCGACAGCGGCTCCGCTTGATGGACCTCGATAAATTGTCGCGCTCGCGCCATATTCGCAGGCTCAGCCTCTTCGCGCCGTACTACCAGTTGATTCGACAAGATCGAAAGGTGTTGCGCAAAAATACTCAGGAGCCGCAACATCGCGCGATACCGGTCGGGTGATAAAACACACGACCGAAAATAAGCCCGCTCAAGTTGCTTCCAATCCGTCTTGTAGCCCCACGCGCGGAGCTGCCGAGTAATGCTGGCGAAGTGTTTCTTTGTCGGATTCTTGAGCAGTACTTCGCCTGTCTCGAGAAAACCGAGAATGTGGTCACCCACGTACACTGGCACTGCGCTTTCTGAGAGTCCCGCAAACCAAGTCACGGTGCGCATTGTCGAGTCCGGTTCCTGGGACGCATCGGTTTGGGCCCTTAGACATGCGGCGCGAGCCTTGTTGAAACGAGCCAGAATCGCGGCGAACGAAACGTGATCCGTTTTGCCATGGTGTGCAGGCGACCATGAATCGTGTCCTCGGATATTAAGCGGCAAACCCGTGGCTTCGCTGAAAGCCCGTTCGTAATCTTTGAAAATCTGAGAGCGCGACAGATGTACCATCACTTCCTGATCAGAGGATCGGGCTGCGCTTCGTTTGCTCATTTCACCTTGCGAAGCGGTACCTCTAACTCCGCTTGCGCGTCGCATCGCCGCGCGCATACTAAACTTCGAGCCCTCTCAGCCACAGTTGTCCTGATCGAAGCCCTTGCGCGATGTGAGCGTTGCCGAACGTCTGCTGCTTAACATCGTGGGTCTGATTTGCAAGTGAAGCGCGAAGCTGCCGGAAAAGCGCAGCTCGAGATTTAGAGCCTTTATGTCGCTTGAAATGAATCGCGCTGCTCTGTTGGACGATTGGTTCCATGTTTGGTTACCGAACTCTCATAGCGACTCCGCTCGTCTCGCGCGCCCATCCTTTCTGGCCGCTCGCGGGTGAGACTGGCGAGAACCCGCGGTTGAATCACGACATTCCATTGCGCAGCGATCATTCGCGAAATTTGCTCGCAGCCCGTCGGACAGGGGCATTGTGAGCTAGTTGTTTGCGCTGCTTCGGAGAAGCACTTTTCGATCGCGGCCTGTCCCGCTTTGGAATCGAGCGACTGCCACCGAAGTCATGCTTGCTTTTTTGTTTGGGCATATCTGAAGATCGATTTTGCGCTGCGCTTAGACATTCTGAAGAGAGGGCAGATCAATGTTGAGAAGTCTGCCGGTGGTGATCTGAGCTACATTGGAAGCGCGCGGCACGCCGCATGCGATTAGGGCTTTGGTCGTGTCCTTTACAGTTAGAAGGTACTTGCGCACGATAGGATGAATTGCATATGCGACTTCGGCATCTCGCATTATTTCGCGGAATTGGATTAGATGCATCTGCCGTTAACCTCGTAACAGAATGTCTTCAGCGTGCCTCGCGCCGGGCCGGTTGTAGCGTCTTCCTTTCGATCATCACAGGGTAACTGTTGAAGTTGTCTTGGATTTCCGCCTTCGTTTTCCCAGCGTCGCTCTTCGGCAGAATCGCTTTCTTCCTTTTGTGAACTTGCGAAAGTCAGGGAATCCATGATCACAATCAATGAAGCATCTCAGCGCCCGTTGTCCCGATGAAGTCGTGTTACGACGAATAAGTCGCCGGAGGTCAGCCGCCGCCGAACATCCGGCCCCTGCTTGCGGGCCGCAGCGCGAAACTTCTTGAAAAGCGCCGCACGACGTTTTGAAGTTCTATGCTGCGCGTAGTAAAGTGCGCAGTTCTGAGTCAATGTTGGTTCCATATTTAATTCTCCGTTTATTTGCGGCGGCGGCGGATTGACGCGGGCGCTGATGTCTGAGCAATTCGTATCGCGGCGCGTGATATAAGCATCCAGAGACGCCACGAAAGTTATCCCTAAGACGGCAGGGTCGCCCGATAAGTTCTTGAGCAATTTTTTAAGCTCATCTTTATGAGCAGCGATAGCATTCATGATGCTGTTTTGTGCGCAGAGAGAAGGGTCCGCACACCTGCGCGATCGATTGACGCTGCGATTGTTACGGAACCAGTATACGGCTGCAACTGCCGATCAACTAATGGTAATTACTGCCACCGTTCGCCACACGACGTTTCGGGGTACGGTGGGAATTCGCCGGTCAGATAATGATCGGCGTTTTGCGCTCCTGCTGTGATTCAAATCTGCGTCAACCTGCGCTGCAATGGACGCGAAGCGACGGGCCAGGCGTTCAAAACTGTGAATCAACTATTTAGGACCGGATGGCGCGCGTGATTCCGGAGCTGCTCCGGCTAGTCTGATTCTCAACTCGCGCAACTGCTTTGGGTCGACTTCAGCGGGCGACTGCGTCATGAGATCCATGGCGCGGTTGTTCTTTGGGAAAGCCATCACGTCGCGAATACTTTGCTCGCCGCAGATCAACATCACCAAGCGATCAAGGCCGAACGCGATGCCGCCATGCGGCGGCGCACCGAGGCGGAAGGCGCGCAGCAGATGGCCAAACTGCGATTCTCGATCGTTCGGTTTGATACCGAGCGCCTCGAACATTTTGTCCTGCAATTCCGGCTCGTAGATTCGCATGCTGCCGCCGCCAATCTCAACGCCGTTCAGAACCACGTCATAAGCCTCAGCGCGAACTTCGGGAAATTTTCTTTCTTCAAACAGCAGCATGTCCCCGGCTTTCGGCCGGGTGAATGGATGATGCATCGCGTTCCATTTGTTTTCATCCGCACTCCATTCGAAGAGCGGAAAATCTATGACCCAGAGGAAATCCCAGATTTCGCGGGGAGGCATGAGCTCCTGCATTTCCGCGACGCGCAGGCGTAATCGGCCAAGGACCTCGCACGCGACTTCCCATTTATCGGCCGCGAAAAAGACACAGTCGCCCTCCTCGATGTTCAGCTTCGATTGCAACGCGGTCTTCTCGGGGTCATTGAAAAACTTCACGATCGGCGATTTCCATTCACCGCTCTCAGCCTTGATGAAGGCGAGGCCCTTGGCGCCATGCAGCTTTGCAATTTCGGTGAGCTCATCGGCCTGCCCGATTGTGATTCCGGCGAATCCCTTTGCGTTGATTGCTTTTACGACGCCGCCGGCATCGAGTGCACCGCGAAAAACTTTGAAACTGCTTTCACGAAATGTTTCACCAAGATCGACCAACTCCATTGCAAACCGGCGATCGGGTTTATCGCTGCCGAAGCGCTCGAGCGCTTCACGATACGTGAGGCGATCAAACGGAGTTTTGATTTCGATATTGCGCGCCGCTTTGAAAATCGCTGCAAGCATTCCTTCGGTCAGCGCGAAGATATCGTCCGGCGTGATAAACGACGCTTCGATGTCAATCTGCGTAAACTCCGGCTGGCGGTCCGCGCGCAAGTCTTCATCACGAAAACATTTTGCGATCTGAAAATATTTTTCCACACCAGCCACCATGAGCAGTTGTTTGTATTGCTGCGGCGCCTGCGGAAGCGCATAAAATTTTCCAGGCATGATCCGACTCGGCACCAGAAAGTCACGGGCGCCTTCGGGCGTGCTCTTGGAAAGGATTGGTGTCTCAACTTCCACGAATCCCTGGCTGTCGAGGTAATCGCGCGTCGCTTTTGCCGCCCGATGCCGAATCTGTAAATTGCGCGCAAACCGGCGTCGCCGCAGATCCAGGTAGCGGTGCGTCATCCGCAGATCTTCATTCTGCGGCTCGGCATCGAGTGGGAACGGCAGCGGGTCGGCGCGATTCAAAATGCGCAGCTCGTTTGGAATAATTTCAATGTCGCCGGTGGGAAGGTTTGGATTTTCGGTGCCGGGGAGGCGTGCCGCGACGCGACCCGAAACTTGGATCACGTCTTCGCCACGCAACGTGTGCGCTTGCTTGGCAAGCTCGGCGTTTTCCTCGGGCCGAAAGACGACCTGAGTGAGTCCTTCGCGGTCGCGCACATCAATGAAGATCACGCCCCCATGGTCGCGGGTGCCATTTACCCAGCCTGCAAGCATGACCTGTTTTCCGATGTCGGTTTTGCGAAGTGAATTGCAATCGTGCGTGCGATACATGGAATGCGCCCAAAGTACCGCGTCATTCTGGGCGAAGCGAACAATCTCGCAAGCGGGTAGTGGGTCAGTTTGGTATCAGTTCGCGATCAGACCAGCCCGTTTTTGACGAGGTATGCTCGTCCCTTTTGCAACATGCAGTTCGGATTCTCCGAGCCGAACGTTCTAAGAAACGGAAAACCTATCATCTCTGCCGAGCGTAGAGCGCCACAATGATACTCCGCCACCCCATGAGACATATTAAGGTCGCCCGCAACTTGCGAAACCGTCAGGCCGTCATGCTCAAAAAGAAGCTTGAGGACCTCAACGGTGTCATCGGCCAACTCGCCCTTTGAATTCACGCGATCAAGTTGCTGTTCAAGATTTTTTACCCTCTTTCGGAGCTTCGCGTTCTCCGTTTGCAGAACCGATTTCCCATGTTTCAGCGTCGTAATTTGCTTCGCCAGCAAAGAGACCTTCTCCTTCAAGATGGAGAAGTAAATCACATTCCGTCCGGTTCTAGCAAACCAATAATTTCATCCAAGTCCCAAACATGATCGCTGATGCCCGCTTCCATTGCTGGCGTCACGCGCAAGGTTTGATGAATCCGGCAGAAGTTGTAATACATGAAATAAAGTGCCAGCGCATGCTCGTGGTTCTCTAGCTTTTTGGAAAATCCGTTCGTGAGGCGAGTGAACCGGCGCATGGACATTCTCATCGTGAGGTTCTGGCGCTCAGCGTAGCTGGTCGAAACGTGGTTGTGATCGGGATGGCCACTGATTACCGCCTCGCGAGCGCCCATGCAGATTGCGGGGCTGTAGCGCGTTTCTGGCGTGTCTTGGACAGAGCCGTAAATCTTTTGCAGCATAGCAAAATCAATTTCGCAGCCGAAAGCATCATTTGACGCGTGACTATGGTCACCCGGCTCTAAAAGAACATTTGTCGAACGTAATTTTCTTAATGCGTGGATGCTTGGACTTCGACGATTTCAAAATGCTTTTAGACAAAGCCGCGCCGAAATACGACGACATGCCCATCGACGAAGAAGAATTAAGATTGGGTACCGCTTATTTACCGCTACCGGAACGAGAATGACGCTGTGGATTTACCTTGGCTCCGGTTGCTGCTTTCTGACGGCGAGTAAGCCTTTTCCCACTAGTGGCTTGCTGGAAAACAGCAAAGGCTGTTTCTGCAGAATCGCGCTTTTCCCTATCCTGCTGTTTTTTCGGTCTGCGCTTCGTTGTTCGCTTGTGCATGTCGAAGTTTGCCATGAATCCTGCTTAGCAGACATTCAAAATTCAAACTAGCGTGTAATCCATGCGATCACCAAGCCGACCAGACCTATGACAAATATGATAATGCCTAGTTGTGGAGAAACGCCAGACATCCAGAGGGCAATTCCTATAGCTACGAAGAAGAATCCCCACCGGTGGATGTTCCTCATAGTCCCAAGCTTATCGTAGCAAATCGATTACTTCATCCAAACTCCACACATGATCACTAATCCCTGCTTCAAACTGTTCCACTACCCGCAAGCGAATAGGTCCGGGCACAGGCTGCCAGCCTGTTCTTTTCGGCAGCCATTGCGCGAACTAGCGCAGGAGAGGTTCCATGCGCGAGATGACATCGTTCTTTGAGATCAAGGTCTGCTCACCAGTCGTCATATCTTTAACTTTCACCTGTGGCCATTCATCGCCGTACAAAAGCGCGATGCGTGCACCCAACTCTTCGGCGGCTTGGAACTGCCGGGCGACTTTTGCAGGGGTGAGCGGGTAATCGACGCGGTAGCCGCGGCCGCGCAGTTCTTGGATTTGTGCGAGCGCGTTGGCACGGCGTTCCTCCTTTGCGACGACGACGTAGATGTCGATCTTGCTGCCGTTCGCTATTGCGTCGTGCATCGCTTCGCGAGCGCCCGGGATGTCGTTGATCAGTTCGCCAAGAACGACGTCACCCATCGCAAAACCAAGCGCAGGCAGAGAAAGCGCCCCGTCGCTTAGTTGCGCAATCAAATTGTCGTAGCGGCCGCCGCCGGCGATTGCGCGAAATTTTCCAGCGCGATCGAATGCCTCGAAAACAATGCCGGTGTAGTAAGCGAGGCCGCGAACAATCGCCACATCAATCTCCACGAAATCACCGAGGCCACGAACGCGCAGTCCGGCCACGAGCCGCTCCAATTTGGCGCTCTTGCCACCGCCTTTCAGGGTCGCGAACACAAGATCTGCAACGTCCCCAAGTTTTTCTGCAGTTTTCTCACGCGGCTCGCGCGCGGATTTATCGATCACCTGCAGTAAATCGCCCCACCGCTCGGCCGGCACGCTGTTGTCGCGGAAGAAATCAGTCCAGAACTCGCGGTCACTGATACGGACGACGAAATCTTTTTCGGTCAACCCGAACGCACGAAGCACATCGATACAGAGCGCTATCAGTTCGATGTCCGCGCCAAGATCTTTTTCACCAATGATGTCGCAATTGAGCTGAAAATGTTCGCGCAACCGGCCGCGCTGTTGCTTTTCGTAACGGAAAAACTGCCCAATTGAAAACCATTTGAGTGGTTTCTTGAATTCACGTTCGTGCGCCGCAACCACGCGGGCCAGAGTGGGCGTAAGCTCGGGACGAAGCGCAACTTCGCGTTCGCCTTTGTCTGTGAAATTGAAAAGCTGCTCAACAATCTCCGCACCACTCTTTTTCTTATATAGCTCCGTCGGTTCGAGAGGCGGGCCTTCCCATTCTACAAAGCCGCAGCGCCGGGAAACCTCGCGCCACCGCGAGAAGATGTAATTGCGCCTGGCGCAGTCGCCGGGCAGGAAATCACGGAAACCGGGCAAACTCTGCATAACTAGTCAGCGAAGCCGTCCACGATGTGACAGTGGTAGAGGCGAGACGACCATCCGGGCCGGAATTTACGATATGAGGGCGGAACCTGAAAAAACTCCGGCGCCAAGGGACCGGGGAAATAGATGAGCGAGAACATCGATTGAATCAAAGCAGAGGGAGAAATATGAAACAAACCAGATTAATGAAAATATTGGCAGTGGGCTTGGCCAGCGCAGCATCCGTGGGCATAGCGCTCGCGCAGACCACAACGACCACAACGAGCACGGACCCCGTGACAGGGACGACCACCACTCAACAGACAACGACCAGCACTGCGGGCAACATCGTCACCTACACACCGGACTCCGACTACTTCATGTTCCGAACAGCGTCGGCTCCGGCGCCAGTGCGTTATTATTACACGAAGGATACCACAGTGGTCGATCCAGAAGGTCGCGTTGTAACCTGGTCGGCTGTACGTCCAGACACGCCGGCCACTGTTTATTATTCAACAGTGGGTGACCGCGTCGTGGTGCGCAAGGTAGTGTTGGCGCAACCTGCGGCTGTGATTAAACGCGAGGAAACGACTACGACGACTACCACGAGGCCGTAGCCACGACTCGTTAGTTCAAACATCGAAAGCGCCCCGCTAAATTTCGTGGGCGCTTTTTTTTCAGTTTAACGCTGTCGCCACCGGTTCGCCGCAGGACGAATCCGTCCGGGGTGCGGACCTGTGGCCGGTCGGATTGGTAGGGCGGGCAGTCCTCTGCCCGCCGCCTCTTGTTCAGAAAATCGGCGCGCACGGAGTGGCGCGCCCTACCTGGCAACGGCTGCTCGGGAAGCAGCGAGTTTCCCGTTGCGTTCTTCTTGCGTAATTTCCGATTGCGTGGCTTCATCAAAAAAAGAAAAACCCGATCTGCAGAAGAGAGTGCATGAGGTACCGCACAAGCCCGGTGTGTACTTGATGCGGGACAGGTTCAACCGCGTGATTTACGTCGGCAAAGCGCGCGACCTGCGCAAACGCGTGAGCTCGTACTTTCTCCCGTCAAAACTGGCGCAAGCCGACTTGAAAACGCGCGCCATGCTGGACGCCACGTGGGATTTTGAAACGCATACCGTGCGCAGCGAAGCGGAATCGGTTTTGTTGGAAGGCAAATTGATCAAGGAGTATCGGCCTCGTTACAACGTCTCTTTTCGCGACGACAAGCGCTTCCTGGTGGTCAGGGTCGATCATTCCGAGGAATGGCCGCGTTTTCGGCTCGCCCGATTCAAGAAGGACGATGGCAGTCGCTATTTCGGCCCGTATGCCCATGCTGGAGCGCTGCGGCAGACACTGAACTTCATGCGCAAGAAATTCGGCGTACTCACGTTTGGTCGCGGTGCGCCGACTGAACGGGAACTGAAGTCTTCGACATACCAAGTGCCGGTCCGCCTGAGCGAGATCAGCGCCGAGCAATATCGGGAGCGCGTCGCGCAGGCAGGTGAGTTTTTGGAAGGCAAATCGCGAGAGATGATTGCCGCGCTGGAGGAACAAATGCAGAAGGCCGCAGAGAAGATGGATTTCGAAAAAGCAGCCGAGCTTCGCAACATGATTAACGATTTGCGTAGCACAACGAGACCAACGCGTCGATTCACCAGAGGCAGTTTGCCCAGCACGATCGATCCCCTCGCCGATGTACAAGCATTGGCTGATGTGTTACGGCTCCCTCGCGCGCCGCGCATTATGGAATGTTTTGATATCTCGAATATTTCGGCCACGCACGTGGTCGCCTCCATGGTGTGTTTTCGCGACGGTGTGCCGGATAAGGACAATTATCGGCGATACCGGGTGCGGACAGTTGAAGGACAAGACGATTTCGCAAGCATGGCCGAGGTGGTGCGACGCCGGTATTCGCGGGTTTTGCTTGAAGCACGACAGGCGAATCCCGACGCGGCGGAGTTTTCGCAGGAAAATGCGGCGGAAACGTTGGCGCGAATTTCCAGTCATCCCAAGCAAAGTGAAACGAAGTCGAGGGATCCCGCGGCGAAACCGCAAAGCAATGCCACGGGGTTCCTCGACTCCGCTCGGAATGACGAGAGTTTTGTCGCTGTGCGATTACCCGATTTCATCATCGTCGATGGCGGGAAGGGTCAACTCTCAGCCGCTTGCCGCGAATTACAGCGACTAGGTTTGCATGATCTCCCGATCATCGGCCTGGCGAAGGAGCGGGAGGAGATTTATCGCCCGGGCCACGGGTTGCCGTTGCGACTTCCAATGGATTCCCCCGCCCTGCGTCTGCTTCAGCGCATCCGCGATGAAGCACATCGGTTTGCCAACGCGTATCATCAGCTGCTCATGAAAAAAAGAGTCGAGGAAAGCATCCTCGATGATTGCCCCGGAGTTAGCCAGAACCGGAAGAATCTGTTGCTGCGCCGGTTCGGCTCTGTGAATCGCCTCCGGAAAGCAAGTGTTGAAGAGATTGCGGCCACCGAAGGCATTGGCCGGAAGCTGGCCGAAGAAGTGCATGAATTCTTGCGACGACACTAGAGTAGGGCAAGCGTCCTCGCTTGCGTTTAAGACTTCGCAAGCCAGAGGCTCGCGCTACATTTTGATATGCAAACGGCTGTCGAAATAGTCAGCTTCGCCCGCAAACATGGAGCCACAGCGAGGCTGGCATTTTTCTTAACTGTTCTGGCGGCCTTTGCCGCTACCGCACGTGCGCAAACGCTCATGCCCACGCCTGCACCTGGTGCGGGCACTTCGCCGGATGAAGAGACAATTGTCCCAACGTTCGAAACGCAAAAACTGGCGCGCACTTATATGCTCGATGTGCCGGCGCCACGCGGACAGATCACGGACCGCAATGGCGCGCCGCTGGCGCAAAACCGGCTCAGTTACAATCTTGCCGTCACGTTCCCAACGCCGCTGAATTTTTCTGATGCACAGGCGCTCAGTTATACCAGGCAAAAGATAGATGAGGCCGGGAAATTAATCGGGCGCAGGTTTAGGATTTCCGATGAGACGATCCTTCGTCATTACCGCAACCGGGGAATCATGCCGTTTGAGATCGCACCAAATCTCACGCCGCAGGAGTATGATGGAATCAAGGATAAGCTGCCGCCGAGCGTGATGGTGCGGCCGGTTTACGTCCGGATTTACCCGAATGGAAAAGTTGCGGGACAAATTGTTGGTTACACTGGAAAAACGGGCCGAAATCCCGACGGCATTGTCGATAACCACGAAACGATCTGGCCTGAGACCGAGGGACGCGAAGGACTCGAGCAGACCTTTAACGAGATGCTCACCGGCAAGCACGGCGAATACAAACTCACATTCGACAAGGACGGCCGCAAAACATCCGAGAAACTCGTTACACCCCCTGAGCCCGGATACAACGTCGTCACTACGCTTGATTTGCACCTTCAGGAACTGGCGGAAAAAGCACTGGCATCTAAAGCAAAACGCGGCGCCATGGTAATCATCGCTCCAAATAGCGGTGATGTTCTGGCGCTGGCGTCCTGGCCGACGTTCGACCCCAATGTATTCGTCCCCTCCATCTCGGCCGATCAACTCAAAGCTTTGCAGGCCGACCCGGACATTCCGCTTTTGCCCCGCGCGTATCGTTCATCTTATCCGCCAGGATCAACATTCAAAGTGGCGGTGGGAATCGCGGCGCTGGAGAGCCATGCGGTGTATCCGGAGGACCAGTACCAGTGCGTGCCGGCGATTCAGGTTGGCAACGTCACGTTTCACAACTGGAAAAAGGGCGACCGCGGCGCACTGAATTTTATCCAGGCGCTCACGGAATCTTGCGACACGTGGTTTTATCAGGTCGGAATCAAAACTGGCTCCGCAGCAATCATCGATTGGTCTTTGAAGCTAGGCTTTGGCGCTAAATGCGGCATTCCCTTGCGCGGCGAAGCGGAAGGCCGCATCCCGAATGACGAATACATGAAGGCAACGCACGGCCGAAGAATCCTGAACGGTGACATCGCAAACATGTCGATTGGCCAGGGCGACATCCAGGTCTCTCCCTTGCAAATGGCGCAGGCCATGGGCGTCATCGCCAACGGCGGAACGTTCTATCAAACCCGGCTCGTTCAGCAGGTGCAAACCTTTGATAACCAGATCGTGACGGCGTATCAAGTACGCGCGAAGAGAACCCTCGACCTTTCGCCGGAGACACTGGATCAAGTGCGCACGGGAATGATCGACGTCGTTAACGGCGCAGGCGGAACCGCGCATCAAGCCAGCCTCGACAATGTCAAAGTCGCTGGGAAAACCGGCACCGCGCAATGGGGACCCAAGCACAAAGAGCGCACGGCAGCCTGGTTCGCGGGATTTTTGCCGGCCGACCAACCCCGATACGCGTTCGCGGCTGTTTACGAAGGCGACGTCGGCAGTAAGGTCCACGGTGGTTCCGCTGCCGCGCCGATGATCGCCGATGTCTTCGAGGACGTTTACAGGGGCCAAATGATCGCCGGCCATTCGCAGCGCCGCGCCCGCGAACAACCCGAAATCCGCCGCGCCGAACCGGTCGAGGAACAAGACGAATCAGATTAGTTGTGGGCTCGGAATGGAGACGGCCTGCCCTCAGGCCGTGGGAGGATTCGCGCGGTTACCACATGAGATCAAGGATCGAACCGCTGTATAGCCATTCCTCGTCTTCTTTGATCAATCCCGCTCGCAAAGCATTTTGCTTCACGTAATTCCATTTTTGCCCATAATTTTCTCGCGACCGAAGATAGCGATCAAAATATTCCGGCTGCCAAATAGGTGTCGTAATATTCAATGCCGCTGCGAGCTGTCGGGAGCTAACGCTCTTCCACATCTGCATCCATTCCGCCATCGGCCGCGCAACCGTTGCGCGGCGCGAAAAGAAATGAACGTGATCAGGCATGAGAATGTAATGGCCAACCCACCCAGCCGTCGCGTTCCGCCGAACGTTCCCATAGGCGACGTAAAATGACGTGGCTTTGCGCGCAGGTTAAGAGCTTCCGTCGCTTATGCGTGCACGTTGTAAAGAATACAATTGGATTATCACGGAACGAAGAAACGTGCGGTAAATGCCGATATTCGGTCATGAATGTCTGCCTAGATTGCTCCCACGGCCTGAGGGCAGGCCGTCTCCATATCGCACTACACCGTCGCCGCTCCCGCCAGCTCCATTGTTCCCTTGAACTTCGGCGGTTCCTCTTCAATGCCGAAGTTGTTGGAGTAGAGCTCATCAATTCTCACCATGTCGTCCTTGGTGAGCAGTGGGGTATCCGGCGCTTTCGCGAATTCCACGAGCTGTGCTTCGTTGTAAATATTCGGTAACGTCGAAGCCACGCGATCGTCCGCGAGCAACCATTGCAGTGCCGCTTGTCCGAGCGTGCGTTGGGAATTTTCAAGGAACCGTAATTGCTCAACCTTTTTAATTCCGTTTAGAAGCCAGCTGCGTGGGCGATGGCTGCGATGATCGGTCGGCGGGAACTTCGTCTCCGCAGTGTATTTACCTTCCAGCATTCCGGACGAATGCGTTACACGAATAAGAAACATTGTGTCTTTGTCGGCTTCGGTCGCAGCGTCGTGAAAGGCACGCCCGGGATGCTGCTCAAGCATGTTGTAGATGTGTTGCACGCTCGTCATATCCCGCTCGCGAATGCAATTCAGTCCCTCGTATAGCCAGCCAATCGCCGGCCCCAGCGCGATACCGTAGTAACGAATTTTGCCTTCGCTCTTTAATTTCTGGAGTGTCTTCCAGAGCGCGTCATCATAAACCTGCTCCATCCGGATATTGTGCAGTTGTAGCAG
>WNGP01001637.1_pt1 | contig 18456 bp, 9 predicted proteins | sample 5407671 | NCBI WGS metagenome assembly WNGP01 (sample SAMN13153381, study PRJNA577476) | soil metagenome | isolation source: 40 cm soil or saprolite under Garry oak tree replicate 2 | place: USA:California | collected 2016-06-15 | reverse complement strand
CCATGCTGGCCCAGGTGCTTGGACCCGCGGTCAACGGCGCGCGGCCTCCGATTTCGTTCAGCCCGGTGATGGAACAGATGCTCAGCGGGCTGGGGGGAAAGAGCGACTGGGTGTCGCGGCTAGGCGCGCGCGTTTTGCCGTCCGGCGCTTCGGTGGTGGATGATCCAAGCGCAAAGGATTTCAGCGGCATGTCTCTGATTGGTGGCTACGCCGTGGACAATGAGGGCGTGCGCGCTCAGAAAGTCACGCTGGTGGAAAATGGCAACCTGAAGGCCGAGCTGATGTCCCGCCGGCCCGGGCCGGACGCCGATAAGTCCAACGGACACGGTCGCGCTGCGCTTTTGAACGACGCCAAGCCCACGATGAGCAATCTGTTCTTTTCTTCGGCGGAAACTCTTTCCGCGGCAGAGTTGAAGAAGAAATTTCTGGACACCTGTCGCGCAGAAAAGCTGGCCTTTTGCCTGGTGATCCGCGAGATGGACAACCCCGCCCTGAGCCTGTTGCACCAGGAAGATTTCTCCGACCTACTGGCCAGCTACGGCGGCGGCGCGGGGACGGGCGATCGCCTGCCGCTGGTGGTTTACCGCGTGTACCCGGAAACCGGCCGGGAAGAATTGATCCGTGGCTCGCGCATCATCGGATTGAACTCGCGGGCATTGCGCAACCTGGCTGGGATCGGCAATGATAGTTTCGTTTTCAACTACATGCAGAGCCAGAATATCGGTTTTGCCGGCACGGCGCTGGGTGCCTTTGGTTCGGCACCAAGCGGCTTACCGGCCTCGGTGGTAGCGCCGTCGCTGCTGTTCGAGGAACTGGAAGTGCGCGGGGCACGCGGAGAAGCCAAACGGCTGCCGCTCTTGCCTCCGCCACCGATGAGCGCCACGAAGTGAGTTCTTTTCGAGAAACCGCGGTTATGAATGAATTTACACGACGCGGACTTATCTTCGGGATGGCCACGGCGGCAGCGTACGGCTTGCTGGTGGGCGTGGAACGTGTTTGCCTTTCGGCTTTCGCGGATAGCGCCGACCGGGCTTCGCTACTGCCTGAACTGTGTGGCGCTGCGATTCATCCCCAGGCCAACCAGCGCATCAGAAAAACCCTGACCAACCCCTCATAGAACAGAGGGACAAGGTGGTTCCGCCAGAAGTTTTCACTCCTTCACATCCGCAAGCAGATCTTCATAGTCGTTGATGGAGACGCGGTCGATTTTTCCTGCCAAGGTGATGTCCACCGGTTCGCTGGAATGCGTTACGCCGAGCGTTCCCAGGCGGACCGTTTTGTCACCCATGTGGGCATACAGCGGCACCGCGTCCTTCCACGTATCCGGCACGCCAGAGCGAGTCAGTTCTCCCTTGACGTGGGTTTTGCCGTCGGGAGTAGCCTCGACCGAAGTGTGGAAGCTGTACTGCGGGATCCCCGTGCCATATACGTATTGGTTGAAGAACCAGTCCATCTTATGGTTGCCATCCAGATCCATGCCGCGGGTCATGTGTTTTTCGACGATGGCTTTGAAGTCTTCGGTGGAGGCCGCCTGGTTATCGAACGTTTTACAATAGTCCTGCATCATGTCCTTGAAGAGGTGGTCGGGATCGGGGTTGCGCGAGTCCACAAGCTGCAATTGAAGCATGTGCAATACATAGGCACCCTTCGAGTAGATCAAATCCTGATACGATCCGGGCCCAGTTGCGGAAGATCTGATCCGCCGGCCCATCCAAATGGGCCCCAGCGATTCAATTACGTGACCATGGAGGTCTTTGTTGTGAAGCAGTTCTTTCTCTTTGCGCCAGCGTGCCAGTGCTTCCTTCATGTTTTGGCGATACTGCACGTAAAGAATCCCAGAGAAGTCCGCAAAGCCTTCCGAAAGCCACTGATCGTGATAGCTTTTCCACCCGACACGGTGGCCCCACCACTGATGGGAGCTTTCGTGGGCTCGGAAAAAATCGGTGAGTTGAACGCCGTCGGGAAGACCAATCTCGTGGCGCTGAGTCGCATCTAAAAAAGAACCCGACCACAAGTAAATCAGGCCAGGCCAACCCTGACCGTAAGAATAGCTGATCGGGAGGCTGGTGACCGCGAGATGCTTGTAAGGATAAGGACCGAAATAGAGAGAAAACAAGCGGATCGTGTTGGCCATCTCCTGACCCATGGTCTTGGCCATGGCCGAGGGGGTAAGATTCCCGACCGCGCCTTGCACTGCACCGGATTCGAAAACCCGTTGCACCTGAGCCATCAAGTCGTCGGGCTCTCTGTTGGCGTAAATATCCACGGCGACCTCGCCGGCCTTGTCGTTAGCGACCTTATAGTCGCCGTAGCCGAAACCAGCCACTGCCAGTGGAATCTCACTCTTCCAAGTCGTGACGCGTGTGTTTCCGTCCACCGTTTCGCTGGTCTTTTCACCCGTGGCTACCAACACTGCATTTTTCGGACTGTGAAACGTCAGATCAAAGTCCGCGCGCGCCGAGAAACTGTTGGGGCGCTCGGGATACCAGCCGGAGCTTTCACAAAAGTAATTACCGTTGCCGGCCTTGCGAATGGCACGTTTGCCCGCGTAGTGAAATTCAAGCGACTGTGGCTCACCAAGCTGGAGGGGTTGAGCGAGTACGACGGCAGCATAGTTGCCGTAAGACTGGAAGCGTTCTTTGTTTTCGCGAGACTGGTAAAAACTCAGAGCCCTTCCCTTGGCGTCTTTGATTGAATCAAGTCTGAGGTTGGAGTCCAGATCGAAGATCAGCACGCTCTGGCCAGCGAGGCGAGGATCGATGTCAACTCGGGTGGTGGCGTTCAGCTCCGCGCCCGAAGTAACTCCGGCGTTAATGTGGTAGCCACGGATAGAGAAATCTTCTTTGGCCTGCGGATCCTTCCAGACCTCGGCGCTCGTCTTGCCGCCCGCGGGAAAACTCATCCACACGTCAAAGAGTTTGACGGGCCCGACGTCCACCCAGCGGCCCACACCAATCTCTTCCGGATCCAGGGCGTCCAGATGAAATTCCACCCAATCCTTCCCCGCAACCTTCAAATCCGCGAGGAAGTAAGCGGTTCTAACGCGGTCCCCCGATAGAACTCCCTGCCACAAGCGTGGCACCGCGGACTCGCCAAGATCTTCGCGATCCTTCTGGCGCTTGGCGTAGAAATCGTCATTCGTGGCGCCCGCAGTTTGCCACTTCACCTGCTTAGCGACGTCTTCCGCCAAATCATCCGTAAAACTGAAGGTGGCATCGGTGAACGACACGTCCAGCTTGTCTTGCTTCTCGAACAGCTTCAGTTGCTGCGCTTCGATGGGGTTCGGCGGCTCTACCCGGACTCTCCCTTTCCCATGAAATGCGGCTCCGAAAGTCACGCCATTGACCGGCTGGGCAAATTGAATGCTGCCCTCGACTAGGGTGATGTGCACGCGATCCCGGATGATCTCGACGTTGTCTGTGCGGGCGGATTTTGCGGGATCCATCGCTGGAGTGGACAGGGCATTCCATACACTGGCCGCAGGCGAGGAAGCGGGAGCTTGCGCATATCCGCAAGCCGCAAAAAGAGATGCCAGAACGATCGAGAGGAAAGCTCGGCGAATCATAAAGATGTCTCCTGCTGCCTGCCCAGAAACTACCTTGTCTTAGCTTCGCAGGCAAGTACCGCGCGATGAACCTGAGACCGGAGGCCGAAACGAGATAGGGAATGCCGACGGAGGGCCCGCGCGTTCGTGAGAACGAGGGGAGTTGAGGTAGTCTAGGCGGGCAATGAAAGCCATCCACCAGGTCGAGGAAGGTCGGGAGAAGAAGGGGGCGGCGCTCCTGAGCGTGGGCTCGGCTCTGCTGTTAGTCTCCCTCAAAGCGTTTTTGGTCGTCCGGACGGGAAGCTTGGGCGTTCTTTCAGAAGCCTTACACTCCGGTCTCGACTTGCTCGCCGCGATCATCACGTTTCTCTCCGTGCGCATGTCCGACCAGCCGGCGGATGAGAGGCATCCCTACGGGCACGGAAAGTTTGAGAACTTCTCCGCATTCGTGGAGACCGGGCTTCTCGCGCTGACGGCTCTGTACATCGTTTATGAGGCGTTTCACCGGCTGTTCTTCCGCAACGTGCATATCCAGCCGAGCATCACCGCGATCTTGGTGCTGCTGGTTGCTTTGTCGATCGATCTAACGCGGGCGCGGGCCCTCGGACGTGTGGCTCGAAAATATTCCAGCGACGCCCTGGAGGCGGATGCGCTGCATTTTTCGACCGATGTATGGAGCACCATGGTCGTTATCGCCGGCATCGGGCTGGTCTGGGCCGGTGAAACGTGGAACTTGCCCTGGTTGAACTACGCCGACGCCTTGGCGGGGCTGACCGTTGCGGCCGTCATTTTATGGGTGGGCGCACAGCTCGGCAGGCGCACGCTGGATGCCTTGTTGGACGCGGCACCGCAAGGGTTGCAGCAGGAAATCGCCAAGGCCGTGGCGCGCATGGATGGGGTGCTGGATGTCGATCGCGTGCGCGTGCGCCGCGCCGGCAATCGCCACTTTGTCGACGCGACCGTGAGTGTGGCGCGGACGGCGAGCCTCGAACAGGTCCACGCTCTAAGCGACGCCATCGAAAAACGCATTGGCGAGATCGTTCCCGCAGACGTGATGGTGCACGCCGAACCTCGCGCACCTCAAGGCGAGCACTTATTCGAAGCGATTCGCGCGGAGGCCCAGAGCCTGGGCCTGGCGATTCATGACTTGACCGCCGTCCAACAGGAGGGGCAACTCTTCATTGAGTTGCACCTGGAGGTTGATGAGAATTTGAGCCTCGGCGAGGCGCATCGCCAATCCACCGAGCTGGAAGAGAGGATTCGCGAGCTGCGCGACGGCCACGTGGAAGTCAATATCCACATCGAGCCGCTGGGCCGGCACATTGCCACGCCGGACACGGGTGTTGGCGAGTTGAAGCAGCTTTCGCGGGCCATCGAGGAGTTTCTGAACAAGCTGACGCTGGAATTCGACGAGCTCGTGAATTGCCACGACGTGCGCGCGCGCCAGGTGGAACACCACCTTCTGGTTTCGTGCCACTGCACGATGAAGAGCGACCTACCCATCACCCAAATCCATGATGTGACCGCGGTATTGGAAGACCGAGTGAAGGAAAAGTTTCCGCAGATTGATCGCGTCACAATTCACCCCGAACCATTCGAGGAAAAGTAGCAGCACAGGTTAAAGCCAGTGCTACCGCACCACGGAACGGCGAGCCAAGACCTGCGCGCCCAGCGCGATCAAGGCTGGAAAACAAACCAGAACATAGCGTGGCTCGGGCGTCTCCAGGGTAGTCAGGAAGGCCGTGCGGAGTGCCATGAATAGCCCGAGGAACGCAACCACCGGCCGGGCCGCTGGATTCGAGCGCCAAAGCCGCAGGGCGCCCCACACGCCTAGCCCAACATAAAACAAATTCAGCACAAAAAAAAGGCTGGTGACTTGCTGATCAACGGGGTCATCTTCGCGCATTTGCGCCAGCGGAAAAACGTGTCCTGAAACCGGCAGCAATTCAATGCGCGGGGTAAACCAGATGGCGACGGCACGCGCCGCGGGCAACCAGAGATACGTGCGCAAGGGATGGCGCGCCACGCGTTGGCGCGCCAGTTGAGCGAACGCGGCGTCTTCGTCCGGCGTCAGCGTCAGATCATTGTTGTACTGCTCGAGAATCATCGCCACGCGCTGTTTTTCCTCCGGCGTGTCAAAGGCGCGCGTGGGGATCTCCTCCACGGAGATGGCTTCTTCATTCAGCTTCCACGGCACCAAATAGCAATCGCGGACACGGTAGAGCCAGGTCTTTTCCCAGGCCATGAAGCCGGTGGGAACCAGTTCCCCGGGCAGATTTGAGTTTTTAGGAGCGAGGAATTGCGGATCGCCCAATGTCATCCAGTTGCGCAACGCCCAGGGAGAGAGCACCACTAAACAACCAAGCGCCATGGCCAGACCAGTCGAGAGCCCACGCCGGAAACTCCGGACAAAGAAGAGTCCACCAAACACGATTGCCGCGGCGAAGAGCAAGATCGGTGTTTCAGGGCGAAACAGCGTACCCACACCGGCAGTCAATCCGCCTCCCAGTGCGGTGTATTCCACGCTCCTCGGTAGGGGCAGATGCGACGCGGTGACGAGAAAGCCAGGCTTCTTGACTCGCCGGAGAGCGAGCCCAAGAGCGCAACAGGCCAGCCCCGTCCACAAAGAAGCAAAGACTTCGGTCAACGGCACTGCCGTGTAGTTGGCGGTGAAGGGACACAAAGCGGCAAGCCAGAGCGCCATCGAATGGGCACGTTTGTTCGGCGCGGAGTCTAGCGAGGTGCACGCCAAGAGTGCCGCCAGCCTGGCGATTACTAGGCAGGAAAGAAGATCCACGCCGATCTGCGCCAGCAGCACGCCGGTGCGCGCGTCCGCGCCGGTGCGTCCCGTCAGGGCATAAATGATAACTAGAAACGCCGGATAACCCGGCATGCGCAGATCAACCGGGGTGATCTCGCCGCCGACGGTCATCGCGTAGACGTGGTGTTTCAACCAGTTTGTGGCGATCTGCTCGTAAAGAACCGTGTCGACGGAGTTGGCGGGAAACTTCAGCACGAAAAACAGCCGCAGGCAGAGGCCCGCAGTCAAGGCGGCAAGGGGATTCGAGAAAACTCGCTTCATCAATGCCACGCATCTTACAATAGAGCAGACGGAATGGCGCAGACGGACTGGAGCCCCAGCCTGATCTATATTTGCCTGCCGTGCCGCCGGGTTGAAAAGGTGAAATGAAGGAACGCGGTCCCATATTCTATGACGCGGAACGTGTACGCTGGCGCCGCACCCGCCGCGTAATGGAAATTACCGGCGTTCTGCTAACCCTTTTGCTCGCCTATTTTTTCGTGACTATCGCGGTCAGCGTGGATTTGCCCGCGGGGCTGCTGCCGGACACAAAACCCAAATATCAGGCGCTCAAATCGAAAAGGAAACCAGGGCCCACGCGGGAAGGCCGGCATCGCCGCGTGGCCAACATCGGAACTTTGCCGGCGAGTTACGATCCGTTGCGAGCGGCGTTTTTTGTGAGCTGGGATCCCAATAGCCTCGCGTCGCTGAAAAAACACTACAAGGACATTGACCTTCTGATTCCCGAGCAACTGCATGCGGTCTCCGCGGATGGCGCGCTGACCGTCGTGGATTATGAGCGCGGGCAGAATACCGTCAAAGCGTCGCCCGCAGAGGCCATCACGCTGCTGAAGGACGACAAGCTCCACCAGTGGATGAGATCGTTCAATCCCCCCATCGAGCTCCCCTTGATGGGTCTGCTGAACAATTACGACGGCGCGGAGTGGCGCATCAAGGAAATGGCGCAAATGCTTCAGAGCCCCGCTGCGCGGCAGAGACTGGTGCGGGACGTTGCTGAATACGCAGCAGAGTCGCACGAGGCAGGCATCGTCGTCGATCTTGAAGAGGTTCCCGATGCCAGCCAAGCGCACCTCCGCGCACTCATCGGCGCGTTGGCGCCCGCGCTCCACTCCAAGGGCTTGAAATTAATGGTCGCCTTGCCCGCCCGCGACGACTCTTACGACTACGAATATTTTGGCAAGAAGTGCGACGCCATCGTACTGATGAATTTCGACCAGCACTGGCCGTATTCCCCGCCGGGCCCCATCGCGGCACAGGACTGGTTCGTGGAAAACCTGCGCCAAGTGCGTGAAGTCGTTCCCGCGCAAAAAATCGTCGTGGGGATTGCCAGCTATGCCTACGACTGGGCTGCCGCGCCGAAAAAAGAGTACGGGACCGCCGAGGAGTGGAGCATCCAGGAAGCTTTGCTGCACGCCGAAGAATCGGATGCCGACGTCGAATTCGACGGCGATTCCCTGAATCCTCACTACTCGTATTTCGACGAGCACAACCGCGTGCATCAGGTGTGGTTGCTCGACGCCGTAACCGCCTACAACGAATTGCGCGCGAGCGAAAGGCTCGGAGTTCAAGGCACAGCGCTATGGCGACTCGGGTCAGCCGATACTTCGCTCTGGCCGATCTGGGACGCGGTACGGGCCGATGATGGGGCTCGCCAAAAACTCGCCGATCTGCCGCCCGGTCCCGATCTAGTCCTCGAAGGCGACGGCGACATCTGGCATATCACGGACACCCCCCAACACGGCAAGCGCTCGTTCCAATATGACCCGGCGAGCGATCTATTCACCGATGAGTCGTACGACGCGATTCCGCTCTCCTATAACATCGATCGCCTGGGCGGAGCGGTTAAGAAGATTGCCATCTCCTTCGATGATGGCCCTGATCCACGCTGGACCCCTAAGATCCTGGACATTCTGGAAGAAAAGAAAGCACCGGGCGTCTTCTTTGTCATCGGCGACGAGGCGAATAAGAGGCCGGATATCCTAAGACGCGAATTCGCCGAGGGTCACGAAATCGGGAATCACACTTTTACGCATCCGAAGTTCGACGAGATTTCACACACGCAAATCCGCTGGGAATTGAATCTGACACAGCGTCTGATTGAAAGCACCCTCGGCGTCAAGACCATTCTCTTCCGTCCCCCCTACGGCATCGATCATCAGCCCGAGTATGCCGAGGAGGTGGCGCAGCTTCCCCTGGCTCAGGAGATGGGTTACTTGATTGTGGGCCAGCGCATCGACCCCGACGATTGGAGCCTGCGCGGAGGCAAGCCCATCCCTGCAAAGGACATTGTCGACAGCGTTCTGAGGCAAGCAGATAAAGGAAACATCATACTGCTGCACGATGGTGGCGGCGATCGTACCCAGACGGTGATCGCTCTTCCTCAGATCATCGACGCGTTGCATGCACATGGATACCAGCTTGTTTCCGTTTCAGACCTGATTGGAAAAACGCGCGCCGAAGTGATGCTGACTCTCTCCCCCGAAGAGAGATTCGAGGCGCGCGCCGATGGATTTATCTTCACGTTGTACCAGTGGCTTCGTTTCTTCATTGGCATGATCTTCATTCTCGGCATCGTGCTGGTGAGCGGCCGCGCCGTGATCATCGGTCTGCTCGCGCTGATCGAGAAGCTGCGGCCGGACCATTCCGTGATGCCTGATCCTCCGCCGAGCGTAACCGTACTGATCCCGGCGCACAACGAAGAGCGCGTCATCGTGCAGACGATCACCTCGGTCCTGCTCTCGGATCTCCAGGACTTGCAGATCATCGTTGTGGACGATGGCTCCACGGACAAAACGGGCGAGTTGCTGGATACGAACTTCTCGCTTGAGCCGCGCGTCCGCATCATTCATCAGGTGAATCGCGGAAAAGCGGCGGCCCTGAATCAAGCCATGTCCCTGGCGGATACCGAAATGGTGGTAACCATCGACGCAGACACAGAAATTGAGTCGGATGCTCTCGGCAAGCTAATTCGTCACTTTTCGGATCCCCAGGTTGGCGCGGTCGCCGGCAATGTGAAGGTGGGCAACCGCTCGCGCTGGCTCACGCGTTGGCAAGCGCTTGAGTACATCACCAGCCAGAACATGGAGAAGCGCGCGTTTGAGCTCTTGAATTGCATTACCGTGGTGCCCGGAGCGCTTGGTGCCTGGCGCAAAAAAGCCATTGAAGCCGCGGGCGGGATCACCGCGGACACCGTCGCCGAAGACGCCGATCTGACCATTGCTATCCGCCGCCTCGGTTGGCGCGTCAGCTACGACGAAGAGGCCATCGCCTGGACGGAAGCTCCGGAAACAGCCGGGCAGCTCATCCGCCAGCGTTTCCGCTGGACCTTCGGCACGTTGCAATCCTTCTGGAAGCACGGCGACACGCTTCTCCGGCCAAAATACGGAACGCTCGGCTGGATCGCGCTGCCGAATATCTTCGTATTTCAGCTCGTGTTGCCCCTGATTTCGCCGATCATCGACCTCATGTTCTTTGGCTCGCTGCTGCTGTGGGTCCTGGCGCAGTTCCGTGTCACGCGGCTGCCGCAACTGTGGACCACCTCGGATGTGGAAAAATCGGTCCTCTTCTTCCTGGGCTTTTTGCTCATCGACATACTCACGTGCATGGTGGCCTTCGCCTTGGAACACAAAGAAGACTGGACGCTGCTGATCCCCGTATTGTTGCAGCGCTTCTACTACCGCCAGTTGATGTACGTGGTGCTGTTCCGCTCCGTGAAGGAAGCTGTGAGCGGCCGTCCTGTGGGTTGGCGCGGCGTCGAGTCGGAAGCTCCGCCACAAGCTCCCAAAACCCGGCCAAAACCAGCCCCGGCTGAGGGAAACTGAGTTTGCTCACGCCCCGGGATGCCGGACGTCTGATTTGTTGGGTGCCGCACACTTGTCCTCAAACTTCACACGCCGGAACTTCCTGAAGACTTCCGCCACGGCCGGGGCCGGCCTGCTTTTGCCCTTCCATATTTCGGGGCATGCTGGCAATTCCAAAAACGCAGGTCCTCTGGCAACCGCTCCGTTTTCTCCCAACGCCTGGCTGGAGCTTTCCCCGGAAGGCGATATAAAAATCTGGTGCGGGAAATCCGAGCTGGGACAAGGCGTTCGCACGGCACTCCCGATGATCGTGGCCGAGGAACTTTCCTGCGATTGGCGCCGCGTACGGGTCGCGCGAGCCGATCTGGAGCCGAAGTACGGTGAACAGCTCACGGGTGGAAGCCTGAGCGTTCGGACTTCCTATCAAAGCCTACGCAAGGCCGGCGCTGCCGCCCGCGAAATGCTGATCTCCGCAGCGGCCGCTGAATGGAACGTGTCCCGCTCCGAATGTCGCGCGGAATCCAGCTTCGTCACCCACACACCCACTCAGCGCAAGCTGGCCTTTGAACAACTCCTCGCCGCGGCTGCTCTTCTTCAGCCGCCAGCCGATCCGCCGTTGAAGAATTCTTCGGACTTTACGCTCATCGGCAAGCCCACACGCCGCACCGACTCACTCGCCAAAGCAACCGGCGCCGCTAAGTTCGGTCTGGACACGCGGCTTCCGGGAATGCTCATCGCCTCCATGGAACGTAGCCCCGTTTACGGCGGCACGCCGCTAAGCTTCAACGCCGACGAGGTGAAATCCGCTCCGTACGTCCGCGCTGTTCTTGAAGTGAAGTCTGCTCATCTCACCCATCAATTCGGCGATACGTCCGGCCCCGGCAGCCGCAACTACTCCTGTGCGGGCGTCGCCGTGGTCGCTGATTCCACCTGGGCCGCCATCGAAGCCCGCAAGCTTCTCAAGGTCGAATGGCACGAACCTCCTTCCGCCTCCGAAACTTCCGCCCGCCTCCGTGAAAAAATGTTGCGGCTCGCTTCCGAGTCTGGAACCGTTATCCGCAATGACGGCGACTTCGACCAGGCTCATCGAGCTGCTGCAAACAAAATCGAAGCTGTCTACGAAGTGCCTTTCCTGGCACATGCCACGATGGAACCGGTCAATTGCACCGCCCATGTTCGCGGCGATTCCTGCGAACTCTGGGCGCCCACGCAGATCCCCGGAGCAGCCGCTGAATCGGTGGCTAGCGCCCTCGGCATTCCGCGCGGACGCGTCAAAGTGCATGTAACGCTTATCGGAGGAGGCTTTGGCCGGCGCTTGATTCAGGACTACGCGGTCGAAGCCGCGCTCATTTCGCGCGACGCCGGCGCGCCCGTGCAGGTCGTTTGGACGCGCGAAGATGACATCCGCCACGATTTCTACCGCCCGGCCGCCTGCCACGTCTTGCAGGCAGGACTGGACGCCGAGGGGCAATTGGTCTCCTGGCGGCACCGCGCATCTTCGCCTTCCATCGAAACTTTTTATAACGGCGCTGGCATATCACCGCGAGCCGCGGCGCAGGTCGACTCCCTTGATTTTCCGGCTCACTTCATTCCAAATTTCCGGCTCGAATTCACGGTCGCCGAATCAGGCATGCCCCTCGGCTATTGGCGTTCCGTCGATGCCTCTGGCAACCAGTTCGTGCTCTCGAGTTTCTTTGATGAAGCCGCGCATGCCGCTGCCCGCGATCCCCTTGAATTCCTGCTCGCCGCGTTTGGCCCGGCGCGAAAGATTCCTGTGGGAAATGGAGAGACGCTCGATGTCGGCCGCCGCCGTAGGGTCATCGAGCTTGCCGCGGAGAAAGCTGCTTGGCCTAAACCGCTGAAGGCGGGCCGTGGCCGCGGCATCGCCGCCGCGTTTGGCTGGGGCAGTTACGTCGCGCAAGTCGCCGAAGTTACCTGTGACGCGAAGAAGGGCACACTGCGCGTTGATCGCGTCGTTTGTGCCGTGGATTGCGGGACGGCCGTGAATCCCCTGAGCGTGAAAGCGCAAATGGAGGGGGCCATCAGTTTCGGCTTGGCGCAAGCCCTGAAGAGTGCCATCACCGTGTCTGGTGGGCGAGTGGAACAAAGCAACTTCCACGACTACGAGGTGCTACGCATGAGCGATGCCCCGCCCAATATCGAAGTCCACATCGTGGACAGCTCCGAGCCGCCGGGCGGCTGCGGCGAACCGGGTGTTCCCCCGGCTGCCCCGGCGCTTGCCAATGCCATTTTCGCGGCGACGGGAAAACGTGTGCGGCGGCTGCCGATCTGTGCCGCCGACCTGCGCTCGGCTTAAAACGAGGTTCTACGGATTTTCATCTTGACCGGTAGTTGTTGTAGGATATCGGTCTGCTACAGGGAGGTCCCCATGGCCATCAGTTTCACCTTGAACGGCAAAGCACTATCGGTCGACGTCAGCCCGGACATGCCGCTGCTCTGGGTCTTGCGCGACACGCTGAACATGACCGGCACGAAGTTTGGGTGCGGCATGGCGCTCTGCGGGGCTTGCACCGTGCACATTAACGGTGAAGCAACGCGCTCCTGCATCACTCCGGTCTCCAGCGTGGCCGGCAAGAAAATAACTACCATCGAAGGTCTCTCTGCCGATGGCAGCCACCCGGTGCAGCAAGCCTGGATGGAAGAAGACGTTCCGCAGTGCGGCTATTGCCAGTCCGGACAGATCATGTCCGCAGTGGCACTGCTTTCCAAGAAACCCAACCCGACCGACTCCGATATCGACGATGCCATGAGCGGCAACATCTGCCGCTGCGGCACTTACCAACGCATCCGCAAGGCCATCCACCGCGCCGCATCCATGCAGGCGGGCAAAGCGAAGTCCGCTGCTTAAGCTATCTTCAGCAACCACGGTTGCCGCAACACATCGCGAGGTGTCCCATGGCAATAGCTCCAGTTGTAAAGCGCCGTGATTTTCTCAAGACGGGCGCCGCCGCAAGTGTGGCGCTGGTCATCGGCTTCCATCTTTCTCCTCGCGCTTTTGCCGATCAAGCCGAAGAGCAGGAAAAGAAGCCCCCTAACCCCTTCGACGCCTGGGTGCGCATCACGCCCGACAATCGCGTGACGATCATTCTCGGCAAATCGGAAATGGGCCAGGGCATCATGACCGCTCTTCCCATGATCCTGGCGGAAGAACTCTGCCTGGATTGGAAACACGTCAAGATAGAGCAAGCGCCGACCAATCCCAAGGTTTATGACCACGGAACAGGCGGAAGCGGGAGCGTCTCGGCCTCCTGGCTGCCTTTGCGCCGCGCGGGCGCAGCAGCGCGTGAAATGCTTATTTCTGCCGCAGCGGCCCGCTGGAAGGTGAGTCCTGATACCTGCAAAGCTCAAGACGGAGGCATTCTCCACGGCGCCCGCAAGAGTTTCCTCACCTATGGCGAACTGGTGTCCGACGCAGCCCAACTCCCGGTGCCGGACTTCAACACCGTCCCGCTCAAGAATTCCAACGATTTCACCATCGTTGGCCATGACACGCGGCGTTTTGAAGGCCGCGACAAGGCTACCGGCGCCGCGATCTTCGGCCTCGATTCACGCGTGCCCGGCATGCTCTACGCGGTGGTCGCCCGCTGTCCCGTTTTCGGCGGAAAACTGAAATCCTTGGACGCCGCAAAAACCAAGGCGGTACCCGGCGTCCGCGACGTCTTTGCCATCGATCCCGTGGGCCAGGGGGCATTCACGGCCGGCGGTGTCGCCGTTGTCGCGGATAATTCCTGGGCGGCCATCCAGGGCCGCAAAGCCCTTCAGATCACCTGGGATGAAGGCCCAGCCGCATCGGAATCTTCCGCTTCGCTGCGCCAGCAGTTTCTTGACCACGCCGCCAAGCCGGGCAAGGTCGTTCGACATGACGGCGATGCGGACGCCGCCCTCAACAGCTCCGTGAAAAGGGTCGAAGCCCTTTACGAATTTCCCTTCGCGGCTCACGCCACCATGGAGCCGATGAACTGTACCGTCGACATCCGGCCCGACGGCGCGGAAGCGTGGATACCCACGCAAGCGCCGCAGTGGGCACAAAGCGTCATCGCCGGCGTTTCCAAACTCCCTCCTGAATCCGTGGTTGTGCACACCACGCTCATGGGTGGCGGCTTCGGCCGGCGCTATCAGGCGGATTTCGTGATGGAAGCAGCGCAAGTGGCCAAGGTTTGCGGCAAGCCGGTCATGGTATTTTGGACCCGCGAAGACGATATGCAGCATGGCTTCTATCGCCCCGCTTCTTATCATCATTTCGCGGGCGGGCTTGACGCCAACGGCCAGCTGGCCGCTTGGAAACACTTCCAGACTTCTACTTCGATCGAGGCGATGTGGAGTCCGAAGGGCGAAGAAAACCCCGAAAAGTCCGAATTTGCAACCGCGGCGTTCATCCCCTATCAGGCTCCGAACTATCGTATCGAATACACGCTCGCGAAGTCGTCGGTGCCGCGCGCCTGGTGGCGCTCCGTCGAGCATTCCACCAGCGGCTTCGTGGTCGAATCGTTTGTCGACGAGCTTGCGGCGGCCGCCGGCGCCGATCCGCTGGAATTTCGCCTGCGCCTCATCGGAGAGGATCGCAAAATCCCCGATTTCACCAACCCGAAAGAGGGCAAGCCCCTTGACACCGCTCGCCTCAAGGGTGTGTTGCGCATCGCGGCGGAGAAAGCCGGTTGGGGCAAGCCGCTGCCAAAGGGTGTTTCACGCGGAATCGCCGGATACTATTCCTTTGAGAGCTACACTGCGGCGGTGGTGGAAGCCAGCGTTAAAAACGGCGGCGTGAAAGTGCATCGCATCGTTTACGCCGTAGATTGCGGCCGGCCGATCAATCCGGAGGGTGTCCGCGCGCAAGTCGAAAGCGCGGCCATTTATGGCCTCTCGGCTGCTTTGCATGACGCCATCACCATCAGCGGTGGCCGAGTCGAGCAGTCGAATTTCCACGACTACAAAATGCCGCGAATGAACGAGACTCCGAAAACGGAAGTTCATGTGGTCATGAGCAAGGAAGAGCCGACTGGCATCGGCGAGCCGGGATTGCCGGTAGTTGCTCCGGCCATGTGCAACGCGATCTTCGCCGCGACCGGGAAGCGCATCCGGCGTTTGCCCATCCGATCCGAAGATTTGGTCTAGCCCAGTCATCGGTCGGGCCCGGACATTTCGCGATTGTTACCTGAGGGAGGTGGTTGTGTCATCATCCCACGTGATGTTGCGCCGCGAATTCCTGAAAAAGAGCGCCGGCGGCGGAACTGCGCTCGTCATCGGTTTTTATCTCCCGGGAAAATTCGCAGCGCCAGCCGCTCTGCCGCCCGTTGAACCCGCGGCAGTGAACGCCTGGGTGCGCATCGCGCCCGATGACGCGGTCACCCTGGTTATCGACAAGTCCGAGATGGGCCAGGGCGTGGTCACCTCGCTGGCAATGTTGCTCGCTGAGGAGCTCGAGCTCGACTGGAAGAAGATCAAATTCGAGTTCGCTCCCGCAGCGCCTCAATACTTCAACCCGCTCTTCGGGCTCCAAGGCACGGGGGGAAGCACCAGCGTTCGTTCGTCTTGGGGACCATTGACGAAAGCGGGCGCCGCCGCTCGCGAAATGCTGATCGCAACCGCCGCGAAGCAGTGGTACGTGGAACCCTCGGCGTGCCACGCGGAAAACGGCGCCGTTGTGCACCATGCCACGAGCAAGCGGTTAGGCTACGGAGTATTGGCCGTGGAAGCATCGAAACTTCCGGTCCCCGCCAATCCGGCGCTGAAAGATCCGAAGGACTACAAGTATATCGGCAAGCCCACCAAACGCCTGGACACGCCTGCGAAGGTCACCGGCAAAGCCAGCTTCGGAATCGATGTCCGTTTGCCCAACATGCAGCACGCGGTCGTGGCGCGCTGTCCCGTCTTTGGCGGTAAAGTGAGGAGTGTTGATGATTCGAAAGCCAAAGGCATTCGCGGTGTAAAGCAAGTTCTGGAAATCTCAACCGGCATTGCCGTGGTCGCGGACAACACGTGGTCCGCCATGGAAGGCCGCCGTGCGCTCGAAATCACCTGGGAGGAGGGGTCGAACGCCGCCATTTCCAGCGACGCCATTAGAAGGCTCTATCTTGCAGCTGCCGAGAGGCCCGGCGCTATCGCACGCAAGGATGGCGACGCCGACGCCGCCCTCGCCGGTGCCGCCAGAAAAGTCGAGGCCGCCTACGAGGTTCCTTTCCTGGCGCACGCCACCATGGAGCCCATGAATTGCGTCGCGGACGTTCGAACCGATGGCTGCGACATTTATGCCCCGACGCAGTTTCAGACTTTCACTCAAAACACCAGTGCAAAAATCACCGGGCTGAAGCCGGAACAGGTGCGCGTTTACACCACATATGTTGGCGGCGGCTTCGGACGCCGCGCGGAGCAGGATTTCATTGCGGAAGCGGTCGAAATTTCGAAAGCTAGGGGCGCGCCGGTGCTGGTCACCTGGTCTCGCGAAGACGACATGCGGCATGACTTCTACCGGCCGGCGGCGTACACCACGATCACGGCGGGGCTGGATGCCGACGGGTGGCCGGTGGCATGGAAGAGCCGCGTCGTGAGCCCGTCGATCATGTCGCGGTTCTTTCCCGGCTCCGTGAAGAACGGTCTCGACAATAGTTCGGTCGAAGGCATCGTTGAGATGAAGTACGGCATTCCGAATTTTCTCTGCGAATACGTTTTGACGGAAACGGGAGTGCCGGTGGGCTTCTGGCGCTCGGTGGGAAATTCGCAGAACGGCTACATAGTGGAAAGCTTTGTCGACGACCTGGCAAAAGCTGGCGGCAAGGACCCCTTCGAATTCAGGCGAAAACTTCTGGCCAATGCACCGCGCCACCGTGGCGTGCTGGAACTTGCCGCCGAAAAAGCGGGATGGGGAAAGCCGCTGCCCGCAGGTCGCACGCGGGGCATCGCGGTGGTGGAGTCGTTTGGAAGCTTTGTTGCCGAAGTTGCGGAAGTCAGTGTGAGCCGGAGCTCCGGCAAAGTGCGCGTGCATCGCGTGGTCTGCGCTGTTGACTGCGGCCGCCATGTCAACCCGGACACGGTTGCGGCACAGATGGAAGGCTCGATTGTTTACGGCTTGAGCGCCGCGTTGAAGGGGCAGATCACCATCAACAAGGGCCGCGTCGAGCAAAGCAATTTTCACGACTATGAATTGTTACGCGTGAACGAAATGCCTCGGGTCGAAGTCCACATCATGCCCAGCAACGAAGCTCCGGGCGGCGCCGGCGAGCCCGGCACTCCGCCGATCGCTCCTGCTGTGTGCAACGCGATTTTCGCCGCCACCGGCAAACCAATTCGCCGGTTGCCCATCCGCGCCGAGGATCTGGCATAGCGTTTCGTTCCCGGCCCATTGCAGAATAGCGCGTGCCTCTGCCACCGACTCTTATCGCCGCAGTTCCTCTGTTCATCTGGATTTATCTGCTGCTGGCGCGCGGACATTTTTGGCGTGTCCGCGAGGACCATCTCGCACCGCAACCTTTAGAAAACTGGCCACGCGTCACCGTCATTGTTCCGGCCCGCAATGAAGCCCAGACCATTGCCCAATCAATTCTCTCGTTAGCAAAGCAAGACTATCCCGGAGAATTCTCGATCATCCTTGTTGACGACCACAGCGAGGATGGCACCGCTGTGCTCGCCGAACAAGCTGCAAATGAATCTGGCGCACCGCAGCGCGTGAACATTCACTCGGCGGCTCCCCTCGCCCCAGGCTGGACCGGAAAACTCTGGGCGCTAAACGAAGGAGTCTTCGCGGCGGCGGAAAAAACCCCGGTATTCTTTTGGTTCACCGATGCGGATGTGGTGCATGCGCCAGACACGTTGCGCTGCCTGGTTTTCCGCGCGGTCAGTGATTCGCTCGACCTCGCGTCGCTCATGGTGCTCCTGCAGGCGAAGACACTTCCTGAACGGCTTCTGATTCCGCCGTTTCTCTATTTTTTCCTGATGCTCTATCCGCCGCGCTGGATTGCCGACCCGCATGCCAGCACAGCCGGAGCGGCGGGCGGTTGCATGGTGTTGCGCCGTAGCGCAATCGAGCGCATCGGTGGGATGGCCGCAATCCGTGGACAGGTGATTGACGACTGTGCGTTGGCGCGCGCCGTGAAGAAAAGCGGTGGACAAATCTGGATGGGACTTACGAGCACCAGCGTGAGCTTGCGGAACTACGGAACGTTCGCGGAAATTCGCGACCTGATTGCGCGCACCGCTTTCACCCAACTGCGCTATTCCTTTCTGTTGCTTATCGCCGCGCTAGTCGGCTTGTTTGTAACCTTCTTGCTGGCCTGGAT
>WNGP01001636.1_pt1 | contig 18457 bp, 19 predicted proteins | sample 5407671 | NCBI WGS metagenome assembly WNGP01 (sample SAMN13153381, study PRJNA577476) | soil metagenome | isolation source: 40 cm soil or saprolite under Garry oak tree replicate 2 | place: USA:California | collected 2016-06-15 | reverse complement strand
CTACGCGCGCTCCTTGCCGGAGCTAGGTCCCTTCCCCTTCTTTTACTGGTACCAGCTCATCTGGGTACCGCTGACCGCCGCCATGCTCTGGATCTGCTACCTGCTGCTGAGGACCAAGCCGACCCCGGATGCCGGGCCAGGAGACGGCAGAGGTGCGCGGAATTGAACCACCTGAACGCGGTCACGCTCGTCATCGTCCTCGCCTCGTTCCTGATCGTCACCCTCATCGGCTTCGCCTCGGCCAGATGGCGGCCGGCCGAGGACCCGATGCAGCTGAACGAGTGGGGTCTGGCCGGCCGCGGATTCGGCACGTTCGTCAGCTGGTTCCTGCTCGGCGGCGACATCTACACCGCCTACACCTTCATCGCCGTGCCCGCGCTGGTCTATGCCACCGGGGCCGCGGGGTTCTACGCGCTGGCATACACGATCATGGTCTTCCCGATCGTGTTCATCTTCGCGCCGCGGCTCTGGTCGGTCGCCCGCGCGCGTGGCTACGTCACCCCCGGCGAGTTCGTCCGGGGCCGGCACGGCTCGCAGGGCCTCGGGCTCGCCGTGGCGGTGACCGGGATCCTGGCCACCATGCCCTACATCGCGCTGCAGCTCGTGGGCATCGAATCGGTGCTCACCGTGATGGGCGTCGGCAGCGCCTCGGGCAACGCCGTCGTCAGGGACCTGCCGCTGATCATCGCTTTCGGGGTCGTGGCGGCCTACACCTACCTAGCCGGACTGCGCGCGCCTGCCCTGATCGCGTTCGTCAAGGACACCCTCATCTACCTGACGGTCATCGTCGCGATGCTCTACATCCCGGGCCGGCTGGGTGGCTGGGGGCACATCTTCGGCACCGCCTCGGCGCAGCTGAAGGCGGTCAACCCGGTGACCGGTAAGCCGTTCGGCAGCATCGTCGTGCTGCCGGCCGGAGAGTGGGCGTACGCCACCCTGGCGCTCGGCTCCGCGCTGGCCTTGTTCGTGTACCCGCACGCCACCACCGGGGTGTTCGCCGCCAAGCGGCGCGACGTGATCAGGCGCAACGCGGCCATGCTGCCTGCCTACTCGCTGGTGCTCGGCCTGATCGCGCTGTTCGGCTACATGGCGCGGGCGGTGCCGGCCGTGAACGCCGGCGTCAAGGCGAGTGGCGGTAACGCCCAGCTGTCCGTGCCGCTGCTGTTCGCAAACCTGTTCCCCAGCTGGTTCGCGGGCATCGCCGACTCGGCGATCGTCATCGGCGCGCTCGTCCCCGCGGCCGTCATGTCGATCGCCGCGGCGAACCTGTTTACCCGCACCATCTACAAGGAGCTCTTCCGTCCCTACGCCACCCCCGCCGAGGAGACGCGGGTGGCGCGGCTGGCTTCGCTGCTGATGAAGGTCGGCGCGCTGGGCTTCGCGCTCGAGCTGAACAAGACGTTCTCGATCAACTTGCAGCTGCTCGGCGGGATCTGGATCCTGCAGACCTTCCCGGCGATCGTGATCGGCCTGTACACACGCTGGTTCCACCGCATCGCGCTGATCATTGGCTGGGCCGCGGGAATGGCCTACGGCACCCTCCAGGCGTACCGGACGCCCGGGGGCGGCCAGGCGCACTTCGGCGCCTCGGTGGCCCCGGTGTTCGGGCCCATCACCTACATCGCGATCGCTGCGCTGATCGTCAACCTGGTCGTCTCGGCCGTGCTCACCGTCCTCTTCCGCAAGATCGGGCTGCAGGACGGGTACGACGAGACCAGGCCCGCCGACTACACCGCTGACCCCGGGCCGGCGTCCGCCGCCGCCAGAACCAGGACCCCCGGCTCGCTCGCCACCCGTTAGTGCCGTAAAAGCCCACGTCAGCGGGCGAGAGCCAGCGCGGGAGACCCAGGCGCGCAAAATTTCGTGACGGTACGCGGAACCGATCGGGGGGCGGCGATCGTCACATCACATGGCTGGGCCGCCGAACCGCCAGGGCGGCCCGGCCGTGATCGGGAGTATGGGTACACGCATAACTAGCCCGCCACCGGATATGACAGTTCATACCCATCCGTCACCTAGTCGCCTCCGAATCACACGAAGAGTACACAGTAACCTCGACGAGTAGGGCGATCTTCATGCGTCTGGCGTACGTGCGAGCAGCGGTCCTCAGCCTGCTGACCGGCGTTTTCCTGACCCTCGGCGTGCTGGCGGGCTGGCCGGGTGTCGCCCGGGCGGGCGCGATGAAGCTCGGCGCGGCCTCGCCGAGCCCGAGCACTTCCACGAGCGCCGACGCGAACACCGACACCAAGTGCGCGGTGCTGCCGGCGGCCAGCACGCCCACGCCGACCCCCACGCCTACGCTGCATCTCCCGTCGCATCCCCCGTCGCCGACGCCCTCGCCATCTGCTTCTTCCACCTCTGCCTCGCCGAGCGCTCCGGCGTCCAGCTCGAGCCCGGGCAACGCCCCGGTGTCGGCTTCGCCGTCGGCTTCGGGCTCGCCCTCGTCGTCGAGTTCCCCCTCGGGGACCGGGTCCCCCTCGGGGACAGGCTCACCGTCCCAGCCGGGCTCCGCCTCGCCGTCCTCCCAGACGTCCGCCTCGGCCACCGTCTCCGCTTCGCTCGACGCCTTCATCGCCGCGAGCCCGAGCGCGAGCACGAGCCCCAGCTCCAGCCCGAGCGCGAGCCCCAGCCCGACCAGCACGGCCGCCCAGCCCGAACTGTGCGTGAGCGTCCAGCGTTCGCAGTCCAGCGTCAAGCGCGGCCAGCAGGCCGCCTACGTCGTGCAGGTCTCGACCAAGAACAACGGATCGGCGTCCGACGTGACCGTGGCCCTCACCGCCCAGCCGTCCGGCCAGAAGCCGACGTTCACCAGCGGCTGCGCCAAGGGCGCCGGGACCGCCACCTGCACGGTCAGTTCGGTGTCGGACAAGCAGTCCGCGACCCTGCACGCGCAGATCCCGGTCGCGGCCGGTGCCACCTCGGTCACCTCGGTGAAGCTGACCGCCACGGCCAGCATCGTCACCTCGGCCACCTGGACGCCGCCGTCCGCCGCCGAGACGGTCGCCGTCACCGCCGCCACCGCCGCGTCGCCCTCGGCGACCGCGTCATCGCCGGGCGCGTCGCCGGGGACGACGCTGCCGCTCGGGCCGGTCCCGAACCTCAACAGCGTGTCAAGCTCGCTCATCGGCGCCGGCAACGCGTCCGGCCTGTTCCCCGCCATCAACCCGTCGGCCACGCCCAGCCCTTCACCGGGTGTCCACACGCCGGGCGGCAAGCGGAACGCCAGGCCGGTATCCGACTCCTCGGCCCTCGGCTTCGTGCAGCCCGGGCTCACCGGCCAGGTCGCGGGGCTGATCGCGCTGGCGGTCGCCGTCATGCTCACGGTGACCCGGCTGTCCCTGCGCAAGCGGTTCCGGTCCCGGAAACAGGGCAGCTGACCCGACGCGCCGGCCGGCCGGCCGGCCGGCTAAAGGTTTTGCGGCCGGTGCGCGACTACATAATCATGATGCGCTCAGTTGACTCCGGCCTGGGCCGACGCGGGTGGAGGCCGGCGGTGTTCAGTCCGGCGGAGGTGCGGCATGGACGATAGCGGCGAGCCCCGGGCCGACGCCGCCGACCCGGTCCGGGAGTACCTGAAGCAGATCAGCAAGGTGCCCGGGCTCAGCATCGAGCAAGAGACCGAACTGGCCAAGCGGATCGAGACGGGCCAATTCGCCGAGGCGAAGCTGGCCGCCGACGGCGCCAGCCTGCCCCCGGGCGAGCGCATCGACCTGGAGTGGCTCGCCGAGGTGGGCGCCCGGGCCAGGAACCGCCTGCTGGAGGCGAACCTGAGGCTGGTGGTGTCGCTGGCCAAGCGGTACACCGGCCGCGGCATGCTGTTCCTGGACCTGATCCAGGAGGGCAACCTGGGCCTGATCCAGGCGCTCGAGCACTTCGACTACACCAAGGGCTACAAGTTCTCCACGTACGCCACCTGGTGGATCCGGCAGGCGATCACCCGGGCGCTAGCCGGCCAGCGGCCCGCCGTGCGGCCGCGGCCCCCGGGCGAGGACCCGCCCGCCGGGCCGGGCCGGTGAGCGGCTACTTCTTGACCAGGACCTCCACCGACGGGCGGACCGTGTGCATCGCGTTGGCCAGGGCGGTGGCGTTCATGGTCGGGGAGACGACCTCGCCGAAGCTGTCGTCGTCGAACCAGGCGCACATGGCCACGCTGTTCGCCCCGGTCCCGTCCTGGACGCACGCGGCCTTACCGCCCAGCGCGCCGGCGCTGACGACCTTGGCCCCGGGGAACTGCTGCGTGAAGCCGGAGATCGAGGCGGCCGGGTCGGCGTTCGCCAGGTGGCCGCCGATGAACATGATGATCTGCGCGGTGTTGCCTGCCGCCGAATTGCCCGACTTGTAGACCGCCGATACCACGTGGCTCGCCTCGCCCGAGCTCATCTTGATGACCTTCTCGCGCAGCGCGGCCACGTCGGCCTTGTGCTCCAGGTCCACCGTGCGCGCGTAGGCACCGATGTTGGCCGGGGGATTCATGATGTGCGCGGGCCCGCTGTGCGACGGGAACTCGAACTTGATGACGCCGACGATCGCGGCGGCGGCCAGCACGACCACCCCGCCCAGGCCCAGCCAGAGACGGCGATCGTTGCTCCCGCTGCGGCGGCGGCCGATCCGCCGCTTGGCCGCGGCCTGCTTGGCGTCCGCGCGCTCGAACTCGGCTTCCCGGTCCCCGAACAGGCCGGTGTACTCCTCGTCCGCGTCATCCCGCCAGAAGTCCTCGAACGATTCGAGGTCGACCGGAGGCTGGACCGGCCAGGAGGAGGTGATCTCCGGGCCGTCGAGGCCATGGCCCGGCCGTACCGTCGCGGTCCCCGGACGGCTCGCGCTCGGGGAGGCCAGGGCCTGGCTGGCCCGAGCGCGAGGGCTGGAGCTGGCCGGAAGGCTGGGGCTGGCGGTTGGGCTGGGGCTGGCGGTGGGGCTGGCCGCGGGAGCGGCCGGGAGCGCGCCGCCGTCCCGCAGGGCGTCCACCCGGGTGCCGCCGGGCGGGGTGAGCAGGCCGACCGGGGCCACCGGCGCGCTGAGGAAGCCGGGGCCCTGAGCCGGCGGAGCCGGCGGGAGCTGCTGGCCCGGCTGGCCCAGCTGACGGCGGCCGGGGCCGGGCATCCGCCCGGCGCTCATCTGCGGCCGCTCCGGGGTATTCGGGACAAAGCCGTCCCAGCTGGGCTGACCGTAGCCCGCCGCCCGGTCCGGCGCCTGCGGATGGCCGTGCTGCTGGCCGGAGGCGGGACCCCGCGGCTCCGCCCGGCGCTGCGGACCGCTGCCGGGGCCCTGCGGGCCGCCCGGAGGCGGGCCGCCGGGAGACTGCGGGTACGCCGGGGCGCTGCGCCGCAGCTCCTCATACCACGACTCGTCGTCAAGCGGCTCGTCGTGGCCGGACGCGCCGGGTGCGGGCTCGTCGTAGCGCAGCTCGCCATAGCTAATGCCGTCGAGCCGCGGATCAGCCGACCGCGCGGGGCGCACGTCGTCGAGGGCCCGGGCCTCGAGGCGCGGGTTGTCGTACCACTGCTCCGGGTACGCGGCGTTGCCTGGCCGGGGAGAGCCGCCCCGGGCCTCCGCGGCGGGATGCGGCCCGGTGTCGGGGAGCGCCTCCTGGGCGCCGGTCACCGGCCAGATCTCCTGGCCGCCGGACGGAGGCGCGAACTCCTGCGGCTGGTAGCCGGGACCCGGGTAGCCAGGCCGGGAGGTGTCGCGGACGTCCGGGACGTGGTATCCGGGAACCCCGGCGCCGGGCTGCCGGTAGCCGGCTTCCCCGAACGCCCTGGGCGCCGCGGCGTTGCCGGGACCGCCGGGGAACGCGGGGCCGCCGTACGGGGTCTTCGGGCCTTCGTAGGACGGGTCGGAGTAACCCGGATCGCCGTAGCCGTAGTCGTCCATGGCCGGCTGCTGGTACCCCGGACCGGTGCCGTACGCGGACTCCAGCACTTCCCGGGACTCGGGGTCGATCTGCCTGAAGCCGTAAGGCCAGGAGATCTCGGGTCCGAACGGCACGTCGCGCCGTCCGCCCTGGCCTTCGTTCGCCTGGCTCCTCGGCCCTGATCCGTAGCGGCCCTGATTGCCCGGGGCTTCATCCGAATGGGGACGCTGCGCTGACGGCCACCCACCGCCATCTTGAGCCGACGAACCGCTCCTCATATACCGGGTCACTCCCCTGTCTGTCGTACAGCAGGTCAATGATCTCTAGCATCATCGCGACAAACGAGACACTCTGCTACCTACTTGGATAATTTGCGAGGCCATGGGCCGCGATACGAAGACCCACGCTACTGCCCGGGCGCCCTCGCCATGATGTATTCCTTGCTTTGCGGCAAGTCGCGGCCCCGTTAGTTTGCCGAGCGTAAGAGATATATAACACTAAGTAACATCAGTTCGTACTGACAGAAAACGGGCACCGGCACGGGCCTTGACGGCGATTACCGTCGGCGTACGATATCGGTATCCTGCCGACGGTATACAATCCCGGAAGCGAGGCCGCCCGTGCATCACGAGCTCACCGTCTGGTCCCGCGGGATCATCATGGACAAGGAGGCGCGTGACGTCTCCACCTGCATCGCTACCGCTGCCCGCAAGCTCGGCTACCACGCCGAGAACGTCAGCGACTACGTCGACGACCCGGACCGCACCAACTGCCTGGTGCGCCGGTACGCGCGGTTCGCCGACGAGCCCATCCTCGACCGGTTCGTCTACGAGAACCCGAACCCCGACTGGGTGGTGCTGGTCGAGGAAACGATCATCAAGGCGGTCAACTTCTTCCACCGTACGGACCCGGCCAAAGGCGTGCTCGTCATCAACTCCGCCCGGGATCCCCAGTACCTGCTGAAGTTCCTGCCCGAGCACATGCTGGCCAAGCTGGACAAGCTCGTCGTGGTCGACGCGACCGGGCTGGCCGAGCAACGCGGCAGCAGCCCGTGGATGTTCGTCCGCGACCTGTCCGAGCTGGCCTTCGACCGGATGTCCACGGAAGGCGCGGTGGAGCGGCTGGCCATCGGCCGGGGCATCGCCGCGCCGCTGATCGGCGCCCTGGTGGCGGCGACCGGCGAACTGCCGGTCGAGGCCGTGGCGGAGGTGGTATCCGACCGCGAGGCCATGCTTCGCGGCGCCGCGAAGCACACGGTTATCCAGTACGCCGCCGCCTGAATTACGCCGCCCACCTGCAGGAGGCTCCTATGTCCGTGCGCGGGACCCACATCCCAGAACACCTCAGGCTGCCCATCGCGGGCGTCACGCCGCCACCCACGGAGAAAGAAGGCCAGCGGCTCTTCCCGACCGGTAACTTCCGCTCCTACCGGCCGGTGTACCGGGACAAGACGCCGCCGTGCAACCACGCCTGCCCGACCGGCGAGCAGATCCAGAAGTACCTGGATCACGTCAAGCACGACCGCTACCTGGACGGTTACCTCACGATTCTCGAGGACAACCCGATGCCCTCGGTCACCGGCCGGGTCTGCTACCACCCCTGCGAGACCGCCTGCAACCGGGCCGCGCACGACGAGCCGATCGGCATCCGCGGCGTGGAGCGGTTCCTCGGCGACTTCGGCCTGAAGCTCGCGGACAACCCGGTCAAGCAGGACCTGCCGCCGCTGAACGGCAAGACCGTCGCGATCGTGGGCTCGGGTCCCGGCGGCCTCGGCTGCGCGTACCACCTGCGTCGCCAGGGCTACGCCAGCGTCATCTTCGAGGCGCTGGACAAGCCCGGGGGCATGCTGCGGGCCGGCATCCCCGCCTGGCACCTGCCCGAGGAGATCCTCGACGCGGAGATCGCCAAGCTCCTCGACCTGGGCGGCATCGAGATCCAGTGCGGCACCCGCGTCGGCGGACCGGACGGCGACAGCGACCTCACCCTGAACGAGCTCGCCGACCGCTACGACGCGGTCTTCCTCGCCCTCGGCCAGGACATCGGCCGCCGCCTCGACGCCGACGGCGCGCAGGCCCGGGGCGTGACCGGCGCGCTGGAGTTCCTGCGCGAGACCGGCCTGGGCCGCCCGGTCCAGACCGGCAAGAACGTGCTGGTCATCGGCGGCGGCAACACGGCGTCCGACGCGGCCAGGTCCGCGATCAGGCTCGGCGGTGCTTCCGGAAACCAGGCCAAGGCGACGATCGTCTCCCTGGAAGCGGAGGACGAACTGCTGATCGTGGCCGAGGACCTGGCCCAGGCCCGCGAGGAGGGGGTACGGTTCCGCCCGCAGACCGCCCTGGTCAGGGTCCTGGCCGATGACCAGGGCAACGTCCGCGGCGCCGTCCTGTGCCAGGCGTCGCTGCACCGGGACGAGGCCGGCGCGGTGACTCCCCGGCTCACCGCGGACACCGAGGTGGAGGTCCCCTGCGACACGATCCTGGTCGCCATCGGCCAGGTGCAGGTGCTCGACTGGCTGCCCGCGGACTGCACCGAACGCGGCCTGGTCAAGGCCGACGACTACGGCCGCCTCCCGCACCCCAGCGGGACGGTCTTCACCGGCGGCGACGTGATGCGCGGACCGTCCATGGTGGTGGACGCGCTCGGCGACGGCAAGCGCGCGGCCCGCGACATCGACCGCGTGCTCAGCGCCGAGCCGCTGCGCCCCGAGGACCCGGTCGAGGTCATGCCCTACGAGAAGCTCAACACCGCCTACTTCCGGCATGCGCCGCGCACCGAGGCCCCGCTGGCCCCCGCCGCGGCCCGCCGCACCAGCCAGGTCACCGAGGTCACCCTGGCGTACAGCCGGGAGCAGGCGCTCGCCGAGGCGGACCGCTGCATGTCCTGCGGCGTCTGCAACGGCTGCGATAACTGCTACATCGTGTGCCCGGATGTCAGCGTGATGCGGGACGCGCGGCAGAACGGGCACTACTCCATCCGCACCCACTACTGCAAGGGCTGCCTGGTCTGCGTGCAGGAGTGCCCCACCGGCTGCCTGGAGCGGGTGCCGGAGCTCGACTTCGACGAGCCTGGCGATGTGGTCCGGATGGAGACCGCGTTCGCGCCGTACGACGGCGCGCACGCCGAGCAGGCCCCGTTCACCCGGCAGCTCATCGAGGACGCGATCGCCGAATACGACGCGGCGAAAACGACAAGATCAAGACAACTTCATCTGAACGGGCCGGGTGATACGCCATGACCACCGTGCAGGCCGGCATCGGGACACCGCCCAGGCTCCAGCGGGCCATCCGGACCCCCGACGGGGAGAAGTTCCTGCGCGGCATCGCGGGCACCCGCGTGCGGCAGAACGGATGCGCGGCGGCCGCGTACGCGGCGCTGTACGCGAACGTGGACGTGATCACCGCGTACCCGATCCGGCCGTACACGGCGATCATGATGAACCTCGCGCAGTTCGTCGCCGACGGGATCCTGGACGCCGAGTACATCCACGCCGACGGCGAGCACTCGCAGTTCTCCGCCGCCTTCGGCGCGGCCTCCTGCGGCGCCAGGGCCTACACCGGGTCGTCCGGGGTCGGCGTCACCTACGGCTACGAGATGTACTCCATCATCTCCGGGGCGCGCATCCCGGTCCAGATGGCGATCGCCGACCGGACCCTGGACCCGCCCGGCGACTTCGGCTCCGAGCACACAGACGCCCTGTGCACCAGGGACATGGGGTGGCTGATGGGCTGGGCCGCGACTCCGCAGGAGGTCTTCGACAAGTCGCTGCTCGCCTTCGCGATCGGCGAGGACCCGCGGGTGCTGCTGCCGCAGATGGTGGTGCAGGACGGCTACTTCGTCTCGCACATCGCGGGCGAGGTGGACATGCCCGCGGCGGACCAGGTGGACGGGTTCCTGCCCCCGTACCAGCTGCCGTTCCCGCTGGACCCGCGGCGCCCGGTGTCGCACGGCCCGCAGATTCATCCCGAGCAGGGGCCACCGCTCCAGCTCGAGCGGGCCCGGGCGATGGAGGACGCGATCCCCGTGATCCGGGAGAAGACCGACGAGTTCGCCCGGGTCTTCGGCCGGCAGTACCCCCACTTCGTCGAGTCGTACCTGCTGGAGGACGCCGAGATCGCGATCGTCATTTCCGGCGGGCACGCGGTCACCTGCCGGGCCGCGGTCAACCGGCTGCGCGCGCGGGGGATCAAGGTCGGCATGGCCCGCCTGCTGTGGGTCCGGCCGTTCCCCAGCGACGACCTGCGGGAGGCGCTGCGCGGCGTCAAGGCGGTCGGGGTGGTGGAGACCAACCTGGGCCTCGGCGGCGCCAGCTACGGCGGCATCCTCTCCCTGGACGTGACCACCGCGCTGTACCACCTGCCCGGCCCGCGTCCGCTGGTGACATCGTTCATGGCCGGCCTCGGCGGCGAGACCGTGCCGATGGCCGAGTTCGACTGGATGGCCGGCAAGCTCGGCCAGGCGGTCGAACGCGGCCACGTCGAGAAGCCCGCCCACTGGGTCGGCTTCGAGGAGTAGGGAGGAGTAGTCACCATGGCCTTCGAGGTAATCCGCCACCAGCTTCCGCTGCTCGAGGAGGACGGCCGCGCGGCGGCTACCGACGACGAGCACGGCCGCGACCTGCACTACCTGCCCGACCTGCCGGAGGAGGACCCGTACGCGGCCGGGCACCGGACCTGCGCGGGCTGCGGGCCGGCCATCCAGTACCGGTGGGTGCTCAAGGCGGCCGGCCAGGACACCGTGGTAGCCGGGCCGACCGGGTGCATGTACGTGGCTAACTCCACCTACCTGTGCACGCCGTACACGGTGCCGTGGGCGCACACCCCGATCGCCAGCGGCGGCTCGTTCACCTCCGGCATGGCGGCCGGCTACGAGGCGATGATCAGGAAGGGCCGGTACCCGGGCCCGTACCCGAACATCCTGGTGATGGCGGGCGACGGGTCGGCGGCGGACATCGGCATCGGGTCGATTTCCGGTGCGCTGTACCGGAACCACGACGCCCTGTTCATCTGCTACGACAACGAGTGCTACGCCAACACCGGCATCCAGACCTCGCCGACGACACCCTACGCGGGCATGACGACGTTCACGCCGTTCGGCAAGGCCATACCGGAAGGCAAGAAGCTGCCGCCGAAGAACCTGGCCAGGATGATGGCGGAGGGCCACCCGCACTGCTACGTGGCCACCACAACCGTCGGCTACCCGGTCGACCTGATGAACAAGACCCGCAAGGGCCTCAACCACGTGGGCGCCGCCTTCCTGCACTGTTACACGCCGTGCCAGAAAGGCTGGGTCTACCAGACCTCGATGACGGTCGAACTCGGCCGCCGGGTGGTCGAGTCCGGGCTCTTCCCGGTCTGGGAGTACGACCCGCAGGAGCGGACGTACCACTACTTCCACCCGCCGGTCCAGCGGCCGGTGACCGATTACCTGGCCATGCAGGGCCGGTTCGGGCACATGCTGCCCGAACACGTCGCGACCATGCAGGTCGGCGCCAACCGCAACTGGGAAACCATCGGCATGGACGTGCCCAAGACGCTGCGCGACCTGGAGGATCCCGCGCGCCACCAGCGCCTGCACGACGAGGAGTACTCGATGCCCATCAACCGCGGCGTCGGCGCCTGATGAGTGTTAGCCCCCGGGGGGGCGACCCCCCCGGGGACCCCCCCGCTGTTCCTCCCGGGGGAACCCATCCCCCCGGACCCCCCTTGGGAGGGGCTCCCCGCCCCCCCGTACCCCCTGGCAGGTGCTGTTTGACGACGGGCACCAGCAGCGGTACCTGCCTGACCGGCAGGCCGTGCTCAGGTACGTGCTCGCCGTCGGGCCGCACGCGGCCAGCCCGCGCTTCGAGGTGCTCACAGAAACCGGCCGGGTCCGGCTCACCGACGGCTCGGACGGCGGCAGGCAGTTCGCCTTGGTCGAGGTGATCGACCTCACCCGGCCCGGCGAGATCGACCGCCTGCGCCAGGAACTGGACGGATCCGGGGAGCCCGGATGAGCGACGCGTTCCCGCCGCCACCGGGCAAGATCATACCGCTGATGCCGGGCATCTCCCGTGCCCCCGGGGAGCGCCGCACGATGCTGCGCGATGCGGTGATCCAGGTCGTTCGGCATCTTGTCCTGCAGGCCGTTCCGCCGTCGCAGCGTGTTCCGCTGTTCGACCAGGCGACGGGCCTGCTCGACGAGGCCGGCTGGGGCCTGGATGAACTGGTCACTGCGGCCGAGCCGGGACCGGCTCAGGACGCATTGCTGCGGGCCCTGGGGCTAGTGGATACCTAACGAGGCGCGGCCCCAGCTGGCCGCGCATCTGGAGACGGGCATGCCGGAACAACGACGTTACCGCCGTCACCGGAGACGTCGCGGCCCGGCCCGGGATCCGCCGTCCGGCCAGATCCCGACGGCCCCGGCCGGGGGCCGGCACGCCGGGACCGTCGCAGCCGTATTCGATACCCGCTCCCCCGCGAGCACCCGTCCGCGCCCGGTCGCGGGCCCGGACACGAGCCAATAACGTCTCGTCCGAGAGGTATCGGTGGCAACCGATGGCTACAGTCGAAGGAACAGTCCCTTATCAAGTAATTACCAATTCAACCGGCCGCGTATTCCGGGTCGGTGAAGATCCGCGCAAGGTCCTCGGCCACTCGCGGGTGGTGGTGATCATCGCGGCCTGGGTGGCCATGATGCTGGCCGGCCTGCTCGAATACACCTGGGGCGCGCTAAACCCCTCGCTGGCCGCCGCTCACCACTGGGGGCCCGCACCGGTCTATTGGGCATTCTCGTTCTTCGTCATCTTCGAGTCCTTCGTCCAGATCTTTACGGGCTATTTCCGCAACCGCGGCATCCTGAACGTCCGGTGGGCCACCATTATTGGCGGCCTCATCTGCGGGATAATCGGGTACGGAGTACTGGCCGAGTCCACGTCGATCTGGACCGCGTACCTCGGCTACGCCGTGCTCGGCGGCATCGGCTCCGGCATGGTGTACTCAAGCTGCATCAACATCGTGGCGAAGTGGTACCCGGACCGGAAGGGCTGGCGGACCGGCTTCGTCAACGGCGGCTGGGCCTACGGCGCGGTGCCGTTCATCCTGGTCATAGGCGGATTCAACAGCGGCGCCGGGGTCGGCACCCTGAGCCCTTCCGGGGTCAAGACCTACATCTGGATCCAGGCCGCCATCATGACGGTCGGCATCGCCATCGCCGGCTACTTCCTGAAGGACCCGCCGAAGAACTGGTGGCCGAAGGAGATCGACCCGCTCAACTGGCATAAGCACAGCACGCGGGACCTGCAGAACAACCCGCCGGCCCTGCGGCATTACACGGTCAATCAGATGTGGCGCACGCCGCAGGCCAAATGGGTCGGAATCCAATACGCGCTGTACGTAGGCTGCTCGCTGTTCGGCGTGGCGTACTACGTCCCGTTCGCCGAAGCAAAGGGCCTGGGCCTGGTCGGCCTCGTCGGTTTCGCCGGCTTCGCGCTGGCCGACGGCGGCTTCAGGCCGTTCTATGGATGGCTATCCGAATATATCGGCCGGCGCCGGACAATGATCTACGCCTACTCCGGCAACGTGGTCTTCCAGCTGCTGGCATTGTGGGCAGGCTCGGCGCACAACGCTCCGCTCTTCGCCCTCTGCGCGGTAATCTCCGGCGGCCTGTCCGGAGCGAACTTCCCGATGACGGCGGCACTGGTGGCCGATTACTGGGGCGAGACCAACAACGCCATCAACTACGGATCGATCTACGCCTTCAAGGCGCTCGGCGGCAGTTTCGCCGGGGGCCTGGCGGCATGGATCATGACCGGCACCCTGTACGGCACGGCCACGTTCCACTGGGCGCGAGGCTTCTTCTTCGGCGCCGGGCTCGGTGCGCTGGCCGCCCTGACATTGATCTTCTTGGTCAAGCGGCCGACCGAGCGGCAGATGGAAGCCGCCGTCCGGGCGGCGCCGGAAAAGGCCGAGGTGCCCAAGGCGGCGATCGCCTAGGCCGCCCGTTCCCCATGATCGTGGTGGATGACCCCGGTCGCGACGGAAATGCATCCACCACGATCATGGAAAGGGTATCGATCCGCTGCCTGTCCACATCCCGGAGGGCCACCGGCATGACCCCGTATCCGTACCAGCTCAGGCTGCCGCTCGCCCCGTACCGGTTCGTCTGGCGGGATGAGGCGGCGGTCGACGCGGAGAAGGACGCCACGGATTCCTACACCCAGGAGCGGTACACGCACGCCGACGGGACGTGCACGATCATCCGCGAGTACCGGGCCGACGGGTCGTACCACATCATGTCCGACCGCGGCGAGATCGAGCTCGTCGACAACGCGAACGACCCCTACGCCGCGGACCCGGTGAGCGTGGTCAGGCTCCCTTAGGGTCGTGGTAGGCCTGCCGGGTCCGTTCGGTGTGCTTGCGGGCGAGTGCCTGCGCCCGCTCCGGGTCGCCCGCCTCGATGGCCTCGATCATCTCCGCGTGCTCGGTCCACGACCCGTGACCGCGCGCCGGGGCCACCATCCGGTAGTACCACTGCACCCGCCGGCCGACGATGTCGGCCAGCTCCGCCAGCACCGCGTTGCCCCCGACGGCCGCGACCTCGGCGTGGAAGGCGTTGTTGGCCGCCACGGCGGCGGCGAAGTCACCCGCCTCGGCGGCCTCCTGCCCCTCGCGGCAGATCTCCTTCAGCCGGGCCAGCTGGGCCGGGATGGATCCGTTGGCCGGCTTGGACCCCTTGACCGCCGCGAGCCTGGCCGTTTCGGCCTCGAGCAGGGCGCGGACGTCGAGCAGTTCGTCGACTTCGGAGTCGGTGGGGACATGCACGAAGGCGCCCTGGCTGGGCCGCAGGTCCACCCACCCCTCGGCCTCCATGCGGTGCAGGGCCTCGCGGATCGGCTGCCTGCTGACGCCGAGCTGGCGGGCCAGATCGGTCTCGACCATGTGCTGGCCCGGCGGCAGTTCCCCGCCGACGATCAGGTCGATCAGCGCGTCGTACACTGACTGACGCAGCGGCACCGGCCGCTGCAGAGGACGGATCATCGCCGCTGCCATCATTACCCCCTGCGACATGTAGTCCCACCTCCGGTCCCGTGGGTACATGCACAGTTTATCGGCGACTGTATGCAAAGTGCGATCCCCGAATCCAGGGGTGAGCGGCAGGCGGGACGGTCACGTCCCCGTGTCCGCGGCGGCCAGCTGGACCCAGCCGAGATGCGCGAGACGAGCCTGGAGCTTGTGGTCGGCGGTGACGAACTCGGTGCTCGCCCGCTCCGCGACCGCAACGTAGAGCATGTCGTACACGGGCCAGTTGTCGTAGCGCCTGGCCAGCTCGAAGGCGCGCGAGTAGTCACGATCCTCGGTCACGCACCGCACCGGGAGACGGTCGAGCAGGGCGGCCGCGCCGTCGGCATCAGCACCGCTCCAGCGGCCGCGGCGGATCCCCGTCAGCAGCGCGTTCGCGGTCTCCAGCCAGAGCAGCCCGGGGGCGAGCACCTCGGTACCCGCCTGCGCCCAGCCGGCGAACAAGGCGCGGGCAGGCGAATCCAAACCGACATCAGGCGCGATGAGATCGACGACCACGGACGCGTCAACGACGGGCATGGCGATCCTCGATCACCAGGTCGCTGGCGGTCTTCCGCACTGTCGGCCCGGACGCCGCGGCCAGGCCGGACTTCCACTGATCAACGTGGGCCAGCCATGCCGCGAGGTGGCTGGACGGGGCGTTCTCGGCGTGGTGCGCGGCAAATCCGGTGATTCCCATCTCGACCGCGATTCCCTCCAAGTGCATGACGTCGACGTAGTAGGTGTTCCCGCGCTTGGTGGCGGGCAGGCGGCCGGACCAGATCCAGCGCCGGACGGTCTCCGCTGATCGCCCGGTACGGCGTGCCGCCTCCCGCACCGAGATTTCCTGAATAGCGACCATGTCAACATGATACTACTACATCTACTACTACATTAGTATGGCTTCCGAAGCCGAATCGCGTTGTCGCGCGTCATCGGCCGGATGCCCGCCACCACCGCTGCCCCACCTCGGGTGGCGACCGACGAGACCACCCCGTGGGAACCCACGCTCGCTGGCACCAAGGTCGAGCACCTTCTCGGCGCCCTCGATAGGTTGCGCGCGACCTTCCGCTGGAGGACCGGAGGCATGGACCGGCCGGGCTGAACAGCCGTATCCCCTCGTCAGACGTGACACTGGGAGGGCTGCTCAAGCACCTGGCACCCGTCGAGGACGTGACCTTCACGGTCAAGCTCGTCGGCGTGGCCGACCCGCCGCCCGGGTGATCTACGTGGGTGGGCCAGCGCCGTTGCGCGCGCAACCGACACCGCTTTTCGCGGCCCTACCCGTCCGCACCGCTACCCGCTGCAAGCTGCACATGACGCACGAGCCGACTCTCTGCGCGATCACCACCAAACGGCGATCCGGGCCAGCGAAGCGCTGCCGCGAAGTTCCGGCTGCTGCCATACCTTTACGGCAGGCTGGCAGTGCAGGCGTGCGTAGAGTATCCGTAAGTTGCTTGGAGGTGGCCATGATGAGTCGGCAGCACAGGCGACGATCCAGCCGCAGGACGCGTCGGCGAGTCCCCGAAACTGCCGCCGATCAGGCTTATCCCATCTGGGTTGATGTTTCCGGTCGGCGCATGTTCGTCGTCGGCTATACACCGGGCGGAGCCCCTTACGGCATCTTCGAGGACGAGATGGATGCCGACGCGAACGACCTTGATACGAGTAACTGCGACCAGTCGTACTGACTCAGCTTCGCGCTGAACGCGGCAGAAGCGCGGGTTTCCGCGGAACGGTTTGTGAAATTCTGCACAAGGCGCTTCCGCGGAAACGTCTTGGACGTGGCTGCCAGCGCTATAGCGATCCAGATCGACGCCCTGCCCGCGGCAGATGAGCGCGTTATTAAGGGGCTCAGGGATAATGTCTGGATGATCGACTGGAGTGCTCCTGTTCTCGTCCACGCGTGGCTTGGCTCGCTGTACCGGAACGGAGATCAGGAACTGATCGGATGGATCGAGCTTGATCCCGCCGTCCGGCGCCCCAGGGACAACGGCAGCCGGGACGTCGAGATCCTCCTGGAAACCGGTACAGCCGAGCCGGGCCCGGCGCTAGATGCTCACGTGGACGCCTGCGCAGCACGCATCCGCAGCGCTCTGGATCACCTGTCCGGCCTGAAGCGTTACGTCCTCGATTACGGACCTCCCGGCTGGGTCCGGTACTACGCGGCCCAGCCAGGGCCGTCGCTGCTTGACCGGTTGTTCCTGGAAGGACTCCGGGTCAGCGGAAAACTGCTCGTCTCTCTTGATTTCGACTTCGGCGACCTGGACCTAGTCACAGTGCAGCTGAACCACAGCGGCACTGGCGAAGAAGTATCTCTGCACGCATGAGTACGCCTTGTCGCGGCGACCGCAGCGTGGCAGAAGAGTACGCCCGGATCGGGTCATGTGAGTGTGCTCGGCGCCGTGATAGACAGACCTACATGGCAAAGATGCTGGTCTCCGCTGAGCATAAGGTGGATGCGCCTGCGGATGTGGTCTACCGCTATGTCGCGGACATGCGCGAGCACCACCCGCATTTCCTTCCTCCGGCGTTTCTGACTTCCGGGTGGAATCCGGTGGCGTGGGTGCTGGCACGATCACGCGATTCAAGATGACGGCAGGCGGGCGTACCCGCGAGTACCGGATGAAGGTCGTCGAGCCCGAACCGGGCCGGATCCTCACCGAGTCCGACACTGGCTCGAGCGCGGTCACCACGTTCACGGTCTCCCCGCAGGGCGGCGCGTCGATCGTGCAGATCTCCACCGCCTGGGACGGCGCAGGCGGGATCGGCGGCCTGTTTGAGCGCATGTTCGCGCCGAGGGTGCTGCGCGCCATCTATGCGGACGAACTTGAGCGACTCGATGCGTACGCGCGCGAACATCGCCCAGCATGAGTCGAGACCACCCGGTCGGCGGCATGAGCGCGCATTTCCGCACACGGCTGCAATGCATAGATATACAGCTGGGCAGCCGGTCGCGTTTGCGATCGGGGCGCACGGCTCGCTGAGTGGCTCGGCAGGCTCATCACGGGGAATGGGACAGCCATAACCGGTTCGGGCTTGGGCTGAGGACGGTTCGCTGCCTCGCACGTCATTGCCCGGTCTGTCAGTACGCTGGCCGGCAAGGCTGACACGGCCAGCGGCCGTGTGGCCGGGCAGAGCGAATGCCTGAGCAGGAAGCGATGGCGGGAGCGTGATGACCGCGCAGGCTTTCTCCGGGCAGTGCCGGACACGCCAGCATCCACTCCGTACACATGCTGGTATACCGGGCGCCGGTGACCGCGGCACGGCTCCTTGACGGCGCGCGGTCTCTCCTGGGTCACCAGACCCGGTATGCGGCCGTGGGATGCCACCACGGGCTCCAGGTTCGCCAGCCGACGCGCTGACCGCTGTGATGCGCCCCGAACGTCTGGTGGTACCAGATCGTGTTGATCTCCACGTGCCCGGAGCCGTAGAACATCAGGTCGCCGCGCCGGGCCTGCGACAGCGAGATCCGGTGCAGGTGCCGGCTGCCCAGCATCGAGTAGGTCGAATGCGGAAGCCAGATCCCGGCGCCGTGGCCGAAGGCCGCCATCACCAGGCCCGAGCAGTC
>WNGP01001635.1_pt1 | contig 18458 bp, 13 predicted proteins | sample 5407671 | NCBI WGS metagenome assembly WNGP01 (sample SAMN13153381, study PRJNA577476) | soil metagenome | isolation source: 40 cm soil or saprolite under Garry oak tree replicate 2 | place: USA:California | collected 2016-06-15 | reverse complement strand
AGGGAAAAAGGCACGCTCATTTGCGGCGCGACAAAAAGCGTCTGAACAAACAGCACCGTCCCGAGAAAAAAAAGCACGCCTGCAATGAGCAGAATCAGGCGCAGGCGCGGCCAGCGTTTACCGGTGGGATCGGAGAAAACGAATGGCGTGACTCCTTCGGTGGGGATCTCGTGCATCAATCCGCTATAATCGTCCATGCGCCCCAAGAAGAAAATCCCCTTCTCTTGTCTTAATCGTCTGCCACGCCAGGGCCTAGCGAAGGCGGACATTCTCCCTCTCTGATCGCAAGCCGCTTGCGATGCGCATTTAGGTCAGTGCAAAAAGAGTTCAGCGGTTGCAAATGAAACATCGAACATCGAACATCGAACATCGAAATGCATATCGAACGAGATTCACTGCCAACTGGACACTCCGGTATTGCTGCGCGTTTAAAAAAAGGCCCCACGATCCATTCAAGCGCGTGGATTGTCCCCGGCGCAACCGTAGTTGGCGACGTCACGCTCGCAGAAGAATCGAGCGTTTGGTACGGAGCGGTGTTGCGCGGCGACATCAACCGCATCATCATTGGACCGCGCTCGAACATTCAGGATAATGCTGTCGTCCACCTGGACACAAATTATCCAACAACGGTAGGCGAGCTGGTTACCGTGGGCCACAGCGCAATCGTGCACGCATGTAAGATCGATAATGAAGTGCTTGTCGGAATGGGCGCCATCATTCTCGACGATGTAGAAGTCGGCGCGCGCTCCATCCTCGGCGCAAACACGCTCGTCACTTTAGGGACGAAAATTCCTCCCGGCTCGCTCGTCCTCGGATCGCCTGCGAAAATCCGCCGGCAGCTTACCCTCGACGAACAAAAGGATATCGCGCGCTGGGCATGGAGCTACGTCGAAACCGCAAGGTACTTTCGTGGGTTTTATGCGAGATAAATAGGAGCGCGAGGAATTTTGTCCGGCATCCGGTCTAAAATAGGAGGAAAACAATGGAAGTTCCCAACTCAAAAAACGGGGTAAGCGTCCGCGCCTATCAGGGGGATGCGATGACGCTGCTCGCATTCGACCTCGATGAATCCAAGACGGAGAATTTCGCGGGTTTCAGCGTCCGTATCACGCCTGGACCTAGAAAGCCGTATTACCTGACGAATCTCCTAACCTATCCGACAGCCATCCTAAAGAAGAACAACATCAAGCCCGAAAACGCTCACAGCACATTCTTTTCTCCGATTCAGAAATTTCGCTGGGTGCACGTCCCGGCGACGTTTCATCAGATTCAGGAGCCATTTTACGGGACCTACAAATACGAAGTCACGCCGCGCTACATGGCGAACGAGATTCTCCAGCCGCTGGATCCTTCCCTTTCTGTCCCCGTGCAGATTGATGTCGGTCCCTACAAGTCGGGCGATTTTCAAATCGGTTTTACGCGCGGCTTCGTCGAGTCGCAGGCCTACACGAATCATTTCGGAAACAATAACAAGGTGCGGCCTAACAAGACCGAGTTGATTTTTGACATTAAAGCCAAATCCGGCTCGGCCAAGCGAAAGAAGAACGGGCAGGATGTGATGGAGGATTACACGTTTGAAGATCAGCATATCTGGCTTGGCTGGCAGGCGCGGGCACGGATCATGGAATTCCTGGGTGAAGTCGTGGCCGACAACACGCTGGCGCTGGATGTTTTTGCGTTCGATCTCGATGAACCGGTCATTTGCGACAAGTTGATTCGACTCGGCGAAGAAGGACGAGTGCGCGTCTTACTCGACAATTCAAAGACGCACGCCGAGACCGACGTGTTTGAAAACAAGTTTGAGGCGTTTTTTAACGAAAAGGCGAAAGCTCCCAGCGCAATTTTTCGCGGGCGCTTCCAAAGCCTGGCTCACTCGAAGGTCTTCATCCAGAAAACGAAGGCGACGAACGACGCCATAAAAGTCCTCACCGGTTCAACCAATTTTTCCACGAACGGGCTCTATATCAACGCCAATCACGTCATCATTTTTAGCAACGGAAATGTTGCCACACTTTATGCCCAGGTCTTTGACGCGTCGTTTAGCGCCGACAAGATGAAGAATTTCCATGGCACCAGTTTTGCGACGCAGGAGGGCCGCGAATTTAACGAGAGTAAAACTCCGGAGATGACAATTCGTTTCTCGCCTCACACCAAAGAGGCGGCCACAAAGTTCTTCACTGCTATTTCCGATCGAATTAATCACGTCAAGACTGACATGCTTTTCGCGATTATGAAGGACGACAGCGAGAGTTCGATTTTGAAAGCGATACAAACAGTTCGCGACGAGAGGGAGGACATTTTTTCCTATGGCATCACGGACACGACTAAAATCATCACGCTTTACAAGCCGCACACCAGGCGCGGGGTGCGGGTAGCCGGAAAGGGGGGCGCTCACGTTCTTCCTCCGCCGTTTAACAAAGAAGCACCGATCCCTGGCATCGCCATCCACCACAAGTTTGTTGTCGTGGATTTCAGGGGCAAGGAGCCGGTCCTTTATTGCGGCTCAAGCAATCTCGCCTTTAATCCGGAACAAAAGAACGGCGATAATCTGCTTGAAATTCGCGACCCAGATGCCGTCACGGTTTTTGCGATCGAGGCGATCCGACTCGTAGACCATTTCGCGTTTCGCGACCGTACGCAAAACCTCAAGGAAGTGAACTTGCACGCCACCGAAGAAGTACCCTGGTATGCGAGCTATTACGACTCAGAGGATCTGCACTTTCTGGAGCGCACGCTGTTGATCGGCGAACGCAAGACGTAAATCATCATGAATCGCTGATCGCGAAATCGGCAGGTTTCCTACATTTTGCGTCCGAGTTCCCGCCCTCTTTCGCGCAACAATTCAGCCGCCCGCGACATCTGTTCCTTCTCACTCATTCCAGGCTGTGCAAGCTGATAAACCTCATCGAACAACTCGCACACTTCTCGATCTTTATTGGCGCGGCCGACGATCGCGAAAACACGTTTGCCAAGTTTGCGAGCGAGCCGCGCGACCCCCGCGGGCGTTTTCCCTTCAAGCGTTTGTCGATCCAAACTCCCCTCTCCCGTGATGACAACATCGATATCTTTCATCTTCGATTCAAGCCTGACCGCTTCGGCAACGACATCGAAACCCGGCCGAATTTTCGCTCTGCAAAAACTCATCAGTCCAAAACCGAGTCCCCCAGCCGCGCCTGCGCTAGCATCCTCGCGGTAGTCAAAGTTGAATTCCTTTGAAACAACGTCCGCGAGTTTCGTAAGCGCGCGTTCCAAGATCTCGACCTTGTCTGCAGTTGCGCCCTTCTGGGGACCAAACACTCGTGTTGCGCCATTTTTGCCAAGCAATGGATTCCGCACGTCAGCAGCTGCAACAATTTTCAGCTGTGGAGGCAGCCGGCTCGGCTGCAATGTCGAGCTTGCAGGCGCCACGCCCGCCACTACAGGAGCTTCGATCCGCGTCAGCTTTTGCAGCTCACTTACGCCGCCAGTCAACTCTTCGTCGCCCGCAAAGAAGTGAAATCCAAGCGAACGCGCCATTCCAAACCCGCCATCATTTGTCGCGCTGCCGCCAAGACCGATAATTATTTCGCGTGCGCTGCGTTGCGCTGCGTTCAAAATCATTTCTCCAAGGCCGAATGTGTTCGCTAGGAATGGGTCTCGCTCGCTTTCCGAAAGGCGTCGCATCCCGGCTGCCTCGCTCATCTCCATTACGGCGAGTTTGGAATTTTCGATCCACGCATAACGGGCGTCGATCACGCGACCGAGTGGATCGTATGCCTGGCATTTCAACCAACATCCGTCGAGCGCATCGCAAATAACTCCCGCAGTTCCTTCGCCGCCATCCGCCATCGGCACGATGTCGATCTGCGCGTCATGCAAAACGTCGCGCAAACCTAGCGCGATGTTCTCTGCAACTTCACGAGCGTTCAGCGAGCCTTTGAATTTATCCGGAGCAATGAGGATGCGCATAGTGACACAGGCGTTTTACCTGTGGGGCCGGTGGGCGTCTCGCCTGCAAGATCAAGCAGGCAGGAAGCCCGCTCGCCTCACAGACGAAGACGTCTGTACTATGATTTTAGCTTCTTTTCCAAAATTTCGCCGGCCAACTGGGGATTGGCTTTGCCGTTTGACAGCTTCATCACCTGTCCCTTGAGAAAATTAATTGACGCGACATGACCTGCTTTGAAATCTGCCGCCGGTTTTGGATTCGCGGCAATCACTTGATCACAGAGTTCGTCAATCACGCTCGCATCGCTCAATTGCTCGATTCCCTTTTCCCTCACGATAGCGGCCGCGCCTCTGCCGCTTGCGAACATCTCGGCGAAAACGTCTTTGCCCTGTTTGCCGCTAATTTTTCCACTGTCGACCAAGTTGACCAGCTCATCGAGCGCCTCGGGCGGAATCGGACAATCGTTGATGGCCTTGCCAGCCGTGCTGAGTGCGTTTTGCAAATCGTTCAGGATCCAGTTGGCAACATTCTTCGGTTTCTTCGCGCCTTTAACCGCCGCCTCAAAATATCGCGCTAGATCAAGATCGTTCGCCAGCACGCTGGCGTCATAGGGGCTCACCTGATATTGATCAACGAACCGAGTTCGCTTCGCTTTCGGCAGTTCCGGGACGCGCGCGCGGGCATCCGCAAGCAGCACTTCGCTTTTGACCGGTACCAAATCTGGATCTGGAAAATAACGGTAATCGTGTGCCGATTCTTTTGTGCGCATTAGGAACGTCTCGCCCGCGCCATCATCCCAGCCTCGAGTCTCCTGTTCTAATTTTTCCCCACGCTCCAGCGAATTGATCTGTCGGTCGATTTCGTAAGCCAGAGCACGTCGCACCCCGCTGATCGAATTCATATTTTTGATCTCGATCTTGGCCCCGAGTTCTGCCTCCTTCTGGGCGCGCACGGAGACGTTGCAATCGCAGCGGAGCTGACCCTTCTCCATGTCGGCGTCGCTAACTTCTCCGTAAATTAAAATTTGCTTGAGCGAAGTGAGAAACGCGAACGCTTCTTCTGGCGAACTGATTTCGGGTTGAGTTACAATCTCCATCAATGGCGTCCCGGCGCGGTTAAAATCGATACCTGTGCGGTTTTCGAAATGGAAACTTTTCGCGACGTCTTCCTCGAGATGAATGCGCACGAGATGCACTTCCTTATCGGTTGTCGCGATATTCTTTTGCGCGTCTTTCGGATAAGCGAGGTCGTGCAACGGCACACTACCATTAGTGCAAAGCGGCATGTCGTACTGTGAAATCTGATAATTCTTCGGCATGTCCGGATAGAAATAGTTTTTGCGGTCGAATTTGCAGACCGGCGCGATGTCGCACCCGAGCATTAGTCCGGTAAGTACCGTCATGCGCAGCGCCTCATGATTCATCACCGGCAATGCGCCAGGCAATCCGAGGCAGATCGGACAAGTATGGGTGTTGGGTTCGGCCCCAAATTGAACCGGACAAGCACAAAACATCTTCGAGCGCGTCTTGAGCTGGACGTGCACTTCAAGACCAATGGTGATGATGTAGTGCATTGCGATTACTTCTGGGTTGCATAATCCAAAGCCTTTTGGAGATCGAATTTTTTGAGGCGATTCGCAAGGGCCGGATCATTTGCCGCGTCGATGATGCGCTGGTCTCGGAGAAGATCGAGAAAGCGCCTCTGCGCGATCATTTCCGAGATTTCCGGATCGTCTCGCAACGCGACAATTTTCGGATGTTCGCTTAGCTCGCGTGCGCCTGGAAAGGTAAGGAATTTCTGCGCACGCTTCGGACTCGAAAATACGCCGGCCACTTTTTCAAGGGTTTCGTAAGTCTTCGGTGGAACGGGGTCTGCCTGCTTAACCGCTTTTCCGAAGGGGCCAAGCTCGAGCGAATTCTTTAACCGTGCCAGCAATATGCCAAGTGCCGCAGATTCTTCGCTTGACCCAGAGAGATAACGTTGTCGCACATCAAGAGCATGTACGGTTGGAGACTGACCATTGTCCGTAGAACTCGCTCGGCCGCGGACTTGCGCGTCAGCTATGGCGCCGACTACACGAACGCTCGCCACGATCATCCAGAGGATAAAGGCGCCGAAAAAAAATCCGACGATTGCGCCTGTGAATCCATAAATAAGCTGGAGAAGCTTGGAATTTCGTTGGTCAGTCCGCTTGAACAAGACCATTCCGATGCCGCTCACGAGCGCATAGATCACGACCGCAAACACGGCGCCGCCTAAGATCGACAGCACGATATCGGGCATCTTAAAAAACGGCCGCAATATCGGGACAAGCAAGCGGCCACCGAAAAACGCAGCCACATATGCCGCGACAAGCGCGGCGACACGCGCAAGTTGACGCATCAAGCCGAGTCGCCAACCGCGCACAACTTCGAACAAAAGGAGAATGACAGCGAAAGAAACAAAAACTGCTTGCCAGAGCGGCGAGCCAGCCACCGCTTGAAGTTCCGGTTTCACGTCTGTCGACCGCGCAAACGGATTGCCCTTTGCCGCAGCGCGTGATCGCAAAGCACAATGGCCGCCATCGCTTCCACGATTGGCACTGCCCGAGGAAGAACACACGGATCATGGCGGCCCCGCGCCGCGAGCTTGGTTTGCTCGTGTGAAGCGGTCACGGTCTCTTGTTCGTGCGCGATTGTTGCCGTCGGCTTAAAGCCAACACGAAAATAAATTTCCTCACCGTTGCTGATCCCACCTTGCACGCCCCCAGAATTGTTTGTCGCTGTCCGGATTTTTCCACCGCGCATTTCAAATGGATCGTTATGCTCCGAGCCGCGCATGCGCGTCGCCGTAAACCCGGAGCCGATCTCAAATCCTTTGGTTGCCGGCAAGCTCAACATCGCTTTCGCGAGGTCGGCCTCGAGTTTATCAAAAACCGGTTCACCCAGCCCGGGCGGAATACCGCGGACAACACACTCAATCACGCCACCTAATGAATCGCCTTCGTCGTGAATTTGGTCGATGAGCGCCTCCATCCTCTTCGCCACTGCGGTGTCGGGACAGCGAACCGCGTTCCTTTCGACGTCCTCCGTCTTCACAGCGGAACGATTGATCTTCGCAATGACCTCATGAATCTGCACAACGTAGGCGACGATCTCGAACTCGGAGTGTAAGATCGACAATATCTTTTTCGCGACTGCGCCCGCCGCGACCCGTCCGATGGTTTCGCGCGCCGACGCGCGGCCGCCACCATGCCAGTTCCGAATTCCATACTTGGCCTCATAAGTAAAATCGGCATGTGACGGTCGAAATTTGCTTGCAATCTCAAGGTAATCCTCCGGCCGAGCGTCTTTGTTGTGCACCAGAACCGCGATAGGTGTGCCGAGCGTTTTACCTGCGAACACGCCAGAAAGAATCTTGCAACGATCTTCTTCCTTGCGTTGCGTCGTAATCTTGCTCTGACCCGGGCGACGGCGGTTCAGCTCTCGTTGAATTTCCACTTCGGAGATGTCGATGTTCGGGGGGCAGCCATCAATCACCACACCGACACCGCCGCCATGCGATTCGCCAAACGTCGTAACGCGAAAGAGTTGGCCGAATGTATTGCCCATTGGCGTGAAAGTTTAAACGAAATCGCGAGCTATTGTAGAGCGTTTCTGTGAAACGGCTTGATAGGGGCTCGACCCCCCGGGGGCGCCGCGACGTTAACGGACGGCTCGGCGATCCGTCCCGGCCATTTTCAGATCGCTTCGAGCGCGGTTTTCAGATCGTCGACTAAATCACGGACGTCCTCTACGCCAACCGACAGGCGGACGAGCGAATCGGTCACGCCGAGCGCCTCACGTTGCTCCTTCGGAACTGACGCATGCGTCATAAGAGCGGGATGATTGATGAGGCTCTCGACACCACCCAGGCTTTCCGCCAGCGAAAACAGATGGGTGTTCTCAAGAAACCGTTTCGTCCCAGCGAGATCGGCCTTTAGAACAATCGTTACCATGCCGCCAAAGCCGCGCATTTGCTGTCGGGCGAGGTCGTGTTGTGGATGCGATTTTAGCCCCGGGTAACTGACCGATTTCACTTGCGGTTGTTCTTCCAGCCAGCGCGCAATTTCGAGCGCGTTGGAGCAGTGTCGTTCCATGCGAAGGGCAAGCGTTTTCAGACTGCGCATGACCAGAAAGCTTTCAAACGGTCCCGCAATTGCGCCAATTGAATTTTGCAAAAACGCAACCTGATCACCGAGTTCCTTATTTTCGCCGACCACCGCGACACCGCCGACCAAGTCGGAATGTCCATTCAGATATTTGGTGGCGGAATGGATCACCAGATCGAAGCCCGCTTTGATCGGCCGCTGAATCCACGGAGTCGCGAATGTATTATCGCAGACCGAGATAATCTTGTGCTCGCGGGCAATCTTCGCGATCGCTTCCAGATCGATCAGCTTGAGCAGTGGATTGCTTGGAGTCTCGATCCACACCATGCGTGTGTTCGGTTTGATCGCGCGCTCGAAATCTTCTACATCGGTGAGATCGACGTACGCGAAATCAAGATTGGCGGAACGGCGCCGCACTTTATCGAACAACCGAAACGTGCCGCCGTAGAGATCGTCGCTTGCGACGATGTGTGAACCACTCTCCAGCACTTCGAGTGCAGTTGCCATCGCGGCCAGACCTGATGCGAATGCGAATCCGCGTGTGCCGCCTTCCAAATCGGCGATGCATTTCTCATAAGCAAGCCGCGTTGGATTGATCGAACGCGCGTAATCGTAGCCCTTATGCTTACCTGGGCTCTTCTGCACATACGTGGATGTTGCGTAGATCGGGGTCATGATCGCGCCGGTGGAAGGGTCGGGTTCCTGGCCGGTGTGGATCGCGCGCGTCGCAAACTCGTGCTGCTTTTTCATGTCGATCTAAAATCTAACCGCGGATAGCGCGGATTTCGCGGATAAAAATAAAAGACAAGGCAAGATCATCCCTTTTATCCGCGTCATCCGCGTAACCTGCGGTTCTACTGCTTCGGCATGTGCAGCCGCAAATAAGAGAGCAGGTCGGTCCTGGTAATCAGCCCAAGGAACTTGTCGTCATCCATTACAATCGCGACGCGACCGCGATCGAAAACCTTCAGCAGGTCATTGATTTTTGCAGTTGGTGGGAGCGTTTCGAGCTTATCGGTCATCGCATTTTTCACTGGATCATTAAAGTGCGAAGGATCCCGGTGCACTTTCACGAGCACGTCGGATTCATCAAGAATTCCAACGGCGCGTCCGTGTTGATCGACCACAGGCAGCTGCGAAACATCTGCGTCGCGCATGCGCTTGAATGCGGTGAGCAACGTGTCCGTCTGCCCGACCGAAATTACTTCGCCGGCTTCGTAACGATGCGAAATCAGATCGCTCAAGTCCCCGTGCGGCGGACGATGGATGAAACCCTGCTCCGCCATCCAGAAATCGTCGTACATCTTGGAAAGATACTTGTTCCCAGTGTCAACAACGAAGCTGACGACGCGTTTCGGTTTCGTTTGTTGCCGGCAATAACGCAGCGCGCCAGCCACGAGCGTTCCGGTGGAAGAGCCGCCAAAAATTCCTTCCTTCCGTAATAGCTCGCGCGCGGTTCCGAAGCTTTCCTCGTCATCGATTTCGAATGCGTTCGTGACCAGCGACATGTCCGCGATCTCAGGAATGAAATCCTCGCCGATACCTTCCACGGCCCAACTCCCTGCTTCCACCAGTTTACCGGTCTTGACATATTCGTAAAGAACAGAGCCGGTCGGGTCGGCAAGAATAATTTCAATGCCGCGCCGCGGTTTGACGCGGTTGAAAAAATGGCCGAGTCCGGTCAGCGTTCCGCCGGAACCAACCCCCACCACGACCGCATCAACATCATGCCGCATCTGTTCCCAAATTTCCGGTCCGGTCGTGCGTTCGTGCGCAAGGGGATTTGCCGGATTACCGAATTGATTCACATAAAACCCACCCGGAATTTCTTCGGCGAGTCGGGCGGCCATGTCCTGGTAATATTCCGGGTGACCGCGCGTCACATCCGAACGCGTGATTCGCACTTCGGCGCCGAGTGCTTTCACGTGCGAAATTTTTTCCTGCGACATCTTGTCTGGAATGACGAGGAGGACGCGATAACCCTTCGCGCCGGCGACGAGCGCCAGACCTAGCCCAGTGTTCCCTGCCGTAGCTTCAATCACCGTGCCCCCCGGTTCTAATTTTCCCTCGCGCTCTGCGGCTTCAATCATCGAGAGCGCGATCCTATCCTTAATCGACCCTCCCGGATTTTGATTTTCCAGTTTCAGGAAAAGCTGACAAGGCCCGGTGTCGATCTGCGTGATCTCGACGAGGGGCGTGTCGCCTATAAGCGAGAGGATCGCTGGCGGCCTGTTGTGCAAAATGGAAGGCCCGGGAGAAGTCTCAATCATTCTGAAAAGCCTACTCGATCTTCGGCTCGCCTTTGTGCGACCATGCAGACTGGCTGTCCTCAAGAAATTGTTGCAAGACCGGAAAGCGGACTTCGCCGTAGTTCAACGCGTAGCGGACATCGCCGCCCTTATAAACCCAGGTTGTTGGAATCCATGAAAGCGGCAGACCGGCAAACTGCTTGATGTGATCTTTGCCGCGCGGTCCTGGATCGGCAAGAATCGTCACGTTTGGCTGATCGACGAGGCCGAATTTTCTCAGCAAAACGCGCCCGTCCTCACCGCCGTTCCAGACGGAAACGAAATAAAAATGCACTTGGGGATTATCTTTCACTATTTTCAGCCAACCGCCGTTTTTCAATTCAGCCTGGCAATTCGAGCACCAGGATGCCCAGAGATGCACCACGCTTAACTCCTGCGATTTAGTTGCCTCCAGGACCTTTTGTTCGGCAGGTGATGGTTCGGCAAGAAGCGGTATCGTTGCGAGCAGAACGAATACGGACGCCAGACGCAAGATCGACATGTGGTTCCTAATCTAAGTGGGAAACGCCGAACGCTCAATGTCCAACGTAGAATTCAGCAGCTCTAGTGACAGGCGTCCCGCCTGCACCAAAAAGAAGCCGCCAGCCGACACGGCTGTCCCCTACAGTTTGGCGCGAGAAGTTGACCAACCTGCCGAAAACGCCTACTATGGCGCTTCGTTTCCGCTGGTTGCAGTTGCGTGGAAATTTCGGCGGCCATAGACCGCCGCTACAGTGGGCGCCTGAAGGAGGCTTTTATTTTATGGTGCAAATGCAGGATGTGATGTCGAAGCCGATGCCGGACTTCCGCGAGGGAAGCATCGTCAAGGGGCGCATACTGGAAGTTCGCCCGCGCGAAGTATTGGTCGACATCGGATACAAATCCGAGGGTGTCATTCCAAGAACAGAATTTGACGATGTCGATTCGCTCGAAGTGGGCGACGAAGTAGACGTATTGCTCGAGCGGCTGGAAAACGACGAAGGCATGGTCGTGCTCTCAAAGGAAAAAGCCGCTTACCGCCAAAACTGGAACAAAATCGTGCATGTTTTCGAGGGCGATGGCCTGATCAAGGGCAAGGTAAAATCAGTGGTGAAAGGCGGCCTGATGGTGAACATCGGCGTCGAGGCGTTTTTGCCTGCATCTCAGATCGACGTTGTTCCACCAAAAGATCTGCAGCAATTCGTTGGCAACACTTACGATTTTAAGATTGTTAAGCTCAACGACGACCGCAAAAACGTCGTGCTTAGCCGGCGCGAAGTCATCGAGCAGGAGCGTAGCGAAAAGCGACAGAAATTCATGGAAGGCGTAAACGTCGGTGATCGCGTGATTGGCACGGTAAAAAATCTCACCGATTTCGGCGCGTTTATCGATCTCGATGGAATGGATGGCCTGCTCCACATCACCGATATGACTTGGGGCCGCCTCGGACACCCCAGCGAGTTGCTCAAGGTCGGGCAGCAATTGGAAGTCGTCGTGCTCGACATCAATAAAGAAAAAGAGCGCGTTTCGTTAGGGCTCAAGCAGACCCAGAAGAATCCGTGGGACCAGATTGAGGAACGCTTCCCGGCTGCTCAGCGCATCAAAGGCAAAATCACGAATCTCGTTCCTTACGGCGCATTTGTTGAGATCGAGGAAGGGGTGGAAGGTCTCATTCACGTCTCCGAACTTTCGTGGACGAAACGGATCATGCGCCCATCCGATATTCTCACCGTTGGCCAGGAAGTCGAAGCTGTTGTGCTCGGCGTAAACAAAGAAGAGCAGAAAATTTCGCTGGGCTTGCGCCAGCTCGAACCGAATCCGTGGGATGAGATCGAAAAGAAATTCACGATCGGCAGCCGCGTGAAAGGCAAGATTCGCAACATGACTGCGTACGGCGCGTTCGCGGAACTAGAGGAAGGAATCGACGGTATGATCCACGTCTCCGACTTGAGCTGGACCCGCAAGATTAATCACCCGAGCGAGGTCTTTAAGAAAGGCGACGAAGTCGAAGCTGTTGTCATCGACATCGACAAGGTAAATCAGCGAATCAGCCTCGGGATCAAACAGTTGACCGAAGATCCGTGGAAGACTATCGATCAGAAATACAAGATCGGCGACCTGGTTAAGGGCAAAGTAACCAAGCTCGCCAGCTTTGGCGCGTTCGTACAATTGCAGGACGACATCGACGGCCTCGTCCACATCTCGCAATTAAGTGAAGATCACGTTGCGAAAGTGAAAGACGTGCTCAAGGTCGGCCAGGAGGTCGAAGCACGCGTCATCAAGGTGGACAAACTCGAGCGCCGGATCGGGCTTTCGATCAAAGCTGCCAACTACACCGAGGAACAATTGCGCAAAGAAGCCGAGACATTCGATACCCTCCGGCCTGGCGAAGACATGGTCGGCCTGGAAAAAGCTTTCGCCGCCGCGGAACAGGAAGAATATCGCCCCGGCGAATCCAAGAGAGAATCGAAGGAGCCTAGGGAAGCGAAGGAATCGAAGCGCGAGTCGAAAAGGACGAAGTAATTTATTTTTGCGACAAAGCACGGAACTCGGCGATCACGCCAAGGGTTCCTTGTAATCAGCTAATCGGCCACGATTCAACAGACGCGAGTCTGCGCCCTTGCGTTTCTTGCGCGCGTTTTTGCTTTGCGTGTTTAGCGGCGTTAAACGGTGATGTCTGAGGGAAGAACAGAGCGCCTGTGAAATCTACATTTCTGATGCGTGTAGATACATGCTTGAACGAGGGAATTCAGACTGCGAGAACGTAAGCAGGTTCCGACTGCGAGCTTCCTGGTCCCGGCCAGTCGAATCATTCCCTGACAAGAGAAACGCTTTATGATGTCGAAACGAGTTACTAGACTACGCGCCGTGCCAATCACGGATACGCAATTGAGAATCTTGTCTGTCATGCTTTCTACCCGGCATAAGCCCCGGTTATGGATAGTCGCTCTGGCAGTTTTGGTGTCTGCAATGGCCGGCTGCGGGAATCCTACCATTGTTGGTAAGTGGCGCATGTCGGGGAGTTCAAGCGCAACGGTTTGGGAATTTTCTAAGAATGGGTCTGTCCTCATTGGAAGCGACCCAGGCAGGTACAGTTTCGGAGACGATAACCGAATTAAAATCGAGACGCCGTTTGCCACGACAGTTTATCAAATCGAAGTCTCTGGTGACCACATGACATTGCGAGAGGCTGGGGGTTCCAAACTCGAGTTCACGAGGATAAGAGAAACGCAGAGCTGATATGCTCTGACTTTTCGCCGTTGCTAGACGAATGGCCCCAAGGATCAGCGATAAGAAATTAGAGGTCAGCCGGCGTTGTGCTTCGCCAAGCGAATGAAAACGCCGATGTGAACTGCGAACAATAACGGTACCAGAAAACCGGGGATCAAGAGCCATGGCAAAGTTGTCATGATCGCTGAGCTGGGTTCGGCGAAAATCAAACGCTGCGGACCTGGCGAAGAAATTACTCCCAGTCCCACAGCGGCAATCAGATCGGCCGTTCCGATAAGGTTCCAAATCCACAAAAGCGGCCGCGTGTTCACTGGTCGCCGGTACGCGAACCATGCGACGGGCAAAGCGGTTACTCCCACAAAAATGTCGCCCCAGCCTGCAACCGGAGCGAACGGCGCCGGCAAACGGCCAGCTGAGTAAAGAATGACAAACATGATCCCGAGCACCCGAACGGTGTGCACGCCCACGAGCAACCACAACGGCACCCGACGAAAACCTTCGCGCAACGACTTTACGCACGCGACAGCAATGCAGAGGACCGCGATCGGCAGCGCGACCGCAATGCCCAAGCCGGGCGCGCCCAGCCCATGTTCATAATATAGGGCGCGCGTTGCGGCCAAAATTACGACGAGAACGAACCAAGCGCTGAGACCAACAGTGGCGCGAAATCGCGTTGTCGCATTGGAACCGAATCCGATCGACAAAGCCGCAATCACGATGGCGGCCGAGGCCGTTAATTCAATAGAACCGATAAGGTCAATGTTCATAAGCTATTCCTTTCTCTTTGATTATTTTTTATTCGTGCAGTCTGTCGGCGCCTCCTGCGCGCCAGAGCCAACGCTGCGCGGCGCGAGACGGCGGCAGCTTCGTTTAATCATCCATCTTTCTCAATTATTCGTGTATATGCATCTTTCATCGCAAAAAAATTAGTTCGCCCGCACCATGGGACGGGACCGCAGGCCGAACCGCCGCAAGATCGGTTCAACACTCGCATCTGCTCGCCTCCAAAGCGCCAGGGCAGCCGACGCCTTTTTCATCCCTTTGGAAGTAAGGGTCATCTTCCGGACGCGTTGATCGTCGTGCCCGAGCGCAGTGATCCAGCCTCTATCTTCGATCAAGCGCAAATTTCGCGACAGCGTCGTCCGGTCAAGACCAAGCTGGTCCGACAGGTCGGAGATGGAGAGCGGACCGGTCTGTGCGAGCGTTGCCAAAATTGTGAATTGCGTGGCGCGCAGGCCGCTTCCGCGGAAATGCTTCTCATAGTGCTGTGTAACGGCGCGGCTAGCACGGCGGAGAGCAGAACACGCGCAAGTCTGGCACGCTTCAAATGATCCTGCGGGAGCTCGCATACGTGTATATACACGCATGATTGGCTCTGTCAAGCGTGCTTCGATTCCGTCTGTCTGAGCTCGTTTTGAAGACTCTGGTTAACGATTCACCAACGACTTAGAATTCGGCGCTGCCAGGGGTTCGTGCGAAGGGAATGACATCGCGGATGTTCGACACGCCTGTGATGAACATCAGCATCCGCTCGAAACCGAGGCCGAAGCCGGAATGTGGGACCGTGCCGTAGCGCCGAAGATCCAGATACCATTTGTAGTCGGCCGGATCGAGACGATGTCGGCGTATGTTTTCCTCCAGCACTTCGAGCCGCTCTTCGCGCTGGCTGCCGCCTACGATTTCGCCGATTCCCGGCACGAGCAAATCCATTGCTGTCACAGTCTTCCCGTCATCGTTCAAACGCATATAGAATGGTTTGATCTCCTTCGGATAATTGAAAACGGTGACCGGGCATTTGAAGTGTTTCTCCGTCAGCCACCGTTCGTGTTCCGATTGCAGGTTTAATCCGTAGTCGATGGGGAATTCGAATTTTTCTCCGCTCTTCTTTAGAAGATCGACAGCATCGCTGTAGGTGATTCGTTGAAATGGCCGATGGACCACGAAATCGAGTCGCCCCAGCAATCCCTTGTCCACGAACTTTGCGAAGAGTTCCATCTCTTCGGGACAGTGTTTGCGGATGTCTACGATCAAATATTTCACTAACTCTTCCGCGAGATCCATGTTCCCGTCCAAATCGCAAAACGCCATCTCAGGCTCAATCATCCAGAACTCGCTGGCGTGCCGCGAAGTGTTCGAGTTTTCGGCACGGAACGTCGGACCAAAGGTGTAAACTTTAGACAGCGCTAGCGCCAACGCTTCGGCTTCGAGCTGGCCGCTAACGGTCAAATAAGTTGGGCGCGCGAAGAAGTCTTTCGCATAATCGATTTCGCCGTCCGTCGTTCGTGACGTCTTTTTGTCGTCAATTGTTGTGACACGAAATAGTTCCCCTGCTCCTTCGCAATCGCTTCCCGTGATGATTGGAGTATGGACGTAAACGAAACCACGCTCGTGAAAAAATTGGTGAATGGCGAATGCCAGCCGGCTCCGCACCCGAAAGATGCAGCCAAAAAGATTCGAGCGTGGACGAAGATGCGCAATCTCGCGCAAAAACTCAGGCGTATGCCCCTTCTTCTGCAGCGGATAGGAGTCATCGGCCGTTCCGACGATGTCTATCTTGTCGGCGATGACTTCCCATTTCTGGCCTTTGCCTTGCGAAGCGACCAGCGCCCCGCGCGCGCTAATGGAAGCACCAGTGGTCAGTCTTTGCAACGCGGCATAATTCGGCAGCGTGTTTCTCGCGATGATCTGAAGGTTACGCAGACACGAGCCATCATTCAGTTCGATGAATGAAAAATCTTTCGAATCGCGGCGAGTTCGCACCCAGCCCTGGACCTGTATCGCATCAATCGGAGCAGGGCTTTGCAATGCATCTTTAATCGCTGTTGAAGAAAACTGCGTCACCTTAAGAGATTCCTCGACTTCGCTCGGGATGACAAGTTGTGGAAAGCCAGTCAGGATTCGCAATGCTCAACTTCGAGCGCGTTCGCCCGCCACGGAGCGAAGGCTGAGCTAGCTTTCGGGGCGAAACATTCAAATGCGGACATGATTCTAGCGATCTCCGATCGTCGCATATTTTCCACGCCGCAACGAAGTACAATGCGGCCGCCCCAGGAAATTTAGCTCAGTGGCAGCCAGTTACCGGGTTGTGGCGGCGCTTTAGTGCCGTTGAGGCTTAGATAAGTGTATTCCTGGAGCAGACGTTCGTAGTCGGTGAGAAGTTTCATCGCGTCGCTCGGCTTCAGAAAGTCGGTTTTTATGGCGGCATCGACCTGTGACTTAAGCAGCCGCATTAGCTCGACTTTGTCCCACTGCGTCATCGCAAGGACTTCGCCGATGGTGCTGCCCCCAATCACTTCCTCGATGTACCAGCCCGACTCTTCATCGGGATCAAGAAAAACGTGTACTTCCGTGACGCGGCCGAATAAATTGTGCAGATCGCCCATAATATCCTGGTAAGCACCCACCATAAAGACGCCAAGATAATAGATTTCGCCGGGTGTGATGTGATGAAGCGGCAGCGTTTCCTTCACGTCCTGGAGGTCGATGAACTTCGAGACTTTACCGTCCGAATCGCACGTGATATCCACGATCGTCCCATGGCGATCGGGCGGCGTGGTGAGGCGATGAATCGGCATGATCGGGAACAATTGGCCGAGCGCCCAGTGATCGAGCAGCGACTGGAACACCGAAAAGTTGCAGATGTACTGGTCGGCGAGGGAAGTTTCGAGCTCCTTCACTTCGTCCGGCACGTAGCGCAACCCACGATGCATGTTAACGATTTCATGCGCGAGCTGCCAATAAACGGTGTCAATTTTCGCCTTCGATTCGAGATCGAGCAGTCCGAGATCGAACGTGTGTTGCGCCTCCTCCTTGATCTGTTGGATGTCGTGCAGGCTCTCAAGGCGATTCCCACGCTTCAAACGCTGCTTCACGTCGAGAATCTCGCCGACGAGTTTGTGATCCGTCTCGCCGGCTTCGACTTTGAGCTTGGGCGCAGTTTTCTCGATGGAACTGAACGCTTCCACTACGAGCACCGAATGGTGCGCGACAATTGCGCGTCCGCTTTCGCTAACAATTGTGGGATGCGCCACGCCCTCGGAATCGCAAACGTCCATGATGTTCCAAACAACGTCATTGGCGTATTCCTGGAGTGAATAATTGGTAGAGCTGTCGAAATCGCTGCGTGAACCGTCGTAATCAACCCCAAGACCGCCGCCCACGTCGAGATAGCCGAGCTGGTGCCCGAGCTTGCAAAGCTTGGCGTAATAGCGCGCCCCTTCGCGCACCGCGCGTTTAATCGTGGAGATGTCCGGCACCTGTGATCCAACATGGAAATGGAAGAGTTTTAGACAATGTGCCAGGCCCGCCTGTTTCAACATCTGACTGGCGGCGACGAGACTGGTTGTGTCGAGACCGAATTTGGCATTTTCGCCGCCGCTCGGCGACCATTTGCCAGAGCCTTTGCTATACAAGCGAGCACGAATACCGATGAACGGTTCGACGCCGACCTCGTTCGAAATGCGAATGGTTTGCTCGAGCTCTTCCAGCTTTTCGGCAACAATGACGACCGATTTGCCAAGTTTTCGACCGAGAAGTGCAATGCGAATGAAAGCTGGATCCTTGTAGCCGTTACAGATGATCAAGCTCTCAGGGTTCTTTTGCATCGCGAGTGCGGCAACCAGTTCTGGTTTGCTGCCCGCTTCGAGGCCAAAGTGAAATTGCTCGCCTGCGTCGATGATTTCTTCAATCACTTCGCGCAACTGATTGACCTTGATCGGAAAAACGCCGCGATACTCGTTGCGATAACCGAACTCCGTCATCGCCGTCTGAAAGGCACGATTAACCGATTCGACGCGATGCCGCAGCAAATCCGGAAATCGGATTACGAGCGGAAACCCAAGGTTTCGCGCGCGCGCTTCATTAACAACCTCGAGGAGGACGATTGAACCGCCGTTTTCCTGTA
>WNGP01006126.1_pt1 | contig 18461 bp, 13 predicted proteins | sample 5407671 | NCBI WGS metagenome assembly WNGP01 (sample SAMN13153381, study PRJNA577476) | soil metagenome | isolation source: 40 cm soil or saprolite under Garry oak tree replicate 2 | place: USA:California | collected 2016-06-15 | reverse complement strand
TCTAAACGGTTAGTTCAGAGAAGCAGCTGTGCTCGTGCACGCAGCTGGTGCCGAAGGCCCGGCCGCAGGTGCCCAGCGCCACCTTGCGGTGCTCGAAGTGGCCGAGGAACTCCTCCCACGCGGCGTCAGTCGGGGTACGGTACTCGGCGCTGGGCCGGGTGGCACGGCGGCGGGCGATGAACGCCCGGTGCCCGTTGATCACCTCTTCGGGGTAGACGGCTAATGGCACAGTCGGTTATTGGAACTGTCTGAATGGGTGGCAGTTGGCGGGGCGGGCAGCAGTCGCTATGCACAGACCGGACGGCTCAGCCTGTGCCGGCAGGGGTAGGCGGCGGTGCCGCTGTCAGCCCTGATGGCCGGTCTGGCCCCGTCTGGCCGTTTGTCCTGGTGGCGGCCGGCACCCGGACTGGCCGGGTCAGGGCTGCGGGCTGGCTGGGCGGGCTTTCCTGCGGGGCGGCGGTTCGGGGTTGTCGCGGCTGCCGGGGCGCCCTGCGGTGGTCGTGTGCTGGGCGTGCCCGGTGGCCAGCGCCCGGAAAGCGGCGAGCTCGGTGTCGAGCTGGTGCTCGGCGCGGTCGGCGCGGGCGCGCTCGGCGGTGGTGAGCGTCTCGGCGGCGCGGGCCTGGGCCTGGTAGTGCTCGCGGAAGGCATCGCGTTCGCGGGCGGCGTCGGCGCGGACGTGCCCGGTCTCGGCGCGGGCGTCGGCCTCGGCCTGGCGGGCGCGGCTGATCTCGGTGTCGGCCTGGTGCTGTGCGTGGCGGGCGGCCTCGGTCGCGGCGTCGCGCTCGCGCTGGCAGCGGGCTGCGGCCTGCTCGGCGGCGGTGACGCGTCCGGATGCCTCCGTGCTGGCGGCGGTGATCTGGCCGGCGGCGGCCTGGCGGGCGGCCTGCGCGCCGGCCTCGGCGGCGCGGGCGGCGGCGGTCTCGGTCTGGGCGGCTGTCCCGGCGGCGTGCTGGGCGGCCCGGGAGGCGTCCAAAGCCTCGGCGAGGGCGCTGGCTTCCTGGGCGGCCTCGGCGGCCCGGGCCTGTGCGGTGACGGCGCTGGCCTCGGCCCGCTGCCGGGCGGCCTCGGCCTCGGCCAGGACGACGCGGACGCGGGCGGGGTCCAGGCGGCCGGCCTCGGCCCGGGCCTGGCTGATCAGCGTGGCGGCCTGGCGGGTCAGGATCTCCAGCGCGGCGAGCGGGTCACCGCCATCGGCGGCGGCCGGGCCGGCGGCGGCGGTGCTGTAGCGAGCGGCGTTGTGGTAGCCGCGGGCGCAGTCCTGGCTGCAGAACTGGCGGGCGCGGCCCAGGCCGGCCGGCGGCAGCGGGCGGCCGCATCCGGGCCGCTTGCAGGCACCCGGCGCGCCGCCGGGCATGCCTGGGGGCTGGTCGGTCGTCACGGCCGGCGCCTTCCTGTTGTTTCTTTTCCCCGGATGAGAAAAGAAAGGAAAGGAAATGAAGAGAAAATGGAAACGGGGCCAGGTGCTGGCGGGCTCGTGGCGTGCGGGGACCCGGTCACGTCTTGCACGTCCGGCGGCTGACGTCGGCGGCGTAGGTCATCCAGTCCCCGGCTGAGGCACGCTGCCATTGGGCGGCGACCTGGATGTGGATGCCGAGCATGCGGGCCAGGATCGCGGCGGGGATCTCGGCGGCGAGGGTGAACAGCGCGGTGGATCTGGCCTGGCGGGGGTGCAGGCCGATGTTCTTCAGCCGCATTCCGAGACGGTCGTCGCCGATGGGCTGGCCGGGGCGTCCCCCGGGAAACAGCCACGGTGTGGTGTCGGGACGTCCTATGGCGGCGTGACCCTGGCGGGTGGCGACGACTTCCCGGACGAGGCCCGCCAGCGGCTCGGGGAGAACGACCGGGGCGGTGCCCAGCATGATCTCGACCCGGTCGCCGTGGTCGTGGATGTGGCCGGCGGTGAGCCTGGCGATGCTGGCGATGCGCTGGGCGTAGAGGAGCAGGAGCAGGCCGGCGACCCGGTCGGAGGTCGTCAGCGTGCTGTCGTGCAGGAGCCGCCGGGCGTCGTCCCAGCGTTTCTCGCCGTCGTGCGGGCCGCGCGGGCCATCCCAGCGGACGGCGCCGAAGGTGAGGCGGCTGGCGTGCCGGCGGGCGACCGACCAGCGGACGAAGTGGGCGGTCTCGTCCCGGTAGGCGATGTCCTCGCCGGATGCCCACCGGTCCAGGTCAGGCTGGGCGCAAGACGAGAGTGCCAGGCCCTGGGCGGCTAGCCAGTCCAGGAAGCTGGCGGCCGCGGTGACGTGGCAGCGGACGTTGAGGGCTTGCAGGTGGGTGGCGTGAGCGGTGCCCAGCCTCTGCCGGAGCCTGCGCAGGTGGTGCCAGATGGCGTAGCCGTGCAGGATCCGCCGTTCACCGGGGTCTTCCCGGGCGCTGATGGCTGCGGTGATCCAGTGCTCGAGTTTCACCAGCCGCTCGTCGCGGGCGGGCAGTGCGCCGGTGGCGGCCAGGATGCTGCGCAGGTGCGCGAGTGTCTTGTCCGCAGGGAGGTCGTCGAGGATCTCGTGGGTCAGCGCGCGGGTCTGGCTGCCGAGCTCGCTGAGGAGCTCGCGGACCTTGGGCCGCGCCATCCAGGCCAGGGCCGTGTCGGGCCGCTCGACGCTGGACAGGGCCTGGTGCAGCGGAGCCAGGCCAGGTCGGACGCCGCCGGCCCGGTCGCCCAGGAGGCCGCAGATCTTCTGGTCGAGCACGCAGCGCTGGCAGGGCCTCGGGCTGAGCTGCCAGGTCTTTTTGCAGGCCGGGCAGCGACCCCAGAAGCCGGGGTCGGGATGGAGGCACCGGGCGCACAGCGGTTCCTGGCGGGTGCCTCCGCGGACCGGGGCGACGGTGGCGCACCCGGCGCAGGGTGCCCACCACTGCTGGCAGCGGTCGCACCACGGCTGGCCGGTGGCCCTGGATACCTCGCATCGGGCGGTCCGTCCGCAGATTCCGCAGGCCAGGATCTGGCGGGGCCGGCGGTTCGCGCACCGCGGCCCGTCTGCGAGCCGGGCCGCGACCCGGCTGCGGCGCCCGCAGCCCGCGCATTCCTCAAGGTTGACCGGGTCGCTGATCAGGCAGTTCGGACACAACGGGTTGCCGCCGGCATCCCGGGTGGCCGGCTCGCGGACGGCGCCGCAGCGCGAGCACGCGACGGCCGCGGACCGGGCGAAGCAGTTCCGGCAGACCCGCTGGCCATCGAGCAGCTTCGACAGGGCCTTCACCCCGGCGCAGCGCGGGCAGGCCGGCTTCACGACCCCGACGGCGCCGGCCGCGACGAGCCCGTCGATGAACCGCAGCACCGCCGGGGCCGGCGCGTTGGTGCCCGCCCCGGTGAGCAGGTCAGGGCGTTCCACGACCGCCCAGGCCAGACGGCGCTGCCCGGCCGGCCGGGTCGTCGCCTGCTGCAACGCCGCCGCGATCGTTTCCCTGCTGAGTCCCGGGTCGAGGGCGGTGACCACCTGCGTCAGTTCCTCCACCGGGTCGCCGTCGGCGTCCGGGCAGTTCTGGCAGCGGTGCTGTCCGTGACGGTCCATGGTGACCGCCCGCCGCTGCTGCCCGCAGCCCGCGCAGGCACGGACCTGTTCCAGGCACGGGCTGCAGCCCCAGTCGCCACCACCCTGGCTGCGCACGTAACGCAGTTCCCTCATGCAGCCGCCGCACCGGGGCGCCGAGGCCCCGGCGGCTCCCGCCTTCCTCAAGGCAAGCAGCAGCCTCGCCGCCGCCAGGATCGCGGGCGGACGACCTGTGCGCAGGACCTGAGGGTTGTCCTTCAGCGACTGGGCGAGCCGCCGCCGGGTAGCCCGCCCGCCGGCCACCGCGGTGACCACCCCAGTGATCTGCCCGGCGGTCAGGCCGCGTTCAACCTCGGCGACCAGGCGCACGATGACTCCGACCGGGTCGGCGATGACCTCATCGTCCGGGAGGGCGCTCACTCGCCGGCCGGGGCGATCCGGGCCCGCTTCGGCCGCAGCTCTCCGACACCGGCCTGACCGCCAGCTGCCCTGGTCTTCCTGGCCTGCCCGGCGGCTGCGACGGGTTCGATGAGCTCCTCCATCGTGCAGTCCAGGATGTCCAGCAGCGCCATCAGGATCTTCAGGCTCAGACGCTCGGGCCGGTCGGTGACCAGCCGGTAGACCTGGCTGGAAGACAATGTGATGCCCCGCTGCGACAAGGGTGCAAGCAGGTCGGTGGTGGCGAACATGCCCCGGGCCGCCATCACCTGGCGCAGATGCCATCGGTAGTCGAGTCTCGCTGTCACCGGCGATCCTCCGGTCCTGGCCCGGTACCGCCACCGGCGCCGAGGGCCGGGGCGAGGGCCCGGCGCAGCGCGGTGTTCATGAAGTCGTCGCTGACGTGGGTATACACAGCTGTCGAGCTATCGTTCTCGTGGCCGACCTGCTGCTGGATGAATCTCCGGTCGACCCCGTCCTCGGTGAGATGCGTGACGTAAGAATGCCTCAGCGAGTGGGGAACCAGGGCGGCCGGCATGCCGAGGGCATCGCGGTAGGCGACGAACCGGGCGTTGATCTCCGCCGGCTTCACCCGCCCGCCCCGCTCGGTCACCCACAACGCCGGATGATCGGCGCACCCGAACCGGGGCCGTACATTCTCCACGTAGTCGGTGGCCGCCTCAACCGCCCAGCCCATCACTGCGGCGACATTGCGCCGCCGGGGCGGCTGGCCTTTCTTGGCCTTCCCGTAGCGGACGTTGAGCATCCCGTACCGGCCGAACTCCACAGCCGCCGGGTTCCGGCCGAAGTCCGCCAGGTCGAGCTTGGAGGTCTCGGTGCGGCGCAGCCCCCACCCGTAGACCACCTTGAACAGGGTCGCGTCCCGGTATGCGGCCAGTGCCCCCTTGCGCCCGGACTTCACCGCCCGTTCCACCTGCTCATCGGCATAGTCCAGGAACCGCTGCAGCTCGGCGCGGGTGAACGGCCGGGCTTCCGGATGGCCCTCGTAGTCGTTGAGGTGGGCGATCGTATTCCACTCATGGCAGACCGCCACCGGATGATTCCCGGGGCCGAACGCCTGCTCGCACGCCACCGCCCACCCGTACCGGCCATCGGTGAGGAACTCGGTGAACATCCGCAGGCTGCACTGGTAACTGCGGATCGTGGACGGCGCGAGGTGCTGCTCGGCTGTCAGCTGCAGCGACCACTCATCCATGTGCCCCGGCGACCACGCCCACGGGTACTCGTTGGTGAACGCCAGGAACCGGCGGATCAGCCGCTCCCGCGGGCTGATCGTGTGCACCACACCCGAGACGAGCTCCATCGAAGCCGCTCCCGCGAGCTCCATCCTGTGCTGCTGCGTCACTCCAGACCATCCCTTCTGAAGAGCAGATCTTGCACCAGATGGGATGGTCTTAGCAAACTGCCTGATCAGATAGCCTTCATGCAAACCCCCGAAAGTCCCGCGCGACACCGCGCCGACCTGGTGACCTGCGACTTCTCGCCCGCCTGATGCAATTCCCGAGCCTTGGCGGACCCGCGCGTGGTCTGGACGTTCAAGTGCCCCATCAGAGCGGCGCCGATGTGGATGGGCAGGCCGTTGTTCACCAGGTCGGTGGCGAACAGCCTGCGGAAATCATGGGGCGAGAACCGGATGCCAGCGAATTCGGGGTGCGCCGGGACGAGGGCTTGGGCGGCGCGCCGGACCAGGTCACGGACCATGGCCATGGACATGGCCCGCGGGCATCCGCTTTGCAAGCGCTGGAACAGGTAGGGCAGTGGTTCACACCAGGCCCGGTCAGCCTGGTCGTAGCGCGGGCAGACCGGGACCGTCCCGTGCTCGGTGATATGGCGCCGGATCACCTGCGCGATGATGTGGAACAGCTCGCCGGACATGGGGATGAGCCGCTCGCGGTCGCTCTTGGACGGGCTGACCACCAGCAGCGCGACAACCTCACCGTTCGGCCGCTGATACTGCCGGACGCTCAGGTGGGTCAGCTCGACCAGTTCCTCGCGGCGCAGCCCAGCCAGGCGCAGCGTCTCTACGATCGCCCACTGCCAGAACGCCAGCCGCTCCGCCTGCGACAGGCGCACCAATTCCCCGGTCCTGCGGTTGAGCACCCGTATTGCCTCGCCGGGACGGCCCGCTTGCTGCCGGTCATACTGGGTGGCGGTCCGCTGCCAGGTGACACCCTCGAGGGTGAAGGTGTCGCCGAGACTGACCCGTCGGGCAGCGTCCAGCAAGGCGCGCAGCCGCTGCCACTCGCTGGTGACTTGCTCCGACAGCAGCGGGAGCAGGGTTTGCCGCTCGCGGGTCCTGTTGGCCATGCGCTCAGCGATCCGCCGTCTGCGCTGGTTGAACCAGCGCAGGTCGGTGTCGCGGATGGGGCAGGGTGCCACCCATTGGCCCCAGCGTTCGGGTTCGGCGGCCGCCCAGGTTTGCAGGTCGAGATAGAAAGCACGGACGGTCAGGAACGGGCCTTCAATGTTCACCCGGGGCTTGCCGTCGGAGCGGACCAGCAGGCGCTGCTTCCACTCCTGCACGGTCTGTTCATCCAGGCGCAGGTCAGCCTGGCCGGGATTGACGTCCTCGACGACCCAGAAGTACTGCACCAGGTTGCGCACGAGGTTATCGAGGGTGGAGTAGTCCACCTCGACCGAGCGCCGGCGCAGGTAGTCGACGAGCAGCTCGCGGACCTCGGGGTTGCGCAGCCGGTGCCGGTCAACCAGCGCCTCGACCGGCTGCTGCCCCCTGACCCTGGCGTCTTGCAGCGTGCGCGGCACCCAGGCCGGGAACCGGCCCATGTCGTGCAGCACCGGCCAGGCCGTGGCCGCCGCGGTGAAGCCAGGAGTCTGCTCGGCATAATGCACGACGGCCTCGGCCGTGAGACCGCCCAAGTCGATCCCGTAGACGGTCAGCATCGTGCAGATGTCCAGCATTGCCTTCAGCCTGCGGTCGGTGGCCACCGGCTGGCGCTCCAGCCGCTCGCAGAATTCCTCCAGCAGCGGGTCCCCGGCGACACGGCGGAACCGGTCGGCATAGCGGAACAGCCGGGTTGCGTTGAACGCCGCCAACGAGGGCCGGATCAGGCGCATGCAGTAGGCGTGCTGCGCCGCGGCGTTGAACCGGGTCCGCCGTTGCCGGTCGTCTCCAGCAAGGCTTTCCACCGGATGGCCTGGGCCGTTGAGGCCGGCCGCTTCCCAGCGCTGCTGCCAGGTTCGGCCGGGAAACTCCTCCAGGCGCTCCAGCAGCCAAAGCATGCCATGCCGGTTGAGGGCTCTGCCGTTGCGCTCGACGCTGAAGTGCTCGGCGGCCAAGTCCGCGATCTGCGCGGCGGACGCCGTAGCCAGATCGCCGAAGGGGCGCGGCGGTTTCTCCGGCACTGGCGGTTCAGCCGCTGTGAGCTTCGGCTGTGCACCATCGGCCAGCCGGGATTGCTCGGGTTCGAGCTGATGGCGGCGGATGCGGTTGGACGTCAGGTGCGCCCGCATGCTCGGCCCGGCCACGCTATCGGTCACCGAACACCGCCGTCACATCGTCAGCGTCATACCGGGCCGACCAGCGGGCTGGCTTGGCTGGCCGCTGATAGTGCTCGGCCAGCTTGTCGATCAGATCATCCAGCCCGGCCACGGTATACAGGGCGGTGGTCGTGACATGCGCGTGACGCAAGATCGTCTGCACCTCGGGCAGCGTCAGCGCCGGATCACGCGCCATCCGGGTGGCTGCGGTGTGCCGCAGGTCATGCAGCGTCCAGTTCATCCCCAGCCGCTCCGCGGCGCGCTGGATGATGCGGCGGGTCGCCCAGTAGGTCAGTGGCCGCGGCTGGCCCCGGCGGATGCGCCAGACCGGGACGCCGTCGTCCGGCAGGCCAGCCTCGTCCAGGTATGCGGCTAGGTAGGCCAGGGCCTCCGGCGAGACTGGCACCGGCTGCCGCAGCCGGGTGCCCTTGGACACCACCCACAGCTTGCCGCCCTGCCAGTCCACGTCGGCCAGCCGCACCCCGAGCAACTCGGACGCACGGGTCCCGGAGCTGACGTAGCAGGCCAGCAAGGCCTGGTCGCGGGCGCAGCCCATCTGGGCGAACAGTTCGTCCCACTGCGGATCGGGAATCGCCCGCGGCTGCCGGGCGGGCACCTTCGGCCGCAGCCGCCCCCGTCGGTGGGGCCGGGGCCGCTCCAGCGGCGAGACATGCGCCAATGCCGCCCGGCGGGCCCGGCTCCCCGGCACCGGGTTGACCGCCGGGCCGCGGCCGAAGTGCAGGTGAAAGGCGTAGAACTCATGCACCACCGACAGGTTGTGCGCGATCGTCGCGGGCGCGTACCCAGCGGCCGGGACCGGTTTGCCGGTCTTCGGGTTCACCGACCCAGCCGGATAGCCACTCTCCCGGCGCCGCTCCCGCTGCGGATTCGGTGCCGACCGCAGTCAGCCAGCCAACCAGCGCCGCCACCTCCGCCTCGGTGGCCTGTTCCCAGCCGACGTCGACCGCCCACAACACCCGGAACCACCGAAGCAGGTCGTGGGATCCGGGGCAGCCGCGCACGGCCCTCGATCAGCTCCACATGCGCTCGGGAGCCCTCACCAGACAACGGCATGCAGAGATCATCAAGATCAAGCCGCCCCGCGTCGAGCCGCCACTCCAGTTGGTGCAGTCAACGGTGCAAGTCGGCGGCATCACCCCGAAGGCGGGCGGCCGTGAACTCGACGGTCGCACCTGGGACGAGTTCCCCGCTGGGAAGGCAGCAACATGACAGAGCGGCCTAAGAACCAACTGCTCACAATCTCCGAGGGTAATCGCCGAGATCGGTGTTCCCCGCGCCACGTTCTACAGATGGCGCCAGCTCCACAAGGGACCACGGTCAATCAAGCTGCCCAACGGCGCCGTACGGATTCGACGCTCTGAGTTGGATCGCTGGCTTCCGGTCTCGAAGAGGGCGCCGCATGACACCTGCCCCGGAGTCGCCTGTTGCGCGCCGTCGTGGAACACCTGGCAGCAAGGGCACCACGCGAGACGTGCGGCGGCCATGGAAGATCGGCAAGGCCAACAGCAAGATTAGGCCGTACATGGTTCGCTGGGTTGTTGCTGGAGGCGTATTCACGTTGAAGTTCGCCACGTTTGCCCTGGCGGACGGATTCCGGTCTGACCTGATGCAGGCGATGGGCAGGGGAGAAGCATTCGACATCGCCACCGGGCTGTCGGACTCCGTGCTCCAGATCAAGGCTGCACGGAGCTGGTTCGACTTCTGTAAGGCGTACGTTATCGTCCGCTGGAACGGCGCGGCAGCCAAGACGCGAGACTCGATTGCAGACAGCCTCGCCACCGCGACCATAGCCATGGTGGAGGATGGCCGCGATCGGCCAGGCAACCGGGATCTGAGGAGAGCATTCCTATGGGCCGTTCTGCCGGCCAACTCCAACGCCGCGCCGCCTGGAGGGCTTGAGGTCTCTCTACGTTGGCTGCGTCAGCGATCGCTTCTCCTCCCGGACCTGGCAGACCCATCGGTTACCCGTCGCGTCCTTCATCAGCTCACGATCACCCTGGACGGCCGCCCGGCAGCGGGGGACACGTACCGCCGCCGCCGCCGCGGCTGGAACGCCGCCATCGAGTACGCCGTCGAGCTGGGGGAGCTGGCAGAGAACCCGCTGAGGCGGGTCAAGACCAAGCGTGTCGCGGCCGAGGACCACGTAGACCCTCGCGTGGTCGTTACGCCTGCGCAGGCCCGGGAACTGCTGATTGCAGTGTCGTACGTGGGCTCTTGGAATAGAGGCCGCGGACGTCGGCTGATCGCCTTCTTCGCTGTCCTCTACTACGCGGGCATCCGTCCCGCTGAGGCCGTCGCGCTTCGAGGGATCGACTGCCATCTCCCCGAAGAGGGATGGGGGCGGCTCGTCCTCGCTGAGAGCCTCCCGGTCACTACGAAGAAGCGGACCGACCACGGCGAGCGCCACGACCGGCGAGGGCTCAAGCAACGCGACGCCAACGCCGTGCGCGTCGTTCCCATTCCGCCCTGGTTGGTGCGCATCCTGCTGGCGCACATCAAGGAGTTCGGCACCGCTGACGATGGGCGCATCTTCCGCAATGAGCGTGGCGGAATCCTTGGCTCGACTACGTTCTCGCGGGTCTGGCGGAGGCTCGTCAACTGGCCTTTGCCCCGGCGCAGTACGCATCACCGCTGGCGGGACGGCCTTACGACCTCCGCAATGCCGCGCTCAGCACCTGGTTGAATGCTGGCGTCGCTCCGGCGGAGGTTGCCAAGCGCGCGGGCAACTCGGTTGAGGTGCTGCTGAGGAGGTACGCGGGCTGCCTCGACAACCAGGAGGACGCGGTCAAACCGGCAGATCGAGGAGGCTCTGGATGAGGACGACCAGGCACCGGAAAAGGGCTGATCACCTGGGGAACTCTCGCACAGCGCCAGGTGCTCATTTCGTCTGACCCAGCAGCAGCGACGGTTTTACAGCCATCTCCAATATGTGCTCTGATCTGCGGTCTTGTTCCGGTTCCGACGACTTCTCCGCCTATTCTCCGCGACATCCGGCCTCACGCTGACCTGCGCTCGGTGGGAGCCAGGCTGACGTTCAGGGTCAGGCCCAGCGCGCCGCCCGGGGCGTCCGGAAGTGGCAGCGTGGGTCCGTACCGCCCGGCAAACTGTGGGGACTCTAGGGTCCCGGCCGAGCGGCCCGGAGGCCCGGCCGTGAGCGATCTCTTGCAAGGGGCGGGTTAGACCTCGCACGGTTATTCTTGCCTTGGAGCGAGAGGAGGCATCACGGATGACGGCGGAGCACGTACAAGGTGACGAGCCGCTGATAGCCATGCCCGCGCTGACACTCGACGCGCTGCGGCAAGCTGTCGCGGCCCTCTTGCCATCCCGGCTGCCCGAGTTCTTCCAGGAAATCCAGGATGCTTTCAGCCAGGCCGGCGACGAGGACAGCGTCTACCCGATCCGGCACTTCTACCAGCGATGGGGTGCCACGATCGCGATCGAGCGCCGACCATCGGTGGCCGCGCGACTGCACGCCGCCGAGCACGCGCTCGCCGACCCCGACGCTGACATCCGGGAGCGGGCCATCCGGGAAGCGGCCGAGATCGTCCAGGCGGCTTACCACGAGGTCGCGGGTGGCTGAGTGGCGCTGGGAATGCATCACCGATGACCTGCTCGACGGCCTGCCACCTGACGCTGTGCGGGCGGTCAGGCAGCTCGGTCAGGAACTGGCCGTACGCGAATCGATGGTGTTCCTGGACGGCCCGGCGTTCACGGGCGATCCGCCCGGGCTGCGCACTATCCAGCGGGGCCCGCTGATGCTCGTCTACCTGACCGATGTCCGCGGCGAGCGCGTTGTCCTCATCCAGGTGAACTGGATCGGGTAACGCACTAGGAGCCGCTCTGGCCAGCCGGGAACGAAGTCCTCGACCGGCGTTCCCTCGTCGGCACCGGAGCGAGCCGCCTCCAGCCTGGCATCGAGATCGGGATCTGAGTCTGCACAGCATGACAAGAAGGTCACTCACCTACAAGGCACCCTCCTCGACTCGACGCACCCAGCCAACTCGGAGGTCGTGCAAGACGGGGCTAGGTTCGGAAAGGGTGGTGTCGTCGGGGAGGAGATCGTGGCCGTTCCAGGTGAATCTGGCCGTCGTGACGGCGTCGTCGCCGTCGCTGTCGGTGATTAGCTGGTGGATGCCGATGCCGTCGAGTTCGGCGTAGGTACACCATTCGTGATCGGAGGTCAGCATCAGGTCCAGGTCCAGCGCCGCCAGCAGGGCGAACACTTGGCCCCGGTTGCTGGTGTCCATGCCGACGAATACCTCGTCGAGCAAGATCAGCCTCGGCGCCTGCGGCACGGTCTGATAGTGCGCGGCGACGGCGGCGAACAGCGGCAGGTGCAAGGCGATCGCCTTTTCGCCGCCGGACAGCGCTCCGTGCAGCTTCTTGGTGAGCAGCTGCCAGCCCGCGCCGTTGGACCGGTCGATCTTGACGTCGAACCGGTGCCAGGCGGTGTAGTCGAAGACCTGCTCGAGCTGCTGCTCCCAGCTGGCCGCCGTGTTGTCGGCCTTGGCCTGCTCGATCCGCTCGCGGAAGAAGACGTGCAGGGCGTCCCGGTCCGCTTCGGTGAGGCGGACCGGATCCTTGAGCAGCAGGTCCCTGGCCGCCTTGGTGCCGGCCGGAAGGTCGGGCGCGACCTGCCAGACCAGTCGCACCGCCAGCTTGGAGGCGGTGCGCACGCGTTCAAGCCGGGCGTTCATCCGGTCGACGAGGTCATTCGCCTGCCGGATTCGATCGGCGAGGTGTCGGCGGGTGTCGCCGGTCAGCGTCCGGTCGAACAGCTCGTGCTCGCGTTCGGTGATCTCCTGGCGGCTGCGGTCGGCGTCTTCCTTCAGCCGGCTCAGCAGCTCGGCCGCCCCGACCCTGACTCCGTCGATGACGGCGGTGAACACCTGAACGTCGCCGTCCGGTTCGAGGTTCAGGTCGGCTCTGGCGCTGAGCTGGCCGGCAGCGGTGTGGAACGCCTCCGACACGCGATGCAGCGCATTGCCCAGGTCGGATGCCTCGTAGGGGATGTTGGGCCAGAGGGCCGCCACCTGACGGGCGGCGTCGAGCGCGCCTCGCACGGTCTCCGTCCCCTGGCCGGCAGCCAGCCGGCTGTCGACCGCGAAGACGCCTGTGGCTAGCTGCCGGAATCGCGTGGCGGCTACGTCCCGGTCGGCGACTGCGGTGTCACGGGCGGTCGCGTCCGCCACGCGTGCGCTTTCGAGCTGGCCCAGTCGCTGGCTGAGCTTGAGCAGTTCGGCCTGGGTCGCCTCCAGCTGCGCGTTTCGATCGGCCCGGTGTTTTCTCGTCGCGTCAAGTTTCGCCAGTACTTCCCGGTAGTCCGCGCTCACGGTGGCCTCGATCGCGGTGAGTTTGGCCGCCAGTTGCTCATGACTGGCCCGCGCATCGTCGGCTTCTTCTTCGCGCTGAGCGGCCACGGCGGCTGAGCGATCGGCCCGGTCGGCCAGTGTGGCAAGAAGCTGCCGCGCCGAGACGAGCGCACTGATCTCGTCCAGCCAGTTCTCCGCCTGCTGCTGGAATCGCCCGATCGCAGCGGACAAAGCGCCGAGCGCCTCGGCTTCAGTCGGCAGCCGATGCTCCGAAGCGATCGCGGTGAGCCGCCGCAGCTCAACGGTGACCTCATCGCCTCTGGTCTTGACGGTCGCGATCGCGCGCCGGACGGCGGTGTCGGCCGCAGCCAGGTCGGAGTCAGCGCGGGTCATTGCCTGCGCCGCCTCATTCAGGGCCCGATGACCGGGGCGGACCGCATGCTCGCCCGCCACCGCGTCCCGCCGGACCCGCAGCGCCGCCAGGTCGGCGTCGATGCCGACGATCGTCTGCTCGATCGCGTCGATCTCCCGCGTCAGCTCGCGCAGCCGCTCCTGCCGGGCCCGTTCTCTCGCGCTCGCGCCGATGTGGGCCGGGTTGTCCTGGTGCCAGCTTCCGTGGGCATTGCCCAGTCGCCAGGTGCCATCGGCCCCGATGCCGGCCGGGTGAGCCTGCGGGAGCCGGTCGTCATAGGCGATGGCCGCCAGCAGGCGGTCGACGATCGCGGCCGGGACAGGCGAGTCGGGTTCTGGCACCAGGATGTCGGCCAGCGACCGGCCCGAGACCGCCGCGAGCATCGCCGGGTCGGCGAACGTGTCGTGAGCCTGAACCTGCCCGGCGGGGCCGATCCAGGCATCGAGCAGCCCGGCCGCCATCAGCGCGGCCTCGACCGGGCCTCGGTGCTGGTCGGGCACATCGACCGCGAAATCCACGATCCGCCAGAACGGCGCGCCTGCCATCGTCGTCCGGTCGGCCGTGCGGGTGACGGGCGGTTTCGGCGGCCGGTCGCGCTTGGCCTTCAGCTCGTCGACCTCGGTCGTCAGCTCGCCCCGCCTGACGGTCGCCGCGTCGCGCTGGCCGCCTGCGATCGTTTCTGCTTTGGTGATCTCGTCGGTTACCCGGGCAGCGATTCGGTCGATGAGGGCGAGCAGTTCAGGCTCGGACTCGGCCAGATTCAGCACGGCGTCGGGGTCATCGAAGCTGAGTTCACGGCAGTCGGCCATCCACTGGGTCAGCCGCGCGGTCAGCTCGTCGAGCGCGGCGGCGTAGTCGCCGGCGGCCGACTCGCGCCGGTCCCGAGCCTCGCCGAAGGCTGTCCGGCAGTCCTCCAGGGCGTTCTCGGCGTCCTGGCGCCTGGTCACCGCTCGATCGTGGTCTTCCAGTGCCTTGCGCACCGCCGTGATCTGGTCGTGCCGGGCCTGGACGGCGGCCCTGAGCAGATGACGGGCTTGAGTCTGCTCAGAGTCCGGGGTCTGAGCCAGTTCGTCATGTACCGAGGCCAGGGCGGCCCTGACCGCCGCGTGCCTGGTATAGCTCTCCAGCACGCGCACGGTCTCTTCGCGCTGGCCGCAGCCGAGCTGGGCGTTCTCGGCTTCGGATTTGTCTGCGTCGGCCTGTGACCGCTTGTGCCCAGCATCGGCCAAGAGCTTGACCGACCTCGCCCGTTCCTCGGCGACCCGGCGACGCAGCCCGTCGAGTTCCCGGCCGTGCTTATAGGCCTCGCTTTCGGTCATCCCGTCGATCTGGGCGTCGCAATTGGCGATCTCGGCCCGCAGGTCACCGACGGCCTGCTGGGACGCCGTTCGCTGCGCGTCAACCCGCTCGAACTCCTCGGCCGACGTCCGCGCGGTCCTGGTGAGCGTGTCCATCACCGAGGTCGCGGAGATCAAGGCAGCACTGGCCGAGCGCAGCACCCGGCGGGCGTAGGTGCGCTGGCGGTCGGCCAGCACCCTGGTGACCTCCACCTCGGCGGCGAGCGTCGCGAGTCGTTCTCTTTGCTGGTCGAGTCGCTCGAAGCCTTCGGCGAGATCGGCGATCTCCTGGTGACCGAGCGGCGGCAGCGCGCGGGACAGCAGGCCGGACAGCAGGGCCGGGTCGAGCCGCTGCGACAGCTTGGGCATGCGCAGCTGCAGCAGCGCTGTCATCAGCGCGTCGTAGCGCGGCTCGGTGAGCCCGGGAAACAGCGCCTGACGGACGGCGGTCCGATAATCGCCGGCGTTTGCGTAGACGACGCCGTGCTCGCCGATCGCCTCGGTGAGCGCGGCCTTGGTGAGCGGTTGCCCGGCCTCGTTCACCAGCGGCAGGCCGGTGGGCCCGCCGACGCGCCGGCTCGTCACGAAGTAGTCGGCGTGCACGGTCGTCGTGTGCGTGCTCGCCTGGAGCCGGCAGCCGCAGGTGAACCAAGCCGGGTTCGCTGCGCCAGAGCCGAATTCCAGCCAGACGTAGCCGACGCGGGTAGTCGCCGAGTGGCCCTCGCCCATCAGGTTCCAGTGCATCGTGCGCTCGCCCGTGCCGAACGTGGACAGCCGGCTGGCGCGCAGGTTGGCATCGAACAGGAACGGGAGCAGCAGCTCGAGCGCCTTGGACTTGCCGCTGCCGTTGGGCCCGCGCAGCAGCAGGCGGCCCTCGTGGAAGGTGAAGACCTCGTCGTAGTAGCGCCAGATGTTGATGATGCCGGCTCTTGACGGGATCCAGCGTCCGCTGCTGATCTCGGGCCGGCTGGTTTCCGGCGCCGAGTCCGGCCGAGTGAGCTGGGTTACCGTCATGTCTGGTTCTCCTCGTCCGGCCGGGCGGTCCTGGCCGCGCCCACCCCGTACCTGGCCGCAGCCGGGAGCAGGGTCACCACGTCGCCGTCAGTTCTGGCCAGGCCGAACTCGGCGAGCACGGCGACCGCGTCGGCCCTCAGCTTCGCCGGTCCCTCCGCATCGCGATAGCTCATTGCCCAGCGCGGGAATTTGGCCAGCAATTCGGCGGCATGGAAGTCGAGCTGGGCCTCGGTGGCCGGCGCGCCCCGCAACTGATCGAGCAGCAGCAGCGCGGCGACCTTGGCCGTGCCCGAGTCGTCCGGGAACTTGCTGTCGGTCGCGATGGCGTCGGTATCGACGAACATCATCCCGTCGGACCGTTCCTCCAGCGTGAAGCCGCCCTGGTCGGCGGCGCGATGCAGCAGCTGGCGGCCGGTCGGTGACGCCAGATAGGCGCGCTGATCGGCGGACAGGTCGCTGAGGTAGACGACTGGATCATCGGCCAGCCTGCGGAAGATCGAATGCCGCAGCCAGAGGTTCCGCTGCACGTCAGAGATCGGCACGGCGTCGGACTGCTCATCGAGCGACCGGCCGTACCGCCGCTCGTGGCTGACCACGGTCAGCAGCTCGTCCAGCCGCAACGCGACCTCTTCTGGCGGCACGTCCAGCTGGGACGGGCTGACCGGCGCGGCCATCAGCCGCAGCAGCAGCGTCGAGCTGACGTGATAGAGCACCTTCGCCTCGGCCGTGTCGACGAAGCTGTCCGTCGCGCCGTCGACTACCTCAAGCACACCGTGCGACTCAAGCAGCCTGAGCACATCGACGAAGGCCATGCGCTCTGAGCGGCTGGCCGAGTCGAACGCCGCAATGACGGGATCGGACGCGCTGGCCCGGCTGAGCCGGTCGGCCAGCAGGCCAATGGTGATCGCCGCCACCGGCAGCAGCTCGGCCGCGGCCAGGCACAGCAGCACGTACCGGCGCCGGTCGAACGGGGCCCGGCTCGATCTTGCGCGTCGTGCGGGCCGGCTCGGATCGGCGCTGGTGCCGACCTTGACCAGGCGGGCATAGCCGAGCCGCGGCTCGACCATCAGCGTCCCCCGAGCAATTCAAGCAGCCGCTCGAACAGCACGTGATCGAGCGCGCCGAAGCCGGACAGCGCCATGCTGCCACCGCCGGTGTCGAGCAGGCTCCAGGCCGCCTGAAGTTCGGCGCGCTCGGCTCGGGCCCGTTCGGCGCGCTCGGCCTTGACCTTGGTGACGTCCCGGATCCTGGCCGTCCGGCTGAAGCGCTCGACTCGGCCGGACGAGCGAAGCAGCGGGGATACCTCAACCGGCGGCGCTTGTGACCAGGAGCACGACGGGCTGACCAGTTCGGGATCCGGGTGGGCCAGGTGCGCATGCCGAGCCGGGCTCAGGCCGAACATCGTCGACCACAGCCGGTGCAGGTCGTCGGTGTCGCCGACGACGGAGAACCAGCGGGCAAGTTCGCGGAAGTCGGCTGCCGCGCTGCTCATCCGGCGCCGCGATTCCGTTATGCGCTCCAGTGCCTGCAGCAAGGTCAGGATCGCGCGGCGGGCGATGTCGTGCAGTTGACCGACGCGGGCGGAGGTCGCGTCTTCCGGCAGGAACCAGGCTCGCAGCCCGGCCCACCGGATCCGCCGGTGCTCAAGCCAGACCGGGCCCGGGTCACCAGACAGGTGCGGCAACTCGGCACCGGACAGGGCCCGCTTGTGCATCACGCCGACGCCGTGGTCTTCGACCGCACCGATGCGCTCGGCGATGATGTGGCTTCGGTGGTCCAGGTTGGTCACGAATTCCTGCAGGTAGGCGACGGTCGACGCTTTCACGTCGTGGAACGTCGCGAGATCGGCCCCGTCGGCACGCAGCAGCCGCTGCAGTTCACCGATGAACTGCTTGGTGTTGGTCCGCAGCGCCTCCAGATGCGACTCGAGCTCGGAGAGGGTGCTGAAGATGCGGCGGTCAGTCCCGGCCTCAAGCTCGTGTACCAGGTCACCGAGCCGGTCGCTGATGGCGTCGAGCACCGCGGTCTGCAGCGCGCCGGTGGACGCGAGCAGTTGCATCGCGTGGGTGACGCCCGCGAACGCCGCCTCACCGCGCTTGGTCAGCGAGTACTGCAGATTGCGGCGCTCGTACTCGCTCGCTGTGCGGTAGTTCTCTGAGTGATTCTGGATGACATCGACGAGCTTCCAATCCTGAAGCTGGCCGAGCGCCGCTACAAGGTCAGCATCGTCTATGGCCTCAAGCCAGCCGACCGAACGCAGGCGCACTTTCTCGTCGTCTAGACCGAGCGCTGTCTCCAATCGCTCATTGGCGTAGCCGAAAGCATCCAGAATTGCTACATAGAGGTCGGAATGATCAGCCGAAGTGAACCGAAACATCTCCGGCGGAACGTGGAGTTGCTCCATCGACTCTCCCGAAACCTCACCGGACGCTCGGCAACGGTTCAAGGGTAGGGCGCTGGTGTGACCGAGGGCCGGCATTCAGCCGGAGTTGACCGGCCTCAGGAGTCCGGGCAAAGAGCCCCCAGCAAATCTGCCGCCAATCGTTCTTCTGGAACAGTGACGCCTGCTCGAGTCAGCTCGGCGGCTAGGTCGGCGTCCCAGGGGACCGGGGTGACGCGTCCGACGGCCGGTCCTTCGGCGACGGCGGCCAGGTAGTCCTGGCTGGTCATCCGCCAGGGGATCGCGCCGGTCCGGGCCGCGACGTTGGCCGCGATGCGCAGTCCCTCGCCGTCGAAGTCACCGTGGTAACGCAGCAGGGCGCCGGCTGCCGCCAGCTTGCTCAGCAGGGCGATCGCGGCGCTGTTCGGCCAGCCGGCGGTCACCACGATCGGCGGGCAGCGGCGGCCGAACCTGGCCAGCGCCACCGCTAGCATCGACGGGTTCTCGAATATCCAGACCTGCGCCGGGATCCCCTGATCG
>WNGP01003162.1_pt1 | contig 18466 bp, 15 predicted proteins | sample 5407671 | NCBI WGS metagenome assembly WNGP01 (sample SAMN13153381, study PRJNA577476) | soil metagenome | isolation source: 40 cm soil or saprolite under Garry oak tree replicate 2 | place: USA:California | collected 2016-06-15 | reverse complement strand
CTTCCGAGGAACCATCGTGGAACCCTCGCTCCCGGACTCGCGCCCTGTCAGGGGCTTATATCACAGGGCACCCGCCCCCTCAAATGACCGTCACCGCCGGCGTCTTGAGGGGTTGTGGGCGAGGGGGCCCGGGAATCAACCGCGACTTCGAGCCTCGGCGTAACGCGGCGCTCGCACGCAGAAGACCCGGTTGTGCGCGGAACGGCCTGCCTCTTCCGTCGCGAGCACGCGCCCACATCCGAAGCGCGCCGCTCGGATGTCCGCATTGTCGCCCGCGGTTCATTCGCCAAGGGCCTGCTGAACGTAAGAGTCGCGCCTTATCTCCGGGAGGTTGATGGATGACTCCATCATCTCGGCCGCAATCGCGTCGGTCACAAGCCCCTTTCTAACCGCGGCAGCGTGGGAGAGGGACTCTTCGACTCGAAATGGTAAACTCTTTCGAGAGGTCTGGAGATCGCCGCGGACATCGATCCGGACGCGCTGGACTCCGATCTCGCCTTTCGCCGCATTCCGAAATTCTCTGGGGCCGGAACTGTGGTCACCGATGTTCCCCGACAGCAGCCTTCATCGGGAGATTTCGTCGAAGGACGTCGGCGATTCAGGATCTCTCGCTCGTCATCTTGACCGGGGTGTCTCTTTTCCGGCATGAGGCCTTCATGGCCGTGCTCAAGGCGATCCGGGCGAGCCGCCCAACTCTCAATGCTCCTCGTGGATTCCGTAGAAATTTGCGATCAGGTTTCTGACGGATCTCTCTCCCGAGAAGAATTGCTCATGCCTGGCGCACGCAGCATCCCCCATGGCCCTCCGTTGGGCCGGGTTCACCAGCAGGTGCTTGATCGCCGCGGCGAGAGCCCGTGGGTTCCCCGGCTCGACAAGAAGCCCGGTTTCGCCGTCCACGACGGCTTCGGGAATTCCCACGACGCGCGAAGCCACGATGGGCAGGCCGAGTGCCATTGCCTCCATCACCGCGAGGCCGACGCCCTCTGCGCGAGACGGCTGGACGTAAAGATCGGCTGCTGCAAGATAACGCCATCCTTCATCCTTGATCCCCAGCCAGTGCACGGTCCTTCCGAGTCGTTGCGCGACCGACCTTTGAGACACAGTCGACCGCTGGCGGTCGAGACCCACGATCATCAATTCAATCGGCAGCCCGTCTTGCAGGACCAGTTCCGTCGCGTCGAGAAGAACGTCAACACCCTTGACGGGGGCATCATGAGCAATGCAGCCTATGAGGACAGTGTGCTTGGCGATCCCCAGGTCGTGCCGATATCGTTCCCTGTTGTCATGGGAGGCTCGCCCTGGCGAGAAGACACCAAGGTAGTGGGTTGACACCTGACTCCGTCTTACCCCGATGGCCAATACGCTACGGGTGACGGCCTGGGAAACCGGCAGAACATGATCGAAGTGATTGTACGCGATGCGCCGATGGCAGGTCATCCGGTCAGGGTCAATCTCGCTGTGCACTGTTGCCAGGAGCTTCTGGATCCCGAAAAGCCGACACAGATAGGGCAGGACGAACAAGACCAAAGCGTTCTGGAAATGGGCGTGGACAATGCGCGGCCGAACGCGGCGCAAGACTCCGGCGACATGCGCGATCGAACCGGGCGTATTTGCAAGGGTCTTCGCAACCACGACCCTGCCGTTGGCGTCCTCGATGTGACGTATAAAGACCGGGCTCTCGGGAAGCGATTCGTACTGAAACACCGTCCGATACCCTCTTCCCCTGCAGGAGCGTGCCACCTCCAGGAGGTATCGCTCCAGCCCTGCGAATTTCAAACTGTACATTGCCGTGAGTTGAAGGAGCGTCTTGGGGGATTCCCGCATGATCGCGATCCCGCTGTCGATGGCCCGGTGTGACCGACCAGATGCGGACGTATGAATCGCGTCCGGGGAGACGTCCGTGTCGGCCTCGACGACAAGATCGACCGATAGGGCCTCTCAGTCTTTCGGAATTGTAGGTCCCCTACCGCCGATCAAAGTGTAGTAAAGATGCTCTGGCACCGAGAGATCTCTGAGGATGCGAAGAAAGGCCCTCAATTGCCCCACTCGGATCTTGGGGAGGGAATCACCTCGTGAGAATACAGCAACGTTTGACGCATAGACATGTGCGATGACCATTGTTGCGCCACAAACGCGCGCAAGCTTCTTCAGTGAACTCTTGGGCCACCAGCTTCGGTGTTCATCCAGCGGATTCCCTGGAACGTGCTGCGTAAAGAAGCCGCGAGGCGTGGAAATGAGGACGTAGCGGCTCACGTCGAGCGCTCCGCGGATCAGCGCCGTAGCTTCCTCGGGAAGGAAATGCTCGATGACATCGATGGCCAGGCACACATCATACTTGGGACCTCGATAATCGCGCAGGAACTCACGCGCATCCACCGCGTGGATGAGATCATAGACGCATCGCTGGTGATCGCTGATCGTCGGAGCGTACCCTTCCACGCCTTCAATATGAATCTGCCAATCGCGTCGAAGAGTACGCCCTGCCGCCAGATCTCCCTGCTCCCGGATGAGGAACCCGTACTTGCCTGCGCCCATCCCGAGGTCGAGCACCCGCCGCGGCCGAAGAGTGAGGACGGTGTTGACGATCGCGGGGGCGACCTCAATCCAGCTTGATGGCAAGAGGACTCCTTCCGAGGCAATTGGGCTTGGGCTTCGTAAGGCTGAATAAAGAAGTCTACCCGACTCCCGCACGAAGTGGCAAGTTGAGGGAGTGGTCTCCTGTGAGCCGGATTGGAAGCCCGCCACGAGGTCGCGTGCTTTCCTGTCACCCGGGTGATTCTGCCCTTCGACCTGAAGGGGATCGACTCGGACAACCGCTCGGAGTTCATCAACAACGACCTGTACGCGTATTGCCAGGAGAAGAGGATCCAGTTCACGCGGGGCGGCGGTACAAAAGGACGAGAATGCCCATGTGGAGCAGAAGAACTGGACGCACGTCCAGAAGCTCCTGGGTTACCAATCAGTCCATAATATAGACGACACCCGGAGCATGAAAGAGCGACCGGACGAGGACCGGGTTTTGCGCGATGGCGCTGAGGTCCTGCTCGACACGCGCCCGCAGCGACTCGTTGCGCTTCAGCGGCTTCTTGCTCAGTCCATGCGTCTTGATGTGGTTCCACACGAATTCGTCGGGGTTCACTGGATCGGCTGGTGGCCCGTGGCCCCGGCAACCCGGTGTTGGAGGCTTGGCATCGATCTCGACTCTTGCCTCAAACGAGGATCGTGGGACAAGCGCGTCAAGGGTCGTGCACATGGTCGCATTGGTGTTTGACTCGCTCCCGTGAGTCTGTTAGCGTGCGCCGCCCATGATCACGCAACGCATGCGGCCTCTAATTCTCTGGGGCGGGCTTCTGGCGATCGGGACGGCGCGCTCGGGGGCTGCTCCTCAGGTGAGCCCGAAGCCGCCGGTCCTGGGCCTGGGCCATGAGTACGATCTCGGCGGCGGGCGTGAAGAGTTCCTGCTGCCCGATCCCCTCGTCGATCCCTCCATCGCGGCCGACCATCCCCTGTACGTGAGGCTCCGAGTCCCTTGGTCGCTCCTCGAGCCGGGTCTGGGGGTGTACGACTGGAGCGAAGTTGACCGTATCGTGGGGCCGTATCGTGATGCCCATTACGTTGTCACGGTCTGTCTTTACGGGGTGAACCGTTCGATCGATCCGTCCGGCGCACCGCCGTCGGCCGCCCACCCGCAGGTCCTCAAGGCATGGCTTGAGTTCCTGCGGGCAGCAGCCCTGCACCTCAAGGGAGAGGTGCGCTATTTCGAGATCTGGGACGCGCCCAACCGCGAGGCGGATTGGGCGGCGGCCAGTGTCGCGGATTATGCATACATGCTGAAGAACTCCTCGGTCACCATTCGGTCCACCGATCCCGGCGCGCTGATCGCTCAAGGTGCGCTGGCGATTGCTGGCGACACGTTGGAGGACGACCTCAGGTGGCAGGAGGCCCTCTACGCCCAGGATGTCGCCACCTACGTTGACGTTCTTCCGCTTCGCCCGGCGCCAGGATCGCCGTTCGGGTCGGTCCTGGCGCGCGCCTACGACGTCCTTCTCCAGAACGACCCGTCGGCCCAGTTGTGGGCGGTGGGAGTGCCACTGGAAGGGGACACCGATCGAGACCGCGGGGCCGATCTGCTGGCCAAATTCATCATCGGCCAGGGGGAGGGCGTCGCCGTCGTCAGCTTCGACTTGGAGGCGGATGTGGAGGGGCGGCCGGAGTTCCCGGCAGTGCTCATGGACATCCACAAGCTTTTCCTTCCGACCTATGGTCGCGTCACCGGAGCGCCGGTGGATTTCGAGGTCTCCGACGTGGGCGGGACGCGCGCGCTCCGTGGGGTCACGGCCTACAGATTCTTTGATGCCGGGTCCTTCCAGGGGCTGATTGGGTTCTTCTCGAGCGCGCCCGTAGGCCAGGGGAGCGTCCGGCTGGTCATACCGACTGCAGCTGTCCGGGGGGTGGTCGCCTACGACATCATCGGGGGGGCGGCCGGCCCTCCCGGTGGCGTCGAGACGAGCTTTAAGACGAACACCACACGGGTACCGGTGGCGGTGCTCCAGCGGCCGCTCGTCGTGCAGTATGCCCGCGTCCCGATCAAGGGGTTCGAGGCGGAAAGGCAGGAGATCCACGTCAAGGACACGGCACTCATCACGGCTGAGGAGGTCATCGCCGCGCACCAGGCCTTCATGGCTGATCAGAACTTCCGGCTGAAGAACTACCTCGCCGATGCCCTGCTTACCTACCATGCGAAGATCGCCGGAAGCAACACCATCGATATCAGCTTCGACAACGCCTTTTACTGGGACCCGGTAACGGGAGCTGAATGGCAGCAGCGCGCCCTGTATTACAACGGGGTGCTCTGGAGGGGAAAGAAACTCCCCGAGCTGCCGATTCCGCAACCCGAAAAAGTATTCACGCTCCCGCTCGACATCAACCTCAACAAAGACTACACCTACGAATACGTCGGCCCGGACAAGGTGGGGGACTTCGACTGCTACGTGGTGGATTTCAAGCCTGTGGATCGCTCCAAGACGCTGTACGAAGGGCGCGCCTGGATCGAGGCCAGGACCTTCGCCCCCGTCAAGACATCCACTGTGGAGACGCACCTGTCGCCACCGGTGACATCCAACCAGGAGCAGGACTTCTACGCCCCTCGGCCCGGGCCTGACGGCAGTACGTATTGGGTCCTGTCCCGGGTGGAAGGACAGCAGATCCTTTCCGTGGCCGGGGAGAATCTGGTGCTGTTGCGCGAGATCGACTTCAAGAACTTGCGGATCAACGATCAGGACTTCGCGCGCGTGCGGGACGAGGCCTACCGGTCCGACCGGCCGATGCTGCGCGACACAAACAAGGGGCTGCGGTACCTGGAGCGGACAGAGACCGGCGGGCGGGTCGTTACGGATCACACCCGGAAGTCGGCGCTTTTGGGCCTGGCGGGCCTCTACCGCCAGCCTGGGATCGCGTACCCCGTGCTACCTCTCCTGGGGGCAGGGTACTTCAACTTCGACGTCGGCGGGCGGAACATACAGACCAACGCGCTCATCGGCGGCGTCGTCAACCTGTTCTCGATGAGCGATCCCCACGTGTTCGGGAAGAAGGTGGACGCGACGGTGCAAGTGGTGGGCCTGGCGGTGAACATCACCGACCAGTTGTACGTGCAGGGCAGAAAGGTTCCCGAGAGCAATGTCGACGCGCGCACCCAGAGCCTGTCGGGCTCGCTGGGTGCGCCCCTGGGGAACTTCCTGCGTGTGAAGGCGACCTACCATCTCGATTACGTCAATTACAGTCGTGATCGCGACACCGAGGGGTTCGTGGTCCCCTCCGACACCTTCATCCGGTCGCCCGGGATCGAGTGGGAGTTCAACCGCGCCGCCTGGACGGTGACCGCTGCCGGCCAGGCGAGCTCCCGCGGCCGGTGGAAGCAGTGGGGTGATGCGGATGTGCCCTGCCCATCGCCGGGATCGTGTCTGGCCGATTTCAATCCTGACCAGAAGAGCTTTCAGACCTATGAGTTCACCGCTGCCAAGCAGGTCTTCCTGCCGCTGTTCCAGAAGCTGCGTTTCGAGGCGATCTGGCAGACGGGGTCGCGCCTGGATCGTTTCAGCGAGCACCAGTTCTCGTTCTTCGGGAACAGGTTGCGCGGCTTCTCGGGATCCGGGGTGCGCTACGACCGCGGCGGTATCGCACGCGCCGAGTACTCGTTCAACATCGCCGACGTCATCCGCTTCGACGCCACCCTCGACCGGGCCTACGTGAAGGACAGTCTGACGTCGGACGATTTCCACTCCTTCACGGGTTTCGGGATCTCCGGCAACACCGTGGGTCCATGGGAGACCGTCCTGCAATTCGACATCGGCGTGGCGGTGCAGTCGGATATCGGGCGCCTGCGGGGCGGGACCGAGTTCCAGATGGGACTGCTCAAATACTTCTGAGGCGGAGGTCCGCCGACAGACCGGCGGCGACGCGTCGCCGCACCGCCTCGATCAGCCGGTCTCGAGTCTCAAAGGTGTAGCCGGTCGTCTCCACCGGCTCGCCGAACAGGATTTCGATCGTGCCGCGACGCGACTTCAGGCTTCCCTTGGGCAGAAGCGCGTGCCCCCCACGAATGGACACCGGCACGATCGGCACGCCCGCCTGAATTGCCAGGACGAACCCGCCCTTCTTGAAGGGCAGCAGCCGGCCGTCAGGGCTCCGGGTTCCCTCGGCGAACACCACGATCGACGTGCCCCTGCGGATGCGGCGCGCGGCCATCTCCAAGCTCCGGATCGCCCGCTCGCGATCCCCGCGATCGATAAAGATGAATCCGGCGAGCCACAGCGTCCAGCCGAAGATAGGAATGTAGAGCAACTCGCGCTTCGCGACGATTCGGAACTCCGTCGGCATAGCCAGAACGAGAGCGGGGATGTCGAGCTGGCTCTGATGGTTTGCGACGTAGATGCAGGGCCGGGACGGATCCAGCCGCGGGTGGTAGGCGGCCGCGAATCTGACTCCCACCATCTTCAATGTCAGCCGGGACCAGAATCGCGCCAGGCCCATGAAAGCGCGGCTTCTCGGAAGAAGGAGGCACGCCAGGATCGCCAGCGTCCCCAGGACGACCGTGTAAAGAACGACGCACAGAGCCTGAATGACGAGCATTGCGCACTCCGGATCGGCACGGCAGGACGTGAGTATAGGGCGGTGATTTCTTGACTGTCAATCTCCTATTCGCTAGAATTCCCGCGACTTAGCGCGTTCCCGCAACCCAAGGGGACACCCTCTCTCAGAGGTGGGCGGCGCCGGATGAACGGACTCGTCGAACTCGCACTCGGCAATCTGGGGAGTATCGCCCTCCTGTTCACCCGGACGGTCAGGGAGACTTTCCGCAAGCAGCCGGAATGGCTGGTCGTCCTGGATCAGATGCACCACCTGGGGGTGCGGTCGCTCGCGATCGCGACGGTGACCGCTCTGTTCACGGGGATGGTGCTGACCCTCCAGACCTCGTATTCGCTGGCGGCGTACGGTGCGAAGCTGTTCGTCGGCGACATCGTGGCGCTGTCGCTGGTGCGCGAGCTCGGTCCCGTCCTTACTGCGCTGATGGTGGGGGGACGCGTGGGGGCCGGGATCACGGCCGAGATCGGAAGCATGAAGGTCACCGAGCAGATCGACGCGATCCGCGCCATGGCGGCGAACCCCGTGCGCAAGCTGGTGGTTCCCAAGGTTCTGGCCATCGTGATCATGCTGCCGATCCTGGTGGTCTTCGCCGATTTCGTGGGTGTCATGGGGGGGCTCGTCATGGCCGTGACCACCCTGCACCAGCCCGCGGCCTTCTACATGCAGCACGTGGTTCAAGCGCTGAGCGTGCACGACGTCTTCAGCGGCGTGGGAAAGTCGATCTTCTTCGCCCTATTCATCTCCCTGATCGCCTGTCACAGCGGCCTGACTGCCGAAGGCGGTGCTGACGGGGTAGGCCGCGCCACCACTCAGACGGTCGTGGCCGCCTCGCTCTCGGTTCTCGTGTCAGACTTCTTCCTCACGAAATTCTTCCTGGCTTTCTGAGGGCGCCGGTGGACGACGCCTTCGTCAAGTTCGATGACCTCCACAAGGCGTTCGGGGAAAAGAAGGTGCTCGACGGCATCAGCTTCGACATCCGCCGGGGCGAGACCATGGTGGTCCTGGGTGGCAGCGGCAGCGGCAAATCGGTGCTGATCCGGCATATCATCGGTCTGCACCGGCCGGACAGCGGTCACGTCCTGGTCGATGGCGAGGACATCGTCGAGTACGACGAAGAGGAACTGATCCCGATCCGCAAGAAAATCGCCATGCTGTTCCAGGGTGGCGCCCTGTTCGATTCGATGAGCGTACTGGAGAACGTCGCCTACGGGCTCCGGGAGCACACCGACATGGAGGAGGAGGCGATCCGCAAGGTCGTCCGCCAGAAGCTGGACCTTGTGGGTCTGGAGGACGTCGAGGAGCTGATGCCCTCCGAGCTCTCGGGCGGCATGAAGAAAAGAGTGGCGCTCGCCCGGTCGATCTGCATGGATCCTCGGTGCATCCTCTACGATGAGCCGACGACGGGCCTCGATCCTGTGACCGCGAACACCATCAACGCGCTGATCCGCGACCTGCAGCGTCGCCTGCACGTCACGTCGGTCGTGGTGACCCACGACATCGCGAGCGCCTTCTTCATCGGCGATCGGATCTCCTATCTCTATGAGGGCAGGATGGAATTCGTCGGCACGGTGGACGAAGCCAGGATCTCCAGGGAGCCGCGTCTGCGCCATTTCCTGAGCGGCGGCAGGGATGAATCCGATGCGACTGTCTAGGGCGACCAAGGAAGTCAGCGTCGGGGCGTTCGTCTCGATCGGCATGATTCTGTTCGCCGTCGGCGTGATGGCGATCAGCAAGGAGCAGCGGTTGTTCGCCCGGAAAGTGAAGTACTGGACGGCGTTCGACAATACCAGCGGCCTCGCGGAAGGGTCCCCGGTCCGGCTCGTGGGAGTGCAGATCGGCACCGTGTCCGAGATCGCGTTTCCGGAGGACGTGAGGGAGTCGAAGATCAAGGTCGTCTTCTCGGTGGACCGGGCCTACGCCGGTCGCATCCGCGCCGGGACGCGGGCCCTGCTCAAGTCGCTGACGTATCTCTCGCAGGACAAGTACATCGAATTGACTCCCGGGGATCCCGACAAGGAGCCGCTTTCGGCCAACGGATACATCGAGCCCGGCGTGTCGGTCTGGGAGGAAACCATCCAGCAGAGTCAGGGGATCGCCGACGACGTGAAGGAGATTACGGCGTCTCTGCGGGACCTGCTCATCGCCATCAACCGGGGCGGCGGGATCATGCAGGAGATGATCCACAATCCCGAGTTCGGGAGGCAGGGGGTGGCCAACCTGGAGGGGAGCCTGGCCTCCCTGCGCCACACGCTCGAGGGGGTCGAAAAGGGCAAGGGCCTCGCCGGGGCCCTCCTGACCGACGAGCGGCTCGCGAAGAAGCAGGTCGATAACATCGACGCGGCCCTCACTCACGCGCGTTCGGTCATGGAGAAGCTGGACGGCGATCAAGGGTTCGTGTCCTCGCTGAGCTCGCCGGACGGCAAAGCCTCGCAGGCCTTGGACGATCTTCGGGCGAGCGCCGCCGCGCTGCGCAAGTCCACCGAAAGCCTCAGGGAGGGAAGGGGTCTGATCGGTCGTTTGATGACGGACCAGGCTTACGCCGACGTGCTGCTGAAGAAGATCGACAGCGCCGCGGGGCATGCCGACTCGATCCTCCGCAAGGTGGACAGCGGCAAGGGCACGCTCGGCGGGATCATCAACGATCCGGAGGTCTATCAGAGTCTCAAGGACGTCGTGGCCGGAATTCAAAAAAGCCGGGTCGGGAAAGGACTGATTCGGCACTGTGGCAAGAAAGGGGCGAAGGAGAGGGGGGACGAGGAGGGTTGTGGACAGAATGGAGAGGACGGGCAGGAGGAAGGGCCGGGGCAGGGCCCCCGGGGCGGTCCGACTCCGGAGTCGACACCCAAGCCTTGATGGACCGACAACCAGCCTTGCCCTGGAGGGTCCGCCCCGCGAGGACTCCGGGGCGGCGCGGACGCTGATCGAAAGGATCCAGGCCCGGCAGGCGACCGTCGCCATCATCGGCATGGGGTATGTCGGTCTGCCGCTCGCCTGCGAGTTTGCCCGGGCCGGCTTCACCGTCCATGGGATCGACGTGGATGATTCGAAGATCGACGCCCTGAAGGGTGGGTGCTCCCACGTCCAGGACGTGAAGGACGAGACCCTGGCCGCGCTGATCGAGCGCAAGGCCATTCGGCCGACCGGTGATTTTTCGGTGCTCACCGGCTGCGAGGCGGTGGTCATCTGCGTGCCGACTCCCCTGCGCAAAACCAGGGACCCGGACATCTCCTACATCGTTGCCGCAGTGGACGAGATCGCGCGCTGCCTCCATCCCGGCCTCCTCGCCGTGCTCGAGAGCACGACCTATCCCGGGACCACCGAGGAGGTGATTCTTCCCAGGCTCGAGGCATCGGGGCTCAAGGTCGGTAGTGATTTTTTCCTGGCGTTTTCGCCGGAGCGCGTCGACCCGGGAAACCCCCGGTTCCATACGCGCAATACCCCGAAGATCCTCGGGGGTGTCACCGGGAACTGCACCCGGGTGGCGCGGGCGCTGTACGAACAGGCGATTGACAGCGTCATCCCGGTATCAGGCACCCGGGCGGCGGAAATGGTGAAGCTCCTCGAAAACACCTTTCGCAGCGTGAACATCGGGCTGGTGAACGAGGTGGCCCTGATGTGCGACCGGCTGGGTCTTGACGTATGGGAGGTGATCGAAGCCGCGGCCACCAAGCCATTCGGATTCATGCCTTTCTACCCCGGGCCGGGCCTCGGTGGCCACTGCATTCCGATCGATCCGCATTATCTTTCCTGGAAGCTCAAGACACTCAACTACACGGCGCGGTTCATCGAGCTGGCGTCCGAGGTGAACAGCCAGATGCCCCACTACGTCGTCAGCAAAGTGGTGGACGCCCTGAACGATCAGCGCAAGAGCGTCCGCGACGCGCGCATCCTGGCCCTGGGGGTGGCGTACAAGAAGGACGTCGGGGATGTGCGGGAATCGCCGGCCCTGGACGTCATCAAGCTCCTGGCCGACCGGGGGGCCGACATTCGGTACAACGACCCGCACGCAGGGGGCATCGCCTTCGAGGCAGGCCCGCAGCCCCGATCCGTTCCCCTCGTTCGAGAGGAGCTTGAGGCCGCCGATCTCGTGATCATCTTGACGAACCATTCCGTCTACGACTACGAGTTCATCGTGACTCATTCCCGGAGCGTCCTGGACACGCGCAACGCCACGCGCGCGGTGACATCTGGCCGCGAGAAAGTCCGGAGGCTCTAGCCGCGCATGGCCTGCATCCTGGTGACCGGTGGAGCGGGCTTCATCGGATCCCACGTTGTCGAGACCCTGCTCCAGGAGGGGCGCGAGGTCGTCGTCCTCGACAACTTCGACGATTTCTACCTCCCCGAGCTGAAGCGGAAAAACCTGTCGGCGCTCGCGGGACGGGCCGGCTATTCACTCGTGGAAGGCGACATCCGCGACACGATGGTGGTCGAGAAGGTGTTCACGACCCACGCGATCGGCGTCGTCGTCCACCTGGCCGCGCGCGCGGGAGTCCGGCCCTCCATCATGCAACCCGTGCAGTATTGCGACGTCAACGTCGCCGGGACCGCCGTCCTGCTGGAGGCATGCCGGAGGCACGGAATCGCCAAGTTCATCTTCGGATCTTCGTCGTCCGTGTACGGCAACGCGACCAAACTGCCGTTCTCCGAGAAGGACGACGTGGATCGTCCCATCTCGCCCTACGCCGCGACCAAGCGGGCGGGCGAGCTCCTGTGCGCGACGTACCACGAGCTGTACCAGTTGAACGTCTTCGCGCTGCGTTTCTTCACCGTCTACGGGCCGCGGCAGCGGCCGGAAATGGCGATTCACAAGTTCACGCGTCTCATCGATCGCGGCCTTCCCGTCCCGCAGTTCGGCGACGGCTCGACGCAGCGGGACTACACGTACGTCACCGACATCGTCGATGGCGTGGTACGCTCGATCGAACGGGTGCAGGGCTTCGAGATCATCAATCTGGGCGGCTCGCAGACCACCCGCCTTCGCGAGTTGATCGCATTGCTCCAGACGAATCTCGGTCGGGAGGCGGTCATCGAGGAGGAGTCGGCTCAGCCCGGGGATGTCAAGGCCACCTATGCGGACGTCGACAAGGCGAGACGGCTGCTGGGGTACGAGCCCAGGGTCCCGATGGAGGAGGGCGTGCGCCGCTTTGTCGACTGGTACCGCGGGCTGAAGGGGAAGACATGAACATTGCGGTTGTCGGAACGGGATACGTCGGGCTTGTGACGGGGGCCTGCTTCGCCGAATTCGGCGTCAGCGTGGTCGCCGTCGACAAGGATGCATCCAAGGTCGAGCATCTCCAAGAAGGACGGGTGCCATTCTTCGAACCAGGATTGGAGGAGATGGTCCGGCGAAACATGAAGGAGGGGCGCCTCTCCTTCACCACGGATCTGAGGACGGCGACGGAAACATCCCTCGTGATCCTGATCGCCGTCGGGACTCCGTCCGGTGACGGGGGCGCTGCCGACCTGAGTTTCGTGCGCGAAGTCGCCCTGGACATAGCGCGGTGCATGAATGGCTACAAGGTGATTGTAACCAAGAGCACGGTCCCGATGGGCACGGGGGCCATGATCCGAGGCCTGATTGAGGAAAACCAAGTCCAGAAGACGCCGTTCAGCGTGGCGAGCAACCCGGAGTTCCTGCGCGAGGGGGCGGCGATCGAGGATTTCATGCGCCCGAACCGTGTCGTGATCGGTGCCGAAGACCCGCAGGCGGTGGCGATCCTGAAAGACCTGTACAACCCGCTTTATCTGATCGAGACGCCTTTCGTGATCACGAGCGTTGTGAGCGCCGAGATGATCAAGTACGCCAGCAACGCCTTTCTGGCCACAAAGATCTCGTTCATCAACGAGGTTGCGAACCTTTGCGAGGCGGTTGGGGCCGATGTGCACGAGGTGGCAAGAGGAATGGGGTTCGACAATCGCATCGGGAGGAAGTTTCTGCACGCGGGGCCGGGCTTCGGCGGTTCGTGCTTCCCCAAGGACACGCGTGCCGTCCTGAAGATGGCCTCGGAGGCCGGGGTTCCGGCGCGCATCATTCAGGCCGTGATTGAGGTGAACGAGCATCAGGCCCGGCGCATGGTCGACAAGATCGCCCGCGCGGTCGGCGACCTCAAAGGGAAGAAGATCGGCTTCCTGGGGCTGTCGTTCAAGCCGAACACCAGCGACACGCGCGATTCGCCGGCCATCGGCATCATCTGCGATCTCCTCACTCGGGGCGCGGCCGTGCGAGCGTTCGACCCGGTGGCCATGGAGGATGCGCGCCAGGCGCTCCCTGGCATCGAGTACGCCGAGGACAGCTACGACGCGGCCCGGAACTGCGACGCCCTGGTCATCGCGACGGAGTGGAACCAGTTCCGTAACCTGGACTGGGACCGCATGAAAAAGGTCCTGAGGTCCCCGACGGTCGTCGACCTGCGGAACGTGTACGAGCCGGACCACATGAAGATTCTCGGGTTCCGCTATACCGGCGTGGGGCGGTGACGGACGCGCCGCTCCGCTATCTCGTCACGGGCGGGGCCGGGTTCATCGGCTCCAATATCGTCGAGGCGCTCATGCGACGGCGCCAGAAGGTGGTGGTGTTGGACGACCTTTCCACGGGTCGGCGCGACAACCTGGAAGCGGCGCTAAGGACCAGACCAGCCGGCGCCCCCGAGGCCGAATTTAGGGACTCGGCCACGGTGTGCCGGGCCATGCGCGGCGTGACCCACGTCCTCCACCAGGCGGCGCTGCCGTCTGTTCAACGCTCCATCGAGGACCCGCTGTCGAGCCATGAGGTCAACGCCAGCGGGACCCTCACTCTTCTGATCGCGTCCCGTGATGCCGGGGTGAAACGCTTCGTGTACGCCTCGTCGTCTTCGGTGTACGGGGACAGCCCGGCGCTCCCCAAGGTCGAGACCATGATGCCCGCTCCACTCTCGCCCTATGCCGTCAGCAAGCTGGCGGGGGAGTACTACTGCCGGATCTTTCACGGCCTCTACGGTCTGGAGACCATCTCGCTGCGCTATTTCAACGTCTTCGGTGCCCGCCAGGACCCGAATTCCCAGTACGCCGCCGTGGTGCCGAACTTCGTGAGAGCGGCGATTTCGGGACGGTCACCGACGGTCTACGGCGACGGCCTGCAGTCCCGCGACTTCACCTACATCGACAACGCCGTGGATGCCAACCTGATGGCGTGCGACGCGCCCTCCGGAGCCGCGGGGAAGGCCTACAATATCGCCTGCGGGCAGAGCGCCACCCTGCTGGATCTCCTGCGCGTTCTCGAGCGGTTGAGCGGTTCCACGCTCCGGCCATCTCACGAGGCTCCACGACCGGGCGACGTGCGCCATTCGCTGGCCGCAATCGACGCAGCACGCCGGGACCTGGGGTATGAGCCACGAGTCGGATTGGAGGAGGGCCTGCGCCGGACAGTCGACTGGTTCCGTGGATGAAGCTCTCCGTTGTCATCCCCGTCTACAACGAAGTCGAGACGCTTGTCGAGGTCCTGCGGCGGGTGCGGGAGGTTCCCCTCCTCAAGGAGATCATCGTCGTTGACGACGGTTCGAACGACGGGAGTCGGGACCTTCTCCGCGGCGACCTGGGGCCTGAGGTTGCGGTGGTGCTCCATGACCGAAACCGCGGCAAGGGGGCCGCACTCCGGACCGGGTTCCAGAAGGTTACGGGCGACATCGTGCTCGTGCAGGACGCGGACCTCGAGTACGATCCATCCGAATATCCTCGACTTCTCAAGCCGATCCTCGAAGGCAAGGCCGACGTCGTCTACGGGTCCCGGTTCGGGGGCGAGACGCACCGAGTCCTGTTCTTCTGGCACTATGTCGGCAACCGCTTCCTCACCATGCTCTCGAACGTGTTCACCAACCTGAACCTGTCGGACATGGAGACCTGCTATAAGGTGTTCCGGGCGGATCTACTGAAGAGAGTGCGCTTCCGCTCGAGCCGCTTCGGGTTCGAGCCGGAGTTCACGGCCAAGGTGGCCCGGATCGGTTGTCGTATCTATGAAGTGCCGGTCTCCTATCATGGACGGGGCTATGAGGCGGGGAAGAAGATCACCTGGAAGGACGGCTTCGCGGCCATCGGCTGCATCATCCGGTACCGCTTCTTCGACTAGGCCGTCCCCCCTGCCCGTCTATGCGGTGATCCTGGCGGGTGGTCAAGGGACTCGACTGTGGCCGCTCGCAGGGGCCGAGCGGCCCAAGCCTTTTCTCGCCCTCGGCGACGGCAAGAGCCTGTTCCGGCAGACCTACGAGAGGGTCGTCCCTCTGGTGGGACGCGGGCGGGTCCTGGTGGTGGCGGGGGGCGCCCACGCACGTTGGATCCGCCTCCAGGCGCCGGACATCCCCGCACGGAACGTCATCTTCGAAGAGATCGGGCGCAACACGGCGGCCTCGGTGGCCCTCGCGGCGCTCTGGATCCGTTCCCGCGCTCCCGACGGAATCATGGTGGTCCTTCCCTCCGATCACTGGGTCGCGCCGGTTGCTTCCTTCCGCGCCACCCTGTCACAGGCAGTCCGGGCGGCGCTCGCTGCCCGGAAGCTCGTCCTGGTGGGGGTAGCGGCGCAATCGCCGGAGACCGGCCTTGGATACATCGTGCCCGGCCCGACGCCGACCGTCCAGGGGACGAGCGTGGTCCGGAGGTTCATCGAGAAACCACCTGTGACCCTTGCCCGCCGGTTGATCCGCCGGGATCATGTCCTCTGGAACAGCGGAATTTTTGTCTGGCGGGCGGCGGTCTTCCTCGAGGAGTTACGTCGACTGAGACCCGGCATCCTCAGCCCGCTGCAGGAGTGGGCGCGATCTCGAAGGGCGGCAAACTGGCGCGTGCCGGCGACGGTACTGCAGAGGGTTCCGATGCTTCCCGTCGACCGGGCCGTTCTGGAGCGCACACGGAATGCGCTGGTACTCGCCGCCCGCTTTCGCTGGTCGGACGTCGGCACGTGGGAGGCGATCGGGAAACTGCTCGCGCGTGATCGCCGCGGAAACTCCTCGATCGGCCGCCTGCTTGCGGTTGGATCCTCAGGATGCCTGGGGATCAACCCCCGGGGGTTGACCGCCTTCGTCGGCGTGCGGGACGTCGTGGCAGTCCGTTCGGGGGACCTTGTGCTAGTCTGCCACACCAGCGCGGTCCAGGATGTCCGCCGCGTGGTGCGTCGACTGAGCCGCGGTCTGCGGCGATATGTCTGACCGGGAGACCCGCCGGTGATCGAAGTGGCCGGATTGTGTGATCGCATCGTCAAGTGGGGCCTCGTCGTCCTGATCGCCTTCACGCCACTCGCGTTCGGCACGGTCGAGCCCTGGTCGATGGCCTTCATGGAATGGTGCACCGTCACGCTGTTTCTGGTGTTCCTGCTGGGGGGGCTCTGGCGTGCGGAGCGGCAGCCGGAGGCCGCGGGACGTTTCAGCGGGCTCGAGCTTCCTACCGGTCTCTTCCTGCTCTTCTGCATGTTCCAGACGGTGCCGCTGCCGGCGCGCTGGGTCGCCTGGCTTTCGCCCGGATCCTCGCGTCTGTATCAGGCGGGTGACTTGCAGGGATGGCGGCAGGCGGAGGACCGGGCGGCCGGTGGGACAAAACGGACCGATCTTGTCCTCGACGTGCAGGAGCCCCGTCTCCGGTCCCTGAGCGTGCAGCCCGGCAAGACCTGGAACAGGATCGAGCTGTGCGTCGGCCTCCTGGGGCTGTTCCTGCTGATTTCGCGGTGGGCCGACCGGCCGGAGAAAATAGTCTTTCTCCTCGGTACGGTCACGGTGGTCGGGTTTTTCGTGGCGCTCGAGGGTCTGGTCCAGTTCCTGACCTGGAATGGCAAGATCTTCTGGGTCCGCAAAGTGCCCCCCTCTTCGGCGTTCGGTCCCTTCGTCAACCACAATCACTTCGCAGGCTACGTCGAAATGGTCATCCCGGTCGCGATCGGGATGGCGTTCCATTGTGTGGACGCCCGGCGGAGATCGACCCGATCCGAGGGTCGCCTCTCCTCCACGTGGGCCTCGCTCGATGACCCGGCCAGGATGGCCGGAGGTGTTGGGTGGAGCCAGGCGGGCCTGGCGATATTCGCCGCCACCCTGTTGGTCGTCACGCTCTTCCTGTCGCTGTCCCGAGGGGGAATCCTTTCGGCGACGATCGGGGGTCTGTTTCTGTTCGCGCTGGTCTGGCGGCGGATCTCCTCGCGCCTCGCCAGATGGCTGGTGGCCCTGACGCTGCCGATCGCGGCCCTGGCGCTCATCGCCTGGATCGGATCGGGGGCGATCCGACAGCAGATCGGGACCTTTCAGAAGATGGAGAGCGAGACATCGTTCCGGCTGAGGAGCCTGATCTGGCAGACTGTCCTGCGCGAGCTCCCCCAGTATGCTTGGGTCGGGTCCGGGCTCGGAACTTTCGAGGACAGCTTTGCGCCGTTTACTCCCCCGGGGTCCTCGAAGCGTTGGGACAAGGCCCATAACGATTATCTGCAACTTCTCTGGGAGACCGGGATCATCGGCTGCGCGCTCGTCCTGTTCGGGGTCCTCGTCTTTGTGCGTCGCTACTGGTGGCCCGCGATCCAGGGCCGCGCCCATCCCCTGGGCATCTTCCGGGTGGCCGCCGCAGTGTCGCTCGCGAGCATCGCCCTCCACTCTCTGGTTGATTTCAATCTTCAGATAGGCGCCAACGCGTTCCTGTGCGTCCTCCTGGCGGGTCTGCTCGTGGCCATGCAACACGTCGAACAGGAACAGAGCGCCAAGCGGCCCGTTCTCGTGCACTTACGAGAAACCACCGCGTAATTCGTGATTGCGCGTGTCCCGGGGTCGACGTATACTTTTGTCGCTTCGGCGTCTCCCTACAAGGCGGTGAATTCGGTGGCCAAACGGCTCGTTCTGTCGCTGTGCGTTCTTCTTCTGCTGGCGGCAGAGACAGTTTTCTTCGGGAGCCAGTGCCTTGCAGGGTTGCTGCGTCTGCGGGGAGAACGTGCGTTCTTCAGGAGCGACCACCGGTCGGCCTGGAGGCTTTATCACCGGGCGCTGTCCCTGGGCGGAGATCGTGAAACCCTCGAGACCGATGTCATCGAGCTCCTTGTGTTCGGACTGGATCAGGTCGATGCCGGGGCCAAGGTCCAAATGCCTCTCCCCCGGGTCGAATCGATCCGCGCGGCGCGGCGGCTGGTTGCCAGAGCCCTCTCGCGAACGCCCTACCACGCCTACCTCTGGTCTCTCGCCTCCGATGTGTACCAGCACCAGGCCCGCCTGGCGCGACTGGGCACGCCGCTCGACCTCGCGACGCTCTCCGAGAATCCCCTCGAGAATCTACTCCCTGAAGAGCGTCTCGCCATTTCCGCGCTGGAGAAGGCCTCCGCGCTGGAGCCGAC
>WNGP01001633.1_pt1 | contig 18472 bp, 15 predicted proteins | sample 5407671 | NCBI WGS metagenome assembly WNGP01 (sample SAMN13153381, study PRJNA577476) | soil metagenome | isolation source: 40 cm soil or saprolite under Garry oak tree replicate 2 | place: USA:California | collected 2016-06-15 | reverse complement strand
TGCGCGCGTTCGAGACACCGAATCAAAAGAGCCGCCGCAAAGCGAAAGCAAACGCCAAGCGCGGTCGAACCAGGTTCCGGTTTAATGCGTCGTGAACGAGAGTTCGATCGTTAAAACGTTACAAGTGTTACAACGTTATAGGCTGCAGGGATCAAGCGGGGGTCTTGATTGTTGGCCCGTGTAACAATTTAACGGTCACATTCGCGTCAACTCCCGCCTGTCTCCCTGCTCTGTCCGGCAAAAAACTTTCGGATTGCTTCGACTAATCCGTCAATGTCGTGTCGCCGGGCTTCGATGTCGATCTTTAAGCCGCGATCACGCGCAGTTTTGGATGTGATCGGGCCGATGCTTGCGATTTGCATTCCCTTCGGCCACGATAATCCGAGCGCTAGAAAATTTTCCACGGTCGAGGAACTGGTGAACGTAATGAGATCGGCCCCTTTCTCTAGTAGCTGCTGGCGTGCTCCGGTGGTGTCACGTGTTTCTGGAACCGTCCGATAAGCGAACCCTTCGTCCACGATTGCTCCCAAAGCCGAGAGTTGTTTTGGAAGCACATCCCGCGCCTTTTCCGCGCGCACCAAAAGAATTCGCCAATTTTCCACGTCGCCCTGTTTCCGAAATTCTCGCACCACGGATTCGGCGATGAATTCCTCTGGCTGAAGATCGACATGCAGATGAAAATCTTTCACCCGCTGCGCGGTGGCCGGGCCGATAGCAGCGATTCCTGCGCCGCCGATCTCGCGGGCGTCGTCGTAGAGCTTGAAAAAAATCTCGAAGAACGCCTCCACGCCATTTGCGCTTGTGAAAACGATCCAGTCGTAAATATGCGCGTCCTGCACCAGCTCCGCGAACGCGCGCAAATCGCTCGGCGGCTCGATCCGAATCGTTGGCAACTCCAGGACGTCTGCGCCAAGGGTGCGCAGCTTGGTGCTTAGCGCGCTCGCTTGTTTTCGCGTCCGCGTCACGACAATCCGTTTTCCGAAAAGCGGCCGCTTCTCATACCAATTCAAGCTGTCCCGCAAGGCAACAACCTCGCCAAACACTGCGACAACTGGCGCTTCGAAACCGCGATCGAGAGCGCGCTGCGCGATGTTTCGCAATGTTCCCGTCAATGTTTCCTGCCGTCCGGTAGTTGCCCAACGAACCAGAGCCACTGGCAAATCCTCGTGCACACCTTGTTTGAGCATTTCGCGCGTAATTGGCTCAAGACGTTCCACGCCCATCAACATCACTTGCGTGCCGCCAAGCTTTGCCAGCGCGGCGTAATCAATCGCGCTTTCGGTCTTTGCCGGATCTTCATGGCCAGTAAAAAATGTGACGTGCGAATTTTCCGCCCGATGCGTCACCGGAATTCCCGCGTAAGCCGGCCCGGCAATGGCCGAAGTAATCCCCGGCACAATCTCAAACTCAATTCCTGCATCGACGACTGCCTTTGCCTCTTCCGCGCCGCGCCCGAAAACAAATGGATCGCCGCCTTTCAACCGCAGAACCTGTTTTCCTTCGCGCGCCTTCTCGACTAGGAGCGCGTTGATTTCCTGCTGGCTCAGGGAGTGTTCGCCCGCTTTTTTCCCAGCATAAATTATCTCCGCGTTATCCCGCGCCCAGCCGAGCATCTCCGGATTTGCCAGATGATCGTAAACGATCACGTCGGCCCCCTCGATGCACTCTTTGGCACGCAACGTGAGAAGACCTAGATCCCCCGGACCTGCTCCGACGAGATAAACCTTTGCGTTCTCGTCTTTCCTCTTACTCTTGCTCTCCATTGATTTGTCGCAGCAGCTCCTCAGCCAAACCCTCGCCATCGTCACATTTTCCTTCAACTCTGCCTTCGTGCGGCGCCACTGATAGTTGATTGAAGAGTTGCGCGTGCAATTTCATCATCCTGTTTTCAATCATTGCCAGAACGCCAACCGGCGAATTGCAGTCGCCTTGCAACAAACGCAGGAACTCGCGTTCGGCTCGCAAACAAAGCAAAGTCTCGCGATCGTTAACAGAATCGACAATCGCCCTCATACCTTCATCACCTGCACGAATTTGGAGGGCGATGACTCCCTGTCCGCCTGCGGGAAGAAAACTTTCGTGCGCGAGAACCTCAGTAAAAAATTGGCCGCCTTCGAACGTGATTTCGGTCTGCGCCGGCGAGAGGCCGAGCCGCTCGAGCCCCGCGCGCGCAAGCACGAGCGCATCCCAATCGTTCTCGGCGAGCTTGCGCAACCGGGTCGGCACGTTGCCGCGAAGATCGACAATCTCGACGTCCGGACGCTTCCAGGAAAGCTGATGTTTCCTTCGCACACTACCGGTCGCGATCGTCGCACCTTCCCGAACCGAAGCCAAACCGCCCGGCCGTTTTGAAACCAGCACGTCATCAAGTGCCGCGCGCGGCAGAACCGCTGCAATCTCTGTGTCGGCAGTCAGTTCGCTCGGCAGATCCTTCGCGCTGTGCACGGCAAGATCGACATCTCGGGCAAGAAGCGCGCTTTCTATTTCCGCGGTAAATAATCTCTTTCGCCCATGGCGCAGGTTTTTAACTTGCGAGCGCGATTCATCACCACGCGTTCGAATGATTTTTGTTTGGATCGTAATATCCGGCCATTTTTCACGCAATGCCTCTTCCACCATCCGTGCCTGAGCTCGAGCCAGTTCGCTGCCGCGCGTTCCGATTACGATCTTATTGACCATCCGACCAATGTAGCGTCGGTATTCTGCAGGGGAAGCCATTGGCTTCCCTCGTCACAATTCCGAGGTGTGTAGCGGCGTTTCTCCTAGCGCTCGATGCTCGGCACTCGGCGCCTTGCAATTCAATTTATGGGAAATCGATTTGCCAAAATCCGAGACATGTTCAGCGATGATTGCTTCCGCGGCAGTGACTTGTTGGCGACGAAGGGCGAGGGATTGTCCCGCGACTGATTGCAAGGAATCGATGTCGTAAAGATAGACGCCGTGCATTTCGTTTACGCTTGGCTCGACATCACGCGGCACCGCGATGTCGATGATGAAAAGCGGACGATCGACGCGATTGCGCAGCATTGGCGCGAGACTTTCCGGCGTTAGCAGCGCGGTTTCCGAGGATGTCGACGTAATCAGGATATCGATCTCGCGGCATTGCCGCAGCCATTCATCGAATCGAACAGCCCGTCCACCGACAAGCCGGGCTAGTTCCTGCGCGCGATCGGTCGAACGATTGGTTACACGCAAGTCCGTTACACCGCGTGAAACGAGCGCCCGGGCCGTTCGCTCGCTCGTTTCGCCCGCGCCGAGCACAAGCACTTTGCAATTGCTGAGTTGGCCAAAAATTCGTCGTGCAAGATCGACCGCGACCGACCCAACCGATACCGAGCCGCGCGTAATTTCAGTGTGCGTGCGAACCTGCTTTGCCACCCGAAAAGCGCGTTGAAACAAGCGATGCAGCCAGGGCCCGGCCACGCCCGATTTTCTCGCCGATTCGTAGGCTTTTTTCGCCTGACCGAGGATCTCGCTCTCGCCCACCACCATCGAATCAAGTCCCGAAGCGACACGAAAAAGATGCTGCACGCACTTTTCGTCCTCGTAGCGATAAAATGGTGGAGCATACTCGGTGCGATCATTCTCGATGTTTCGAACGAGACAGCGCGCAATCTCATCCGTTGACACACGTTTTTCCGACGCGGCATAAACTTCGACACGATTGCAGGTCGTGAGCAACAACGCTTCGGTGCAACCTGCACCGCGCAAAATGCAATCGGTTTCAGCGTGGCCGGCAAAGCGCTCACGCGTTTCCACGTCCGCGGTATGATGGCTCAAGCCGACACAGAAAAGATTCATGGTAGAGACTGCATTTGTGCGGTGAAAGTGATTCCCCAGAGAAGTGCAAGCGCCGCGCTGAATCCGACGATGCAAAGCGCGGCCACATGTTTCGGCGCCAGACGGCGAAGATGCCGGCCCTGCAAAATTGCGGCGTAAAGCAGCCAGACACCAAAGGCGCATACCACCTGCACATACGGCAGCGGTTGCCCCACAAAAAAACCACTGGCCAGTCCAAGAGTGTAAAGCGCAAAGCCCCACCAAAGCAGGCGCGTGATCGCAGCAAAAAGATCGGTCAGTGGCGGGAGATGAGAAAAAATCGAGTGGAGCTGATGCGTCTTGAGCTGGCGCTCCTGGACGAGGTACATCACGCCAGCGATACAGGCGAGCGCAAACGCCCCGTAAGCCACCAGTGAAATCGACGCATGAAACTCCAGCCAGGAATTTGCCGGCAATTTTACCGGATGCCGGATATCGATCGGCGCGATGAGTGCAAAACCCTGAAGCAAGACAACTAATGGCGCGGTGAACGCCCCCATGAGCGACAGCCGGTACGCGGGGCCAACCAACATGTAAATCAACGCCACCGACCAGGCGAGGAAGATGAAAACCTCAAACAAATTCGTCAACGGACACCGGCCAAGCGCGTGACCACGAATCGACAAGAATGCCGTTTGAAAGATGAATCCGAGTCCGATCGCCAGAAAATTAAATTGTCCCGGTCGAAAAATTCCCGCGCGCAACGAGACAATTGTCCGCCCAATTGCGGCCAGAAAACACATTGTCGAAACGATGAGAAGCTGTCGATCCACCAGAAACAGGACTCTAAAATCGCGATCTCTGCTTGGCAATCAGGCGTTTGCTTGCACGCTCGCAAGAAAATCCCTAGAACTGTCCTCCATTATGAACATCAAACGTCTTATCCTCGCAATCGTTGTCGCTTTTGTCGTTCTTTGGGTAACTGATTTTCTTATCCACGGAGTTTGGATGACTCCCGATTACCGGGCCACGCAACAGCTCTGGCGCACAGATGCGGAAATGCAGTCGCACATGGTTTGGATGCTTGGCGCTCAGCTCTTGTTTGCGATTACTTTCGTCCTCCTTTGGACCCGCTGGGCCGAGACCGCCCGTCTTGGTTGTGCCATTGGATACGGTTTGCTCATGGGCCTCTTTTCGGGAGTCTGGGCCATCATTATGTATGTCGTCATTCCCATGCCCTGCTCGATCGCCTGTAAATGGTTCCTCGCCGGCATCGCGCAAACAATCCTCCTCGGCATCGTTACGTTTTACGTTTACAAGCCGAAGGCTTCCGCGGCCTAATCCGCGCTAAAAAGGGAGTCAGAGGCGCACGCGTTGACGTTTCGGTGCGCGCCGGTAGCATCGCGCTTGAATGCCTGATATACTCGAAAAATTGCGCGCGGGAATCCGTGACGTTCCCGATTTTCCAAAAAAGGGAATTATTTTTAAAGACATTACACCGATCCTGAGCGATCGCGCCTTGTTTCGCGCATCGATCGACCTGTTCTTGGAGCGATGCCGCGGGAAAAAGATCGACAAGATCGTCGGGATCGACGCGCGCGGATTTCTTTTCGGATCAACGGTCGCGTATGAGCTCGGGGTCGGTTTTGTTCCAATTCGGAAGCGCGGAAAATTGCCCTACAAGACCGAAATTGCGAAATACTCGCTCGAGTACGGAGAAGCTGAAATGGAAATGCACATCGACGCCATGATGCGCGGGGAGCGAGTTATATTGGTGGATGATCTGCTGGCGACGGGTGGAACCTCGGCTGCGGCTGCGGCACTTATTAAAAAAGTGGGCGGCCAACTGCTTGAAGCACAATTTTTAATTGAGCTTGAGTTCCTGCATGGCCGGGACAGGCTCGCGCCGACATCGGTAATCTCGTTTTTGAAATACTAATAATTCTGTCATTCCTTCGACATTCGTCATTCGGCATTCAGAACCACCACTTCCATTTTAATCTCCTGAAACGCGAGTTGATCGTGAATCATGCCCAGTAACTCGAGCCCGCGCGCGTCGGGCACATGCGCGCAACGAACTTCAATGCGCGCAGGTTTGGTAACGAGTTCTGGATGCGCTTCGGCCATTTCGCCGTCGAGCAAAAATGAAACGTAAGCGTTAAACCGCTCCTGCAACCCGAGCAACCGCGCGTCCGAACCGTCCCACGCGTCAGGCTCGTTCATTACGAGCACGACTTCGCCCGTTTTCGCGTCGTGCGCGATCATGTCAATGATGCCCGTGCGACCTTTGGTTTTTCCCGCTCGCCTTTTGATGCAACACTTCTCACTCCTCTGTCTGCAATTCTCAACTGATGAAAACCGTATCCTATGGAGGCCGTCCCTCTATGTTTAAATTGAAGCGTTGCTGACGAACGCTAAGTTTCAGCGTGGCCAAGATTAAACATAGCCGTCGATTAACATTGCTCGGTCGCAGCAAAGCGAAGCTCCCGGCGTCGCCTGCGGAAGCGCGCCTAGAGACATTTCCAAACCCGGCGCGACGAAATTACCGCATCCATTTCGAAACCGACGATTTCACATCGATTTGTCCTGTGACGGGTCAGCCCGACTTTGCCAGGATCGACATCGACTACATGCCTGATCGCCTCTGCGTCGAGAGCAAGTCGCTCAAGTTTTATCTCGCCTCGTATCGGAATGAGCGCGCTTTCAATGAAGCGGTCACGAACCGGATACTAGATGACCTCGTGAACGCCTCTGCGCCACGCGAGGCAATCGTGACCGCGCAATTCTCCGCGCGGGGCGGAATCGCGCTGACCGTGCGCGCCGAGTATCCGGACGAAAATATTCGCGAGAAAAAAATGGGCCGCGACGGCCGATGAAGCGGGCGGTCGTTCTTCTTAGCGGCGGATTAGACTCGACAACAACGCTGGCGACCGCAATCGCTGAAGGTTACGAAACGTGCGCCCTTTCATTCGAGTACGGTCAGCGGCACAAGATCGAGATCGACGCGGCGCGCCGAATTGCAAGAGCACTTGGCGCAAAAGGGCATCGTGTTGCGAAGATCGACATGCGGATCTTCGGTGGCTCTGCGCTCACAGACGATGTTGATGTGCCAAAGAAACGATCGGCAGCAGAAATCGGGCACGGCATTCCGGTCACTTACGTTCCCGCTCGCAACACGATCTTCCTGTCGTACGCGCTCGCTTTGGCAGAAGTCATTAGCTCAACAGACATTTTCATCGGAGCGAATGCAATCGATTACAGCGGATATCCAGACTGCCGGCCGCAGTTTATCGCAGCGTTTGAAACGCTGGCCAACCTTGGAACCAAAGCCGGTGTGCAAGGCGCGCATTTTCGGATTCACGCACCGCTGATCAAGTTTTCAAAAGCAGAGATCATCCGAAAAGCGATCGAACTCGATGTCGATTTTTCGCTCACGCACAGTTGTTACGACCCGTCACCGGATGGTGTCGCCTGTGGCGAGTGCGATTCCTGTCTCTTGCGCCTCAAAGGTTTTTGCGAGGCAGGAGTAGAAGATCCGATTCGTTACGCGAATAAATGAAGCGCCTGACCGGGATCTTTGTTCTTTCCAAGAAGACTCGCTCGACGGCCGACGTGAGCTCAAAGGCTTGGAGCGCATGCCTTGATCAACTTTTTACCTACCTATAGTTCGCCGTCTCATCCTCGGAGGCTTTTGAAAATGGGAAGTCCCTCAGACTCGCAGAATAACCATTTTGCTCGAAGTTTACGCCACCCGTCCGCAGCAGTTCTTATATTTTTTGCCGCTGCCGCAGGCGCTAATTACTCGGCACGGGAATTGGGCCGTAGCCGACAAAAACAGGACTCAATTTGGCATCGTTGCTTCCCGGCGGCTTCGACAATTTGAAATCGAAGATGCTGACGCCAAAGCGTTGTTTGCCATCATAAGTGCGGCCATCGCTCGCCCCGACCATGATGCGCTTGTCCGTTCGCTTTTCGCGCCCCAAATAAATCATCGCATGCGTGACTGGCGGATCGCGCTCAATTTTGTAGGTGCCGGTCCAAAATAGCAGATCGCCCGGCTTGAGCGCATCAAGCTCAAACGAATCTTCGCGCCGACTCAAGACCGCGTGAAAATTTCCCGCTTTCCGGACCCAAACGTATTGCTGGCTGGAGTCTCTCGGCACATCGGTAAATCCATTTTGGCGGAGGACATAATAGACGAAGCCGGAGCAATCCATTCCTCCGTTCGCCGGGTCTGCCGAGCCATAAGTGTAATTGAGATTTTGCTTTGTTAGATCAAGACCGTACTCGACGATTTGCCGCACCTTTGTCGGATAACTGTCATATTCGCTAATCTCGTTAGGGGAAATGGTAGCATTTGGCGCACCTTTTTTTCCCGGAATTGGTGAAGCTGCAGGATGAAGAGTTTCCATCGGGCTCGGTGTCACGCTCGGACTCGGCATTGCGGTTTCCGCGGGGGTCGGTGTTACAGATGGAGACGGTGACGCGCCAGGCCTAGGCGTACGGGATTTTTTCTTGTGTTTTGATTTTGTCTCAGGCGTGGGACTAGGAGATGGATTTGGCGAGGTCTTTTTTTTCGGGGAAACGGTCGGCGAAGGACTTGGCGTGGCCTTCGTTGTCGAGCGTTTCCGGTGTTTCCGCGACGGAGTTGGCGTCGGCGTTGCCCCGAGAAACTTCTTGACCTTTGTGCCTAACGACTCTTCAGCCGCTCCCGGCGCAGCGATCGTCCCAAACAAGATCGCGATGATGAGAAAGAGCCGAAGCATTGCCTTGATCGCGGGAGATAAAGATCAGCCGGCAAGTTCCTGAAGGACAGCCTTGTTTAATCGAATTCCGCCTTCAAGGTTCTCGAGAGGGAAATTCTCGTTAGGTGAATGCGCGCGACAGTCAGCAAGGGCGAGACCCATCAGGAGAGTTTCAATTCCCAAAATGCCACGGAACTGCGAGACGATCGGGATGCTACCACCCTCGCGAATAAGCGCGACATCCGCGTTGAATGCCTTGCGCAACGCTCGCTGCGCAGCTTCGCCGTCCGGCGAATGCGGATCGGTGAGATACCAAGGGCCGCTGTGACCATCAGTAATGTCAAGCGTCACGCCTTTGGGCAAATTCTTTCGCAAATGCGCTCTCGCCAGCTTCAGGATCTCGTCGCCTTCCTGGTTTGCTACCAGACGAAATGTCAGTTTCGCCATCGCCTGACTGGCGATGACCGTTTTTGTCCCCTTCCCTTGATAACCACCGCCGATCCCATTGATCTCCGCGGTTGGTCGCGCCCAAAGACGCTCAAATGAATTGTAACCGGCTTCGCCGAGAAGTTCAGGCGCGCCGGTTTCCTTGAGAACTTCCCGATCACCATCGATCGGAAGCTTGCGCCACGCTTCACGCTCCCAATCTTCGAGCGGTTTAACGCGATCGTAAAAACCCGCAATGGCAACATGACCTTCGCGATCGTGTAGCGTAGCTAAAAGGTGTGCGAGCGCCGTGATCGGATTTGCGACCGCCCCGCCGAAAACACCAGAGTGCAAATCCATCTTCGGTCCGGTCACTTTGATTTCGAGAGCGGTCACTCCGCGCAGCCCGTAGCTCAAGGTTGGCACTCCGCGCGTAATCATTCCGGTGTCGGACACGACTGCCACATCAGACTTCAGCAAATCGCGGTTGTGATTTAGAAAATTGCCGAGATTCGCGCTTCCGATTTCTTCTTCTCCCTCGATAACCAGATGCAGATTAATCGGCAATTCGCCATTTTCTTCAATCGTCTCCTGAATGCCCAGAATGTGCGAAAGAATCTGACCTTTGTTGTCGGTGGCGCCGCGGGCAAAAACGTAGCCGTTCTTAAGAACGGGCTCGAATGGCGGCGAGTCCCACAGCTCCAACGGATCGGGCGGTTGCACATCGTAATGACCGTAAATCAAAATCGTGCGACGCCCTTGTCGATGTTTGTTGCGAGCCCAAACGATGGGATGACCAGGCGTGGGAACGACTTGCGTCTCCAAACCAACCTTCGTTAGCTTTTTCGCGAGCCAATCGGCGCATTCGCTGATTTTTTCTGAGTAAGCATCGTCAGTGGAGACGCTGGGAAAACGAAGAAATGAATAAAAATCTTCAAGATAATTTTGGCGCATGGCGGAAATGTTAGACCAACTTTCCCGAATTTGCCTCTGAATTACGCGGCATAAATCCGAAATGGAGCTTGTCTCGTTTGTCTGTGTGTCGCAACGTGCGCCCATGCGCGGGCCTTCCGTACCGAAAGAAGAAGCCGGTTTGATTCGCGCGATTGGTATTCCGGGTCTCGCCGCCAACGTTGTAAATTCAACCGTCGGCGCGGGCATTTTCGCATTGCCGGCGGCAGTCGCACTTCAGCTCGGCGCGGCTGCTCCGCTCGCCTACATCATTTGCGCCCTGGCAATGTGTTTATTTGTCACTTCATTTGCGATGGCCGGTAGCCGGGTTTCGCTCACCGGCGGGCTTTACGCGTATGTCGAAGTCGCCTTCGGTCCCTATATTGGGTTCCTGGCCGGCGTGCTTTATTTCCTCACCGCGATACTCGCCATTTCCGGAATCGTGCAGCTTATTGCCACATCGGTGGGAGGATTGATCCCGCTCCTCGCAACGCAAACCGGACGCGTCGTGGTAATTTTGTTTGTTCTCCTGTTTCTCGCAGCGATCAATATTCGTGGTGTGCGGTTCGGCGCGAGTGCAGTCGAAGCGGTAACATTGATTAAGCTCGCGCCGCTAGTCATTTTCATCGTCGCGGGAATTTTTTTTCTTCGGCCCGACGCGCTGGCATGGCCCGGTTGGCCTAGCAGTGGCCCCCTTGGTCGAAGCGTTCTGCAGTTGCTCTTCGCTTTCGTCGGAGTGGAGGTCGCGTTGGTGCCGAGCGGAGAAATCAAAAGTCCCGCGCGTACTGTACCGCGCGCAATTTTTGCCGCACTCGGGATAACGACTGTGCTCTACATCATGATTCAACTCGTGGCCTCAGGTATTCTGGGCAACGAACTGGGAAAATACGGCGACGCGGCCCTGGCCGAAGCAGCGGCGCGATTTCTAGGGAATGCCGGACGGATATTAATGCTCGCCGGTTTGGCGGTTTCCGCATTCGGTTTTGCGACGAGCGATATCTTAAGTTCGCCCCGAATTATTTTTGCCTTCGGGCGCGACGGCATTCTTCCAAAATGGTTCGCGCACGTGCATCGGCGCTTTCATACGCCGAATGTTGCGATCATCACCTATGCGACGGTGGCGTTTGGGCTTTCGTTTTGGTCCACGTTTCAAGAGCTCGCGGTCCTTTCCAACATGGCGGTGCTATTGCTCTATATTCTTTGCTGTCTGGCCGCGTTGGAATTGAATCGGCGCGATCTTCGCAGCGATGGCGTGCCATTTACGTTTCCGGGCGTGACGCTCATTCCAATCCTCGCAATCGCCGTGATCATATGGATTCTGGCGCACGCAACGCGAAAGGAATTTGCGTTCACAGCGGCGTGCCTCGTAGCTGCGTCACTGCTTTTTCTCGTCCGCCAGTTTTTTCGGGCCAAAGCAGACTCAGCCGCTTAGATAAGCCCAATATAGTGTATTCGGGTGCTCGCCAACCGCTTCAGATTGTGTGATTTTTGACTTGTAACCCGCAGAACCTCCTTATATTCACTTCTTAGGGCCGATATTTCGGCCCGGGCATGCATTTACAGTCGCTCGAACTTTTCGGCTTCAAATCGTTCGCCGATAAAACGATTTTCAACTTTCACGAGGGCATCACTGCCATTGTCGGCCCGAATGGCTGCGGCAAGTCGAACGTCCTCGATGCCGTACGCTGGGTGCTAGGCGAGCAATCCGCCAAGTCGCTCCGCGGCGACGAAATGGCCGATGTCATTTTCAATGGAACCGATACGCGCAAGCCCGTCGGCTTTGCCGAGGTTTCACTCACATTTACCGATTGCGCAGCTGAGCTGGAGGTTGATTGGCACGACGTTCGCGTGACCCGCCGCGTGTATCGCGACGGCAATTCCGAATATCTGCTCAACAAAACTTCCTGTCGGCTGCGTGACATCCAAGCTCTTTTTGCCGACACCGGGGTGGCACGTGCCGCTTATTCAATGATGGAACAAGGCAAGATCGACATGGTCTTGAGCTCGCGTCCGGAAGATCGCCGCGCGGTCTTTGAAGAAGCTGCCGGAATCACAAAATACAAAAACCAGAAACGTGAAGCGCTGCGCAAGCTGGAAGCCACTGAGGCAAATCTCCTGCGCATCGGCGACGTCATTAAAGAGGTAAAGCGACAGATCGGCTCGCTGCAACGACAGGCGGGCAAAGCTCGACGTTACCAGGCATTGCTCGCGGATCTGCAAACGCTCGATACCCATCATTCGCGCAAGCAACTCGATTCGCTGGAAACCGAGCTTGCCCGATCTCACGCGGAGATAGCGCGTGTCAGCAAATCTGAGCACGAAACCCGCACCGAGATCGACATGAGTGAAACTGAACTGGCCGAACGGCGAAACGCCCTGGACAAGATCGACACGCAAATCACCGATGGCCGGAGCGATTTACAGCATTTGCAAACCGAAATTGCGGCCCATCAAAATCGAATTCAGGTAAATCGTCAACGCGCCGGCGAGCTAACCGAGTTGATTGAGCGGTTCCGAAAAGATATCGCCGTCGCCGAGGAAAAGCGGGCTCAGCAAGAAAAGGAATTACAGGGCGCGAATGCACTGATTAAAAAGACAAATACTATTCTCCAAACCAAGGAAGCGGAATTCGCGAAGCTTACTCAGCTGATCTCGGACCTTCGCACTGCGCGGGGAGAGCACGAAGCGGAGCTGGAGAAGCTGCGGTTGGCGGCATCAAAGAACGAAGCCCGCGTTGCCGAGTTAGAAGACGATCATTCTGGAATTGCGATCCGCCGGGAAGCAACGGACGAAAACCGACTGAATCTGGATCGCGCGATTTTAGATGCACACGCCACTCGCGATAAGATCCAGAAACAGATCGGCGCTGCGCGCGCAGCGACAGAAACCGCACGAAAAAAAGCCAATCTTCTGAAAAACAAGGCGCACGCCGCAGAGGAAAAATTCCGTGAATATCAGCAGCTTCTGGCGGGGACAGAAAAAAAACTCGTCGAAATTGAGCGTGCGCTGGCGCAAAAGGAATCGCGCCTTGAGATTCTGCGTCAGCTAGACCAGGAAGGCGAGGGTCTGGCGCAAGGTTCACAAGCGGTGCTTAAAGGTCTTGATAATCCCTCGCGCATCCAGCCGGCGCTCGCAGGCGCTCTCGCCTCAAATCTTGATGTCGATCCGGAATATATCGCGGCGATCGAAGCTGCGTTGGGTCAAAACGTGCAAGCGATCGTTCTGCAAGACGCTGATTTGGCGCCTGAAATCATTGCGACGTTAAAAGAAAGGAAACTCGGCCTCGCGGCATTAGCGATTCCGAAGTTTTCCAGTTCGTCCGCGCGAACTGACGCAGCGCTTCCGCGATCTGCCCTCGCCTGGGCGATTGAAAAAGTGAAAGCACCAGATTCACTTTCTTCACTTGTGACACGACTCCTCCATAACGTCGCAATCTTCCGAAGTCTCGATGAAGCCCTGGCTTTCAAAAAAAAGGGAACCGACTTGGCCGCCGCAACACTATCCGGTGAATTTGTTTCACCCGATGGAGTTGTTTTTGGCGGCAGCCGTGACGCGTCGGCTGATTCAGTGCTCGAGCGCAAAGCACGGATCTCTACCCTATGCGTAGAACATTCCCTTATCTGCCAGGAACGTGACGCGTTGCTCCGCGAGCGTAACGACGGAAGTACGCACCTTGAAAAGACAAGGCGCGATTTCGAAGAAATCCGGGCTCAGCACGAGATTGTCGATCGAGAGCAATCCGCTTCCGAAAACAAAATTCTCTTCCTCGAGCGGGAATCACACGAAATCGAACAAAAGATCGAGCACCTCCGCTCGGAGCAATCAACGCTTGCGCAACAAATCGAAGCTGCGGACGAGCGTATTACAAAGTTAGAGCAGGAATTGACAGCCGAGAGTGCGCAGCTGGAATCGCAACAGGAGCAACAGCGTGCGGTCGAAGCGGCTCGCGAAAAAGCAGCGGCCAGCGAGAAAGAAGCGTCTCACCAATTAAATGAGCTTCGTCTTGCGCTCGCCACTGAGCGGCAGCGGTACGAAAACCTTGTCGCACAACGCCAGCCGATGACTGACCGCGAAACTGAATTGTCGGACATGATCGCTGCTCGCCAGGCGGAGATCGCCAATTTCGAAAACCGGCTCGAATCGCAAGCAGACGAATCGAAGAACGCGGAAGCGACAATTCAGAAACAAACGGCGCAACGCGCTGAGTTGGAAGCAACCGTTGCCACATTTGCCAGTCGGCGGACGGAATGCTTATCGACAACGAATGAAATGGAGACGCACCTGCGCGCTCTGCGAAACTCGTTGGATGAGCTGCACGATTCGCGGTCGAAACATCAGGTTCGCGAAACGCAATTGCAGTTACAAATCGACAATGTGGCCGAACATATTTCTCGCCGTTATCAGCTCGACCTTCGCGAGTCGGCGCCCGATCAGGCCGCATTCGAGAAAACGTTGCGCGCGCAATTAAAACGGCGACAAGGTGGATCGAGCGCTCCGTCGTCCGATGCTAGTATTAGCGGTGAAGCGGTCGCAACTGCAGAAGCGACGGATGTCGATCTTAGCCGGATCGACCTCCAAAAGTTGATCGGGGAGCTTACGGCCCAGCTCGATAACATGGGCCCAGTCAACCTGGATGCCGTCCATGAGTACGACGAGCTCGAAGAACGTTACCGCTTTCTCGAAGGTCAAAACAATGATCTCACCGCCTCGCGCCGCGAGTTGCTAGACGTGATTGCGCAAATCAATTCCACGACGAAAAAATTGTTCGCCGAGACCTTCACCCGGGTGCGCGGAAACTTCCGCGAAATATTTGCTGAGCTTTTCGGCGGCGGACGCGCGGACTTGTCCCTGCTGGACGAGAACGATCCGCTCAACTGCGGGATTGAGATCAGCGCCAAGCCGCCGGGGAAACAACTGCAAAGCATCTCGTTGCTAAGCGGCGGCGAGCGCGCAATGACAGCCGTCGCATTGCTATTCGCGATTTACATGGTGCGACCGAGCCCGTTCTGCATTCTCGACGAAGTGGATGCGCCGCTCGATGAGGGGAATATTAACTGCTTCATCCGTGTGCTCGAGCGATTCGTTGCCCAGAGCCAGTTCATTATCATGACGCACAACAAACGCACCATTGCAAAAGCGGATGTGCTTTACGGCGTGACCATGGAAGAGCGCGGGGTAAGCAAGCTTGTTGGAATGAAGCTGACGCCGCCACGCGAAGCTCCGACAGAAGTGACGTCGAACGGAAACGAGCAGAACCCAACGCAACGCCGCTTTCCACTCGCAGAGTCAGAGACAAAGCGCAGTTTACTAGCTACGCGCTGAGGTGGATCGGCCGCTGCTCTGGCGATATTCTGGGTAGTGTACCGCCTCTCGCGTGTTGGACGATTGCGTCTCGCGATCGCGAACTTTCCTGACGCGTGCGCTACCTAAAGCGACTTCGGCGGAACACAAAAAAAATTGCGCGCGCTTGTCGATCTTGCGTAAAATTCCCGGATGCTTCAGACCGCGCCGCGCCGCAAAAAATCCACAGCATCGAAACCGGCACCGCATGAACGTTTCCTCGAAGCGTTTCGCTGGATGCTGCTCGCGCGCACGCTCGAAGAGAAACTCGTCAGTCTCTATCGTGGCGGTTTGATTACCGGAGGCGTCTATGTTGGCCGCGGTCAGGAAGCGGTCAGCGTGGCCTGCGGTCTATTTTTGCAAAAAGCCGACATCTTTGCGCCGTTGATTCGCGACCAAGCAGGGCGATCGGCGTTCGGCGAACCGCTTATCGATGTCACGCGCACTTATCTTGGTTCTCGGCAGGGGCCAATGCGCGGACGTGACGGCAACATTCATCGTGGCCGACCAATGGACAATCAGCTCGCCATGATTAGTCACCTCGGCGCGATGGTTTCGGTCACGGTAGGTGCGTTGATGGCGAAGCGATTCCACGGCGAAAAAAACTTTATCGGTCTGAGCTGCATTGGCGAAGGCGGAATGCAGACCGGCTCGTTTCATGAAGGCATGAACCTCGCCGCAGTCGAACAGGTGCCGCTCGTTGTCGTGGCGACGAACAATCATTACGCTTACTCAACGCCGAATGACCGTGAGTTTGCCTGCCATGATCTGGTTGATCGCGCGATCGGGTACGGCTTCGAAGGTTACACCGTTGATGGAACTGATCTGACAAATTGTTTGGATGCAATCGGCAGCGCGGTGAAACGGGCACGCGCCGGCCGGCCGCCGCAGTTGGTTGTCGCCTCAACCCTGCGCTTGTCCGGGCACGGCGAGCATGACGATGCAAGTTACGTAACCGATGAGATGAAGCGCCAGCCCTTTGCGCGAGATTGCTTGAAAGCCGCCGAGCAGACAATTGTCGATCTTAATTTGGTTGATGCCGAAACTCTGCGCGAATGGCGTGAAGAGGCGGCGGCGCAGGTGGATCAGGCGATTTCCACAGCGCAAAAAGAAGCCGCGCCTGAGGCCGACGAAGAAGATTGGTCCGCGATCTCCACGCGTGCTCTTGTCGATAAAATCGAATGAGCATCACGTATCTTGAAGCGATCCGGGAAGCGCAGGCGAAACTGCTGCGCGACGATGAGCGCGTTTTCATTTACGGAGAGGATGTCGGTGGAACATTCGGCGGCGCTTTCAAAGCAACCAAAGGGCTCGCGAAAGAATTTCCGGGGCGCGTGTTGAACACCCCGATCAGCGAAGACGCGATGGTTGGGGCTGCGATCGGAGCCGCTATTCAAGGGATGCGGCCAATTGTCGAAATGCAGTTTGCCGATTTCTCGAGCACCGCGCTGAACCAAATTCTAAACAACGCCGGAACGCATTATTGGCGGACGAATGTGCCGGTCCCAATCACAGTCCGTTTGCCATGCGGCGGGACAAAAGGAAGCGGCCCATTTCACAGCCAAAGCATGGAATCCATCTACGCCCACTATCCAGGGCTCATTGTGATGACGCCGGCGACTGTGGAAGATGCTTACACGATGCTGATTGAGGCGGTCACGATCGACGATCCGGTTGTTTACTGCGAACACAAATATCTTTATTACCATCTCAAGGCCGACAAACTTCCGACCGAAGGAGGCTTGCCCATCGGTCGGGCGCGGATCGTGCGTGAAGGTCGCGATCTTACCATCGTCGCTTACAGCGCCATGCTGCACGAAGGGCTGGCTGTCGCCGACGAATTGGCCTGTGAAGGCTTTGAGACAGAAGTTGTCGATCTTCGCACGGTTAAACCGCTCGATACCGAAACCGTTCTCGCATCGGTTGCGCGCACCGGGCGTTTGCTCTGCGTCGGCGAATCGTTTCCGTGGGGCGGCACAACGGCGGAAGTGATATCGCGAGTCACGAGCGAAGGCTTTCATTTCCTCGATGCCGCGCCGCAGCGCATCAACGCGAAAGATACACCCATCCCATATCATCCAAATCTTTGGGCAGCGCACCGTCCCAATGCAAAAATGATTGCCGAGAAGGCTCGGGGGTTGCTTCGAGAATAAGATTTATGCCCCAGGTTCCCATCATTATGCCGCAGCTTGGCGAGTCGATCGCCGAAGCAACCGTCGTTGATATCAAAGTGAAGCCGGGCGAAGAAGTCGTGTCCGATCAGGAAATTATCGACGTCGAGACTAACAAAGCCGTCATGGGCGTGACTACGCCGTGCAAAGGCAAGATCGACAAGATCAGCGTGCAACTGAAGGAAACCTATCCGGTGGGCGCGGTGCTCGGATATGTGGAGGCAAGCGAAGAAGACGCGGCCAGGTTTAAGAAAACGGCGCCCGAACCTCCCAAAGGAATGGCCAGGGAAATTCCGGCGCGCGAAGAACAAACGGCCGTCGCTGCGCGGCAAAAGGACGGCGACGGTGTAAGACCTTCCGGAGGATTGCCGGTTCCAGCCGCGGCGAAAGGCGCCGGATTTTTGTCTCCCCGGGTGCGTGCGCGCATGGCGGAATTGCAACTCACCAATGCCGATCTTGCCGGAATACACGGAACAGGCGCAGGCAATCGCGTCACGATTAAGGACCTCGAAAATTTCCTGAACAAGATCGACAGCCAGCGAACAGAAGAAGCTTCCGCGATTCGCGCCGGCGTCGCCGATGCGATGCGTCGAAGCTGGAGCCGGCCACTTGCAACGATTGGCTCGTCCGTTTGCCTTGAGGCTGTTCTGCAAGATCGACAGTCGCGCGATCCAAAACCGGGTCCGGCGCTTTACGTGGTGCGTGCCCTTGCCCTCGCGCTCGCTGAAAATCCAGCCGCGGCTGCAAAATTGATCGGCGGTCGCGTAGTGCAATCGGATTCAATCGATGTAGGCGTCGCCGTGGAGGCCGAAGATGGAATCATGGTGCCGATTATTCGCGCGGCGGACAAAACGTCGCTTGCCGATCTTGCAGCGAAATACAAGGAACTTGTCGATCTTGCGCGACAGCGCCGCATCTCGCCCGACATGCAAGCTGGCGGTATCGCCGCGGTTTCAAATTTTGGAACGTTCGGCGTTGAATGGGGCACGCCGATTCCCCTGCCCGATCAGACGTTGCTCCTCGGTCTCGGCGTTGGGAAAAAAGTTCCCTCATGGGATGAAGAGAAAAAGGAATTCGTTC
>WNGP01001728.1_pt1 | contig 18478 bp, 17 predicted proteins | sample 5407671 | NCBI WGS metagenome assembly WNGP01 (sample SAMN13153381, study PRJNA577476) | soil metagenome | isolation source: 40 cm soil or saprolite under Garry oak tree replicate 2 | place: USA:California | collected 2016-06-15 | reverse complement strand
TTGGTCGGGGAGGCGGGATTTGAACCCGCGACCACCTGACCCCCAGTCAGGTGCGCTACCGAGCTGCGCTACTCCCCGTCGGAGCCGCTATCGTACCCGTTCCCTATTGGGCGTCCTGACCGCCCGCCATAGGCAACGAGGCCTCGATGCGTGGATGAAAATCCAGCTTCGCGGAGCAACGCGCCCAGAGGCGAATCTGCGACCGCAATGCCGTCGACGCGCTGCAATTCGACCTTGCCGCCGTGGACTGCGGCCGCGATCAAAGTCCGCATGTGATCGACGGTCACCTCGCCATTGGTGAGCAGCGAGCGCCCGCCTCGCTCGAGGTAAAGCACGAGCCGGCCGCCGTCGATGACGCAGTAGGCGCCGGCCGCTCGCGCCATCCGCACATCCGGCCGAGGCCACGCGAGCACAGACCCATATGCGTTCGCTGGATCGTTGGCCGCCAGGGCGATGACGCGCTCGTCCTGCTCGCGAAGGGCGCGCAGCCGGTCAACTGCCCCCGGCAGCGCGAACTGCGATCCGCCCAAGCCTTCGACGAAATAGCCGCGCCTGATCCGGCCCGATTCCTCCATGGCCCGCAGCACCGGGTACAGCGCCGCGAACCCGCCCGGCCATCCCTCCGCCGCCACCGATTCGCGGGTCAGGACTCCGTAGCGCTGCAGGAGCACGCCCGCGGATGCGTGCAGGCGCTCAGTCGCGTTGGGGCCCGCGCCCACCATCTCCTTGACGAGCGACCAGCGGCCGGCGGCGCGTGGCTGCGTCAGCCGCGGTAGGCGAGGCCGATGCGCCGGACGCCGGCTGGCCGGACCCAGAAGTCGCAGCGGCGCGAACGTGTCATTCGTGACCTCCCCGGCCCAGACCAGGTCCCAGAGAGCGTCGAGCATGGCTTCCTCGTCCCCGCCGCCACAGGCGGCGTAGAGATCGCGAAAGAAACCCGCGCCGCGCGCGCGCATGTGATCGCGCAGCCGCGCATGCAGGTCTCCGGCCGGCGCATCCACCGGCTCGGGCACCAGCCGGGGCGCGTCACCGCGGAGATAAAGGGCAACCCGGCCATCGGACGAGCCAAGCGAGCCACGCCCGACCCACACCACCTCACCCATCGAGACCAGCTCGTCGAGCAGCCGCGGGTTGTAACCGGCGACGCGGCTCGCGATGACGTCGCGCTCGATGACACTGGCCGGCAGGGCAGCCCCCTGCAGCTGGAAGACCACTTCGAGCAGGCGATCGACACCGCCCGCCCTCGCGCCAATGCCGTGCCAGGCGGGAAGGAAGCGCGCGAGGGCGTCGGGAGGCACGGACTCGACCTCACGACGGAGAGCTGCCAGTGATCGCCGCCGCAGCATGCGAAGCACCTCTGGATGGCAGTGTTCCCGGCCACGTGCGGAGGGCCGAAACTCGCCGGCGATGACGTCGCCACGTGCAACGAGCTGTGCAAGCGCACCTTCCACCATCGGACCGGCGAGGCTCCACCGCTCCATCACATCCGCCGCCACAAACGGCACATGCGTCCGCGCCCACCGGCGGAGCAGCGACGCAAGCGGCTCGGTCCCGGGGTCGAGGTAAGCGTCCGGCAGGCCGACCGGGAGGGTGACGCCAAGGGCCTCGCGATATCGGCCGGCGTCCTCGGCTGCGATCCAGCGCGGCTCGCCCGAGATGCGCGCCGTCACCGTTCGGCGCTCGCGCTCCAACGCCCTCAACCACTCCATCGCGATGCCGCGAGCTGCCGCCTCCGGCGTGCTCAGGTCACCGAGCCTGATCAGCAGGTCATGCGCCTCGTCGGGATCGCGTGGAAAGCGCTCCGGGAGCAGGCCCTGAAGCTCCAGCTCCACGGCTGCAATCGACTCGGGGTCGAGCAGCTCACGCAGGTCCTCGGTGCCCAACAGCTCGGCCAGCAGCTCGCGGTCGAGCGTCAGCGCCTGCGCCCGGCGCTCGGCGAGCGGCGAGTCGCCTTCGTACATGAACTCAGCCACATATGAGAAGAGCAGCGACGATGCGAAGGGCGAAGCGCGCTCGGTGTCCACGGCTACGACGCGCACCTCGCGCGAGCGAATCGAGCGCAAGAGCGTGGCGAGGGCGGGCATGTCGAAGTGGTCGCTCATGCACTCGCGCCACGTTTCGGCGAGGATCGGGAAGTCGGGATACTGACCTGCCACCTGGAGCAGGTTCGCGCTGCGCATGCGCTGCTGCCACAGAGGCGTCCTCTGCCCCGGCCGCCGGCGCGGCAGCAGAAGCGAGCGGGCCGCGTTCTCGCGGAAGCGGGCGGCGAAGAGGGCTGACGCCGGCAGCTGCGCAGCCACCAGGGCTTCCACCTCTTCCGGGTCGAGCACCAGCTCGTCGAGACCAGGTGGCGATTCGACGTCAGGAAGATGGAGAGCAATGCCGTCGTCGGTCCAGAGGGCGCGGGCGTCGACTCCCAGCCGCTCCTTGAGGCGGGCTTCCAGAGCCAACGCGAGTGGCGCATGCACCCGGCCACCAAGGGGCGTGTGCAGGCAGACGCGCCAGTCACCGATCTCATCCCGGAATCGCTCGACGACGACAGTGCGGTCGTCGGGCACGGCGCCCGTGGCCGCGGCCTGGTCTTCGAGGTACGTGAGCAGGTTCTTGATCGCGCGATCGTCGAAGCCGGCGCGCTCGCGTAGGCGCCGCTCCGCAGCGCCGGGTGTGAGCGATCGCAGCTCGCGGACCATCTTGCCGAGCGCCAGGCCGAGCTCGGCAGGGCGGCTGGGGGCGTCGGCCTTCCAGAAGGCGATCTTGCCCGGCTCGCCGGGCGCCGGGGTGACCAGCACCTGGGAAGGGGTGATCTCTGCAATGCGCCACGTGGACGCTCCGAGGACGAATGTCTCGCCCACGCGGCTTTCGTAAACCATCTCCTCGTCGAGCTCTCCAACGCGGCGGCCATCCTCGACGAGGTTGACGCTGTAGAGGCCGCGGTCCGGGATGGTGCCGGGATTGGTGACAGCGAGATGCTGTGCCCCCTTCCGCCCCCGCACCGTGCCGGCGACGCGGTCCCATACGATGCGCGGCCGTAGCTCCGCGAACTCGTCGGAGGGATAGCGCCCGCTGAGCATGTCGAGGACTGCTTCGAGAGACCGTGGCCCGAGGTCGCTGTAGGGATACGCGCGGCGGACGACAGCGCCGAGCTCGTCGACTTTCCATTCGTCCATCGCGCACATCGCGACGATCTGCTGTGCAAGGACGTCCAACGGCTTGCGAGGCACGGTCGTCGATTCGATGCGGCCTTCGAGCATTCCCTCGACGACCGCGGCCGCCTCCAGCAGGTCACCTCGAAACTTGGGGATGACCACGCCGCGCGACACCTCGCCCACGGAGTGCCCCGCCCGGCCGACGCGTTGAATGCCCGCGGCCACGCTCGGCGGCGCTTCGACCTGGAGCACGAGGTCGACTGCGCCCATGTCGATACCGAGCTCGAGGGTAGAGGTGGCGACCAGGCCGCGCAGCGTGCCGGCCTTGAGCTGGTCCTCGACAAGCAGTCGCTGCTCGCGTGCGATGGAGCCGTGGTGCGCGCGCACGAGATCCTCTTCGGCCAGCTCGTTGATGCGCGCAGCGATGCGCTCGGCGAGCCGTCGCGAGTTGACGAAGACGATCGTCGAGCGATGGTCGCGTATGAGCTGGAGCAGGCGTGGGTAGATCGCCGGCCAGATGCTGTTGGCGGTCTGCCCGGAGTCGTCGTACGACTTCAGCTGCGACATGTCTTCGACCGGGACTTCGACACTCACCTCCATGGTCTTGAGCCGGCCGGCGTCGACGATGGCGACGTCGCGCCCGGCGCCGCCGAGGAACTTCGCGACCTCTTCCAGCGGCCTCTGAGTCGCAGACAGGCCGATGCGCTGAGGCTCGATCTTGGTCAGCGCTGACAGGCGCTCGAGGCTGAGGGCGAGGTGTGAACCGCGCTTGGTGGCGGCAACCGAATGGATCTCGTCGACGATGAGCCACCGCACCGACGCAAGGATCTTTCGCGCTGCGCTGGTGAGGATGAGGTACAGCGACTCTGGAGTGGTGATGAGGATGTCGGGCGGGTGGCGCTCCATCGAGCGGCGCACCTCGGACGGGGTGTCGCCGGTGCGGATGGCCGCCGTGATGTCCGGCGCCACCCCGCCGCCACTCTCGACCTGGTGGCGGATGCCCACCAGCGGCGAGCGCAGGTTGCGGTCGACGTCGTGGGCGAGAGCCTTCAGCGGCGATACATAAAGGACGCGACAGCGCTCCGCCTCGGCGGGCACGGGTTCCGACGCCAGGCGGTCGATGCACCACAGGAAGGCAGCCAGGGTCTTCCCGCTCCCGGTGGGTGCGGCCATCAGGACGTGGCGGCCCGCGGCCACCTCGCGCCAGCCTCGTTCCTGGACCTGTGTCGGCTCCACGAAGGCGCCGCGAAACCAGTCTCTCGTGGCCGGCGCAAAGAGATCGAGAACGTCCCCCATGTCATCCAGTTTGACCGCTTCCCGGCTCACAAACAAGTGTTCGTTTACCGCAATCGGCGAGGACCAACGGTTGCCGCGCTAAGTTGTGCACGACCGATGGCGCACCCCTACCCGTTCGAGATGTTCAGCCATGAATCCAAACAGATCCTGGTGGGCGCCCAGGAGCACGCCGAGCGTGCGGGCAAGTCGTACGTCGGCACCGAGCACATGCTGCTGGCGATGCTCAGGCTGGAGGCGGGCGCCGCGTACCGGGTCCTGACCCGGCTGGGCGTCTCGTATGACGATTTCGCGAACAACATCAGCGCAGCCACAGCCCACGACAAGCCTCGACGAGGGCGGCGAGTCGTCCCCACGATGGCGGTCAAGCGCACCGTCGAACTTGCCTTCGGCGAGGCGGATCGCATGAACAGCAAGGTTGTCGATACGGCTCACCTGCTCTTGGGTCTCGCCCTGCAGGGGGAAGGGATGGGACCGTTCGTGCTTCAAGACATGGGTACGAGCGCGGAGCGCATCGTCGCAGAGGTCGAAGACGACCTCGGCGTCCCGCTGAGTGGAAGAGGCAAGCTGCCCACCTCGCGGCCGCCCTGGACGACTGATCTCCCCGAACCGCCCGAAGTCATCGGGTTGCGTGACAGGTTGGCATCGGTGAGATTCGCGTTGAAGAACGCAGCCGAGGCCGGTGATACCGAACATGCCCTCAAACTCGGTCGCGAGGAGAACCGCCTGGAGGGCGAGCTGGGCCGGGCGAGAAGGAAGTGGCAGGGCTCGCTCGGCTGAGACACTCCGCCATGATCGCGACCTAGATGATTGAGCCCGCTCGATTCAGAGAGGTCATGTCCACGTTCCCGAGCGGGGTCGTGGTGCTCACCGCCTTCGGCAAGGATTCGCTTCCTCGAGGCTTGACCGTGAGCGCCTTTTGCGCGGCGTCGCTGAACCCGCCGCTCGCGCTCGCCTGCGTCGACAAGACCTCGAACACGCTGCCCGCGGTCCAGCACGCCGGCGGCTTCACCGCGAACATCCTGGCGGCGGGCCGCGAGCAATTGGCCCGACGCATGGCGTCGAAGCTCACGGACAAGTTCGACGGCATCGGATGGCGGCGTCCAGAGTCAGACCGAGGCGGCCCCATCCTCGAGGCAGACTCCGCCGCCTATGCCGTCTGCACGCTGAAGGAGACCATCGAGGCGGGCGACCACTGGATCCTCATCGGCACCGTCGTCGAGGGAGCGCACGACGCCAACATTTCGCCCATGATCTTCAGCCGCCGCGGCTACTTCGGCCTGTGATGTCCAGGTGCTCCACACTCCTCTCCCCTGCGGGGAGAGGAGATCACAGGGTCGGCGACGGCCAGGACGGGACCAACTGTGTGATTCCCGCAGAAAGGATCGCCAGCTTGTTGGTCAGCAGCAGCACGCCCATGACGAGCAGGACTGCCGCGGAGAGGAGGTCGATTGCGCGGCGGTGGCTGTTGATGACGCGAACCACCGGCCGCGCGCTCTCGAGCGCGAACGCAAGCACGATGAACGGGACGCCCAGGCCCAGGCAGTAGGCGACCATCAGGACCACGCCTTGAGCGGTGGTCCCGGCGGTGACTGCTGAGCTGAGGACCGCGCCCAATGTCACGCCGATGCACGGCGTCCAGCCGCTCGCGAACCCCATGCCCAGCATGAACCCTCCGGTCACGCCGCCTTTCGAAGGCGCTCGATCCATCACGCGGTACTCGCGGTCGAGGAACGGAATCTTGATCAGCCCGGCGACATGGAGCGCCATCGCGATCACCAGGACGCCCGCGACCACGGGCACGTAGCCACGGATCGGCTGGACGGCGAGCGAGAACACATAGAAGAACAGGATGAAGATCACCGACAGGCCGGCCACGAACGCGAGGCCTGCGGTAGCCACAGGCAGCGATGAGGCGCCGCCTGCAGATCGGGCGACCACGGCCCCCGCCGAGCCGCCTGCCGTCACCGTTGCGGGCTGCCCAGCCCGGGCGCCGAGGTAGGCGAGGTACGCCGGCACCAGCGGCAGCACGCAGGGCGAGACAAACGAGACCAGGCCGGCGAGGACCGCCAGCGCGGGACTGATTCCTTCGAGGCCGCCGGCTAGGAAGACCACGCCGCGCCCGGCTGCACAGGGCTCGCCTTGCCGGCCGTCTCGACGATTGCGTCGATGACTTCGGGCCAGAGATGTTCGGGCATGTTGTGACCCATGCCCTCGAGCTCGAGGAGACGGGCACCGGGCACGGCGTCGGCGACCAGGCGACCGTTCTCGACGGGCACCAGCGGGTCGTCGACGCCGTGGACGACGAGGGTCGGGATCTCGACACCCGTGAGCCGCTCCATCCTGCTCTTCGCGGCCAATATGGCGACAAGTTGCCTGCCGGTTCCCGATGGATAGTAGGCACGATCGATAGGTCGAGTCGCCTTGCCGAGCTCGACGGCCTCATCGAAGGGATTGTCCTTTCCATTCAGCACGCGGCGAATCCACATCGCGTTCTCGATGCGGCCCTCGCGGGTCTCCGGCGGAATGCGTGTGAGCACCTCTGCGCCCTCCGGCCAGGGTGCCACCTCGTCGCGTCCCCCGGGTCCAGACATGATCGACGTCAGCGAGAGCGCCCGGTCGGGATGGTTGATCGCGATCAGCTGCGCGATGAAACCTCCCATCGATGCTCCGACGATGTGTGCGGCTCCGATGCCCAGAGCGTCGAGGAGACCAACCGCGTCGTCGGCCATGTCATCGAGGCTGTACGCGGGGTGAGGGCTGCCGCTCATCGCGGCCGCCAGGTCCGGCGGGCCCGCCGCATCGAGGTGAGTGGAGAGGCCAGAGTCACGATTGTCATAGCGGATGATGTGGAAACCCCGGGCGGCGAGCTGAACGCAGAACTCGTCGTCCCAGGTGATCAGCTGTGCGCCGAGGCCCATGACGAGGAGCAGTGGCGCGTCGTTCGGGTCGCCGATGGCCTCGTATTCGATATCGATTCCGTTGGCTCGCGCGCGTGGCATGGGTCCAATCCTATGACTTACCGGAAGTAGGTACCCTTAGCCGACGTGGCCAGGACGCTGCCCACGCGGGCTGAGGTGGATGCGCGTTACACATGGGACGCTGAGAGCGTCTTCGCCGACGAAGCCGCCTGGGAGACAGCCGTCCAAACAGTGCTCGGCCGGCTGCCGGACCTGGCCGAGTTCAAAGGCCACCTCGGAGACTCGCCTGACGCGCTAGCCGACTGGTTCGACGCCACCGAGCGCGTGCAGCGCCTGTTCGGCAAGGTGACGGTCTATACGACCATGTCGTACTCGGTCGACGTCAACGACCAGGCCGCCGTCGCGCGCACCGACCGCACGCGTACCGCCGCCGCACAGCTCGGCGCGACGATGTCGTTCGCGATGCCCGAGATGATCGCGATCGGCTTTCCGAAGCTTCGCGAATGGGTCGCATCCTCGCCCCGACTGGCGCACCTCAGCCATTACCTCGATCGCCTCGAGAGGCTGCAGAGTCACGTTCGCTCTTCGGAGGTCGAGGAGGTCCTCACCCAGGTCTCCGACCCGCTCGCCAGCGCCGTCTCGGCGCACAGCGTGCTGGCCAACGCGGACATGAAATTTCCGGCTGCGGTCGGTGTCGAAGGCGCTGAGGAGGTGGCCCAGGGCACCATCGGAGCGCTGCTCACGAGCCCCGACCCCGCCATCCGGAAGAGCGCCTACGAAAGCTATGCCGATGAGCACCTCGCGCTGCAGAACACAATGGCCACCAGCCTGGCGGCCGGCATCAAGCGTGACGTGTTCTACGCGCGCGCCCGCGGCTACGAGTCCTCTTTGCATGCCGCGCTCGAGCCTGCGTTCATCCCGCTCGAGGTGTTCCACAACATCATCCAGGCATTTCGGGACAACGTCGATACGTGGCATCGGTACTGGCGGCTGCGGCGCACGGCGCTCGGACTGGAGACGCTGAAGGCGCACGATACCCGGTCGCCGCTGCAGGACTTCAGGCTGGACGTGCCCTACGAGCAGGCGGTCGACTGGATCGCCGCCGGGGTGGCTCCGCTCGGGGACGAGTACGTGCGGATCCTGCGCAAGGGCGCGCTCGAGGAGCGCTGGGTCGACGTCTACCCCAACAGGGGAAAGCGCATGGGCGCCTTTTCGACGGGCGTCCCGGACACGCGCCCGTTCATCTTCATGAGCTACAGCGACGACATCTTCGCCATGAGCACGCTCGCGCACGAGCTCGGCCATTCGATGCATTCGCACTACGCCCGCAAGACCCAGCCGTTCGTGTACTCGAACTACGGGCTGTTCCAGGCCGAGGTCGCCTCGAACATGCACCAGGCGCTCACCCGGCGATATCTGCTCGACACGCAGAGCGATCCTCGATTCCAGGTTGCGGTCCTCGAAGAGGCGATGGCCAACTTCTACCGGTACTTCTTCATCATGCCGACGCTCGCGCGACTTGAGCTCGCCCTGCACCAGGAGGTCGAGCGCGGCGTCCCGATCACGGCCGCTTACCTCACCGACCTGACCGCGGACTTGATGGCCGAGGTGTACGGCGACGAGGTCGACATCAGCGGAATCGACCGCGAGCGGGCCGGGTCGACGTGGGCGCAGTTCCACACCCATCTCTACAGCAACTTCTACGTGTATCAGTACGCGACCGGCATCGCCGGCGCCCACCACCTGGCGAGCAGGGTGGCGTCCGGCGACAAGGCCGCCGCCGAGGCCTACGTGGCCTTCCTCAAGAGCGGCGGGTCGAAGTATCCGTTGGAAGGTCTGAAGCTCGCCGGGGTGGACATGTCGTCCGCCGAGCCGGTGCGATCGGCGTTCGAGGCCCTGGCCGACACAGTGACGCGGCTGGAGGAATTGCTCGCCGTGCCCCAGAAGCGCTAACTCAGCGTCATCCGGTAGGGATTGCTGTCGCGGCGCTCGAAACCCATGCGCTCGTAGAGACGATTGGCTGCCTCGCGGACACGCGCCGTCTGGAGCTCGATGATGCTGGCGCCGCGGCTGCGCGCGACCTCGATGCACGCGTTGACGAGCGCCTCGCCCACCCCACGCCCGCGGGCCGACTCATCGACGACCACGTCCTCGATGCGCGACTCGAACCTGATCGTGGTCGGGTAGACGATGACCATGGCGGTGCCGACGATCCGGTTGCCATCACGCGCGACCAGCAGCGTGGCCGCCGGGTCCGCGAGCAAGGTGGCGAGGTGCTCGGCGGTCGGAACCGGGAGCGCCGGGTTGAGCTGTGCGATCAGCTTTCCCAGCGCCTCCACCAGCTCCTGGGTGACCTCGGCCGGGTTGTCGATCTGGATCTCCACCGGCAGAAAGGCTAACGGGCGGGGCGTACAACCGGAATGCGACACGACCTACGAGAGCTGCGTACGGTCTCTAGCTAGAGCGCCAGCCTGAGCAGGGCGGCAGTCGCGGCGGCCGATGCGACGACGACCAGGAACGGGGCCCGCAGCAGCACGGCCACGCCCGCGACCGCAAGAGCGGCCACGCGCACGTCCAGCACCAGCCGGTGGCCGGTCGAGAAGGTGAGGATCGCGACCAGCGCGGAGAGCAGCGCGACTGGCAGCAGTGGGACGGTGCGCTGGATACGCGGATCCTGCAGCCACGCCTGCGGCAGCGAGACGCCGGCCAGCTTCAGCCCGTAGCAGGCTGCGCACGCGACCAGCAATCCAGCCCAAAGCATCAGTGAGCCCCCCCTCGAAACACGCCAAACAGCGCCACGAGGGTGGCCACGATCAGCAGCGGGATGCCGGCCGGCACGAATGGGACCACGACCAGCGCCACCACCCCGGCGCCCAACGCGATGGCCATCGGCTCACGCTCGCGCAGCCGGGGAGCGAGCAGCGCGAGGAAAGCGGCCGGCGGGGCGGCATCCAGGCCCAGGGCCTTGGGGTCGGGTATGGCATGAGTGGCGAGCGCGCCGGCCAGCGTGCCAAGGTTCCATAGCGTGAACAACGCGATGCCCGTGACCCAGAAGGCGAACCGTGATTCGGGCGGCGTGTCCCGCGCGATCGCCATCGCGGTGGTCTCGTCGATCACGAACTGCGCGGCCAGCACCCGCCGAGGGCCATGCACTCCCAGCAGCGATGACAGCCGCACACCGTAGAGAGCATTTCGAGTCCCCAGCAGCGCGGCAGTCGCCGCGCCCGCCCACACGCTCCCTCCCGCTCCAAGGACCCCGACCAACGCGAACTGCGAAGCGCCGGTGAACATCAGGAGCGAGAGGGCGACGGTCTGGAGCAGCGACAGGCCGGCCGTGGTCGAGATGGCGCCGAAGGAAATCGCATATGCACCCGAAGCGATCCCGATGCCCAGCGCGTCGCGGACTATGCCCGAGCGCTTCTCAGCCGAAGCCATCCGCAGAAGCTAACCGCGCGGCTGGATTCGGTTCGCGGTTACTTCGTCGTGACTGCTGCGCCCGAGACGGAGAGGACCCACCAGAGGCCGCCGAAGCCGTTGATCCCCTGGCCGGTGGAGTCGCCGGGCTTCTTGTCCTGGATGAAGTAGTAGAGCGGGTGGCCGGCATAGGTCACCTCGACCTTGCCGTCGGTGCGCGTGGTCGTGCCGAGCAGCGACTTGTCGGCACCGGTTCCAGCCTGTGGGGCGCCGCCGGTGAGGACCGGCGGCCAGATGTTGGCGCACGACGTGTAGCACGTGGACTTCGTGCCGGTATCGGCCACGAACAAGTAGACCGTCATCCCTTTGCCGTCGACCAGGATCGTCCCCAGCTTGGCGTCGTTCGCGACCGAGATCGTGGTCCCAGTCGCTGCGGGGCTCGGGCTTGGGCTGGATGCCGCGCTCGGCGAAGCTGTGCTGCCGCAACCGGCCAGCAAAGCGAGCGCGACGAGGGTGCCGCCGAAGGTTTGTAACGACTTCACGTAACCCCATACCTGGCCTGGTTACGGAGCTACTCAGGGGTTACGTATGCCGCGCTGAGGCCCCCATCGACGAGGAACGTCGACCCGTTTACGTAGCTCGATTCGTCGCTGGCGAGGAAGAGCGCGGCGTTGGCGATCTCGCGCGCCTTGGCCAGGCGTCCCATCGGCAGGTGCACGCGCCGGCGCTCATAGGCGCCTGGCGACTCGCCGAACAGCCGCATGAGGAGGGGCGTCTCCACCGGTCCAGGGCAGAGCGCATTGACGCGGATGCCCTGGCGCGCGAACTGCACCGCGAGCTCACGGCTCATCGAGAGCACCGCGCCCTTCGATGCCGTGTAGGCGATCTGCGAGGTCGCCGCGCCCATGAGTGCCACGAACGACGCCACGTTGATGACAGAGCCTCCGCCGCTCTGCAGCAGGTACGGGATCCCGTACTTGCAGCACAGGAAAACGCCCTTGGCGTTGACGGCCTGCACTCGATCCCACGCTTCCGGTGATGTCACGAGAATGGAGTCGTCGTCAGGCGGCATGATGCCGGCGTTGTTGTAGAGCACATCGATGCGGCCGTACCGCTTGTCGGTCTCCGCATACATCGCCTGCACGCTTTTGGGATCGCTGACGTCGGCCTTGAAGAAAAATGCTTCCTTGCATTCGGCCGCCGTCTTCTCCCCCGCCTCGACGCCCATGTCGGCTATGCACACGTTGGCGCCTTCGCTCGAGAAGAGGATCGCCGCCTCGCGGCCGATGCCGCCTGCTGCGCCGGTGATCACCGCAACCTTGCCCTCGAGCCTTCCCATCACCCCTCCGTGGATATGAACACGTTTTTCAGGTCGGAGTATCCGTCCATCGCGTGCATGCCGAGCTCGCGCCCGAAACCCGACTGCTTCACGCCGCCAAACGGCGTGGTAACGCGGACGGAGCTGTTCGAGTTGATCGACAGCACGCCGGCCTCGATGGCGCGCGACATGCGCAGCGCACGTGCCGAATCGCGGGTCCACACCGACCCGGACAGCCCGTATGGCGTGTCGTTGGCGAGCCGCACCGCCTCCTCCTCGTCGGCGAACGGGATGACCGCCGCCACCGGTCCGAACACCTCCTCACGCGCTACGCGGTCGCTGTTCTTTGCCTCGACGAGCGTGGGGGGGAACCAATACCCTCGGCCGCTCGGCGCCGAAGCCCGAAACAGCGGCGTCCCCTCGACGAACGAGGCCACCTTTGTCCGGTGGCCGGCCGAGATCAGCGGCCCCATCTCGGTGTTCGAATCGTCGGGGTTGCCGACGCGAAACTTCGAGGTCGCGTCGATGAGCAGCTTCACGAACCGGTCGTATGCGGATCGCTCGACGAAGATGCGCGAACGCGCACAGCAGTCCTGGCCGGCGTTTCCGAACACCGCCGAGGGAGCCGCGGCCGCGGCCCTCTCGAGATCGGCGTCCGCAAAGATCACGTTGGCCGACTTGCCGCCCAGCTCGAGCGTGACGCGCTTGACAGTCCTGGCGGCGCCCTCCATGACCCGGCTGCCGACCTCGGTCGAGCCCGTGAAGCCGATCTTGGCGACGTCGGGGTGGGCGATCAAGCGCTCACCGACGACCGAACCTGGCCCGACGACCACATTGAGCACGCCTTCGGGAAGGCCTGCGTCGAGCGCGAGCTCGGCGAAGCGCATGGCGGTGAGCGGAGTCAGCTCGGCGGGCTTGAGCACGACGGTGTTGCCGCAGGCGAGCGCCGGGCCGAGCTTCCAGCTCGCGAGCATGAGCGGAAAGTTCCAGGGCACGATCAGGCCCACGACGCCGAGCGGCTCGCGGAACGTCATGTCCACGCCGCCCGCCACCGGGATCGTCTCGCCGTAATGCTTCTCGACGGCGCCCGAATAGAAGTGGAAGACATCGGCGACCATGCCCATCTCCCACCGCGAGTCCCCGATCGGCTTGCCGACGTTGGCGGTCTCCAGTCGCGCAAGCTCCTCGGTATGGTCCTCGACACGTACGGCGATGCGGCGCAGCAGTCGCGCGCGGTCGGCGGGCTTGACCGCGCGCCACGCCGGGAATGCCGCCTTGGCCCTGGCCACCGCGCTGTTCGTCTCGTCTAGACCGGCGCGATCGAGCCTGGCGATCGGCTGCTCGGTGGCCGGGTTCAAGACCTCGAGGGAGTTGGCGGCCAACGTCATCCCCGCTCGAACAGCCTCTCGCGCTCGTAGCCGGTGACGACCCTGTCGAACTGCGCCTGCTCGGTGCGGGCGTAGTTGAGGTAATGGTCCACCACGTCGTCGCCGAAAGCCTCGCGCGCCATCTTGCCCTTCTCGAGCTCGCCGATGGCGTCGCGCAGGGCATGCGGGAATCTCTGCACGTCCGACTCGTACGCGTTGCCTTTGAACTCCGGCGGCATTTCGAGCTTCTCTTCGATTCCATGCAAGCCGGCCGCCAGGAGCGCGGCGAACGTGAGGTACGGGTTGACGTCGGCGCCAGGGATGCGCGTCTCGGTACGCAGGCCCTGGCCGTGGCCGACGATCCGGAAGCCGCAGGTGCGGTTGTCGTGTCCCCATGCGAGCGTCGTCGGCGCCCACGTCCCGGCCGCGTACCGCTTGTAGGAATTGATGTTGGGCGCGAGGAAGATCGCGAGCTCGGAGGTGTGCGCGATGTGGCCCGCGAGGTAATTGCGGAAAGTCTCCGACTCCCCGTCGAAGGTGTTGCGGCCGTCCTTCCACAGGCTCGAGTGCACATGGCACGAGCTGCCGATCCAGCGGTGGTCGGGTTTGGCCATGAACGTCACCGAGCAGCCGTGCTGGTGGGCCATCTCCTTGATGCCGTTCTTGTAGATGACGTGGTTGTCGGCCATCGTCAGCGCGTCCGCGAAGTGGAAGTTGATCTCCTGCTGTCCCGGCCACGCCTCGCCCTTCGAGCTCTCGATGCGGATGCCCGCAGCCTTCATGCCATTGCGCACCGCGCGGATGAACGGCTCGTCATATGTGGTGGCGAGGACGTGATAGTCGAGGTTGTAAGGGACCGAAGGCGTCAGGTCGTTGTAGTCCTTTGCGTGTGCCTCCGCGAACGTCTCCTTCAGCAGGTAGAACTCGAGCTCGGAGCCGAACATGGGCTCGAAGCCGAGCTTCCTCGCGCGCTCGATCTGGGCGCGCAGCACCTGGCGCGGCGATGCTGTGACCGGGGCTCGGTCGTGCCACGCGACATCGCTCAAGACCAGCGCCGTGGATTCGAGCCAGGGAATCGAGCGCAATGTGGAGAAGTCCGGCAGCAGGTCGAAGTCGCCGTAGCCGCGCTCCCAGCTGGCCATCGCGTAACCCGGCACCGGGTCCATGTCCATGTCGACTGTGAGCAGGTAGTTGCAGCCCTCGGTCGGCTCCCCGTGCGCGGCGGATTCGACGAAGTACTCGCCGTCTACCCGCTTGCCCATCAGCCTTCCCTGCATGTCGGTGAAAGCGACGACGACGGTGTCGATCTTGCCGGACTTGACGTCGGCCGCCAGCTGCTCCTTGGTCAGCACGGATTCACCGCGAGGTCTTGCTGTGGCGGCCTCGAGCCCGGGCGACGAAGCGCTCGAAGAGCGCCTTGGCCCAGGGCAGGTCGGTGGTGAGCTCCTCCGGGTGACATTGCACTGCAACGATAAGGCCGTCGTCGGATTCGACCCCTTCGACCGTGCCGTCGTCGCCCCTGGCAGTCTGCATGAGCCCGGGGGCGAGCTCCTTGACCGCCTGGTGATGGAGGCTGTTGACCCGGATCCTGTGCTCGCCCGCGGCGCGCCCGAGCTCGGAGGACGGGTCGACCTCGATCGTGTGCGCGAGATGGCTCCGGCCGATGGCGCGCGCATCGTGGTCCTCGAGGTGCTGCACCAGGGAACCTCCCATCGCGACGTTGATCACCTGCTGGCCGCGGCAGATGCCGAGCACCGGGAGCCCCCGCTCGCGCGCCTGGCGGAACATGTTCAGCTCGGTTTCGTCGAGCTCGGGATCGGTCTCGCCGAGATTCTCGTCCCTGCGTTCTCCATAAAACGCCGGGTCCACGTCCCAGCCTCCGGGCAGCAGGAGCCCATCGAGGTCAGGTAGGGATTTGGTCCCGGGGGCCAGGTCCACGGGCTCGGCGCCCGCGGCCGCGACCGCCCGGCGGTAGGGCCCGAAGTACTCCAGGCCCCGCCGCGGGTGGACCGTGATCCCTATTTTCGGTCGGTCTGTGCTCAGCGCCGTTCCGGGCCGGTCAGGCGGCGCCGACGGCTTCGAGCTCGGCCTCGATCTTCGCAAGCTCTTCAGCTGATCCTTGAACCTTCGGCCCCTTGAACCAATTCTTGGCGGACAGGAACCAGTAGCCTCCGGAATAGACCAACACCACCGCGACCGCGAGGATGGCGTAGTTGAAGGTCGTCGGGGTGTTCCCGGGAGCAAGCTGCGGAAGCACGAAGAGAATGGCAATGAAGGCTATCCAGATCACCGCGATCCATCCGATCACGTAGCTCCACCGCCCGAGGTGCCATGGACCGCGCTGGAAACGCTCGCCTGCCAATAGCCGGAGCAAGATTGGGATCCCATATGCGATGTAGAGTCCGATCACGGCGATGGACGTCACGGCCGCGTAGGCGACCGGGTTCCACAGATACGGTAGCCCGAGCAAGAATGCGCCGACCGCGGCAAACCAGATGGAGTTGGTAGGGGTGCGCGTGCGCGGATTGATCTTGTGCCAGAACTGCGAGCCGGGCACGGCGCCGTCGCGTGAGAAGGCGTAGATCATCCGCGAATTGGCCGTCACGGATGACATGCCGCAGTAGAACTGCGCCCCGACGACGATGAAGAGCAGGACGGTGCCGAGGTTCTTGCCCACCGCGTCGACGAAGATCTGCGCGGGAGGTACTACGGCCGTCGCCTCCGCAGTGTAGTTCTGGATCGCTGAGGTGACACCAATGAGAAGCAGCCACCCCGCAAAGAGCGAGACGACGATCGACCACACGATCCCGCGCGGTCCGCCTACGGCGGCGTTGTGCGTCTCCTCAGTCATATGCGCGGATGCGTCGTAGCCGGTGAACGTGTACTGGGCCAGAAGGAGGCCGATGAGGAAAACGTAAATGGGTGCGCCGGCGAAGCTGAAACCGGTGTTATTGACGAAGTGAGTGAACACGAACGAAACCGACTGATGGGTGGTGCCTGCTGGACCAAGGCCGGACCCAGGAATGAAGAACAGCGCGCCGACGATGACAACGACGCCCACCAGGTGCCACCACACAGAGATGTCGTTGAGGAGCGCCACCAGCCGGATGCCGAACGTGTTGAGCAGGCCGTGCGCGAAGAGGATGACCGCATATACCGCAATGATGTGTGGCGGGTCCAGTGTGTAGTTGAAGAGCTGGTTGAACAGGGCCGACATGAAGAACGCGCCGCCAAAGTCGATGCCAGCGGTGACACCTACCTGTCCCAGCAGGTTGAACCAGCCTGTGAACCAGCTCCAGGCCGCCCCGTTCTTCCCGCCCAGCTTGGCCGCCCAGTAATACAGACCTCCAGCGGTTGGATAGGTCGAGGCGACCTCCGCCATGGACAGGCCGACGAGGGTCACGAAGATTCCGACTAACGGCCAGCCGATGTTCATGATGATCGGGCCGCCAGTGTTCATGCCGTACGCGTACAGCGTCAGACACCCGGAGAGGATCGAGATGATGGTGAAGGAGACCGCAAAGTTCGAGAAGGTGCTCATACGCCGCGCGAGCTCTTGCGCATAGCCCATGCGATGGAGCAGCTCGACGTCCGATTCTTGGGCCTTCACACTCATCCGTCAGTCCTCCCAAACGGCGCTGCGTACAGCGCACGGCAGCCCTCCCCTCAGGCTTGCGCGGAAGCTAACAGGGGATAGGATTCTTGTCAAGAATGTCTCGGGAGGCCGCTAATTGGGCCGGGATGTAACAAACGATACGGCTCCGGACTCGCGGGTGGGCGAGCTCGTCAGGCATCGCCTGGCCAGCCTCAGCCCGGCCGAGCGGAAGCTGGCGCGGGTGCTGCTGGCCTCCTACCCGATCGCGGGCCTGGAGAGCGTCGCGCGGTTCGCCGAGCGGGCCGGCGTGAGCCCGCCGACGGTGACGCGCTTCATCACCAAGCTGGGCTTCACCGGTTACCCGGAGTTCCAGGAGGTGCTGCGGCACGAGGTCCAGGCGCGGCTGTCCTCGCCTCTGGAGCGGTACCGTGATGAGCCGCAGGAGCAGGCCGCCGGGTCGCTGCTCACCGATTCGCTTGGCGTCTCACGCCGCAACCTGCAGGCCACCGTCGAGCAGCTGTCGCACCACGACTTCGAGGAGGCGGTGGCGCTGCTCTCCGACGTCAGGCGCCGGGTGCTGGTGCTGGGCGGCCGGGTGAGCAGCCAGCTTGCGCGCTATCTCGCCGGGCAGCTACACCTGCTGCGGCCTGGCATCGCGCTCGTCGACACGGAGCGCAGCGCGCCGGCGCAGCAGCTCATCGATGTGCGCAAGGGCGACGTGCTCGTGGTGTTCGACTACCGGCGCTACCAGGCCGACACCATCGAGAGCGCTCGCATCGCATCCACTCAGGGGTGCGGCGTCGTCCTCTTCACCGACCCGTGGCTCTCGCCGGCTTCCGGCTTCCGCGTTCGCTCGCCAGGTGCTCGTGACCAGCGTGGAGACGGTGGGGCCGTTCGACTCTCTGGTGGGGGCGACGGCAGTGGTTGAGGCGATGATCGCCGCGGTGCTCAACCGCCTCGGGCCCCGCGCCCAGTCCCGGATGCAGAACCTCGAGCGGCTCCGGGCGAGTGACGTCATTGGTGAGGGTGAGCCGGGGGGAGGTTGAGAGTACGTCCGCAGTACTTGGTACGAGGACGGACTGGGAAAAGGTGGTTGGGGGTGGGGTCCCGGCGGCTGAAGGGACGTCCTGCGGTCATTGCGACGAGGACGGACTGGGAGAAGGGTGTCGGGGTTGGGCCTGGAGGCCGAAAGCGTGCTTGAATCAGTTACCTCCCCCGTTTAGGGGAGGTCGGCGCGCAGCGCCGGGTGGGGTCTGCAATTCTTTGCTTTCGAAATCAGATTCGTGTGTTAATGGCGGTCTCAATCGATCGACGCAACAATTCCGGCCAGGACCTCACATGGTTTCATCCATCCGAGGGTTTGTCGAGGACGTCCGTTCAGTTGGCGCGCAACCGCCGCGAGATGATCAGCATCGTAGAGGGAT
>WNGP01001714.1_pt1 | contig 18491 bp, 20 predicted proteins | sample 5407671 | NCBI WGS metagenome assembly WNGP01 (sample SAMN13153381, study PRJNA577476) | soil metagenome | isolation source: 40 cm soil or saprolite under Garry oak tree replicate 2 | place: USA:California | collected 2016-06-15 | reverse complement strand
CTTTATGTTTCTGCCTAACCGTCTTCACCGCGAGCACAAGAGACGCCGAGTGAGGAAGTCCCGATTCCTATACAGATAGGCCGTAGAGGATTGTGAAAACAATCAACACGCAGAACAAGTAACCCGAAGAAGAGTCAGCGAAGGGTTAACAGCGCCCTATTCTTTAAGGAGAACCGCTCTCGAAGAAGGAGTCTAAGCAACCGATGAAGGAATTGAGCCTTGCAACGAAAGAGCATGGCGGAACTTGGTTTGGCGTATTGATCAGTAAACAGAACGGATTACTCGCCTGTTCATTCTCACCGTCAAAGAAAGCTCTCGAAAAGCATCTTCGGGTCGATGCTCCAAGCAATCCTATTCATGAATTCACAAACGAGTCAAACATTGCCCTGACTGAGATGATCAACATCTAGATTCCAAAGGGAAGAGTGACAAGCTATGGAATGATAGCCAAACGAATCAACTCGGGTCCAAGAGCCGTTGGGACCGCTGTCGCAAGAAACCCATGGCCATTATTCATTCCCTGCCATCGAGTTGTTCCGGCAAACCTCGAGATTGGCAACTACTCCATCGGAGGGGCACTCTCGGAGCATGGCTGCGAGGTCAAGCGGGACCTTCTAGAGCGAGAAGGCGTTCCCATTGACGGAGATAGAATTTCCTCGAAGGCCATTTGGATTCCCACCGGAGCCTGAGAGTTGACGACTGGCCTCTACGTGGGCCGGTTCCAACCATTCCACCTCGGACACCTTGAAGCCGTAAAGCACATCCTGAGCAAAGTGGACGAGCTAGTCATAGTTGTGGGAAGCGCACACGACAGTCACACTCTAGAGAACCCGTTTACCGCCGGGGAACGGATTAGTATGATTCGGCTGGCTCTGAAGGAGGCGAAGATCGATGCGAACCGGTTCACGGTGTTGCCTCTTCCCGATGCCGAGTTCCACAAGGTATGGGTCTCCCACCTCCTCTCCCAAACGCCCAGCTTTGACCTAGTTTTCACAAATGAACCGCTGACGGGTAGGCTTCTGAAAGAGGCGGGTATGCGGGTTGAGAAGATACCTATGTTCAACCGAACCTCGTTTACTGCGACAGAAGTGAGGAAGAGAATCATAGAGGGAAAGAACTGGGAAGAACTCCTGCCAAAATCTGTTGCCGCTTACATCAAGAAAATCAAGGGAGAAGAACGAATGAGAGAGATTTCCCAGACCGACAAGAACTAGAAGCGAAGTTCGAGTTTTTCTAACGGCTCTACGTCGAGTCTGTCTCTCGCGCTTCCTTCTCTAACCGCTATTTCCAAGAATCCCTGACTTCCAACCAACACGGCCATATTGTCCCTGTCGATCTCGTGGTAGGCCCTTACGTACCGAGCTTGCAACTTTCTGAGTCTTGATCGGATTTCAACCCGTTCTCCAATCTTTGCCGGCATTTCTTGGACCACTTTTTCGGGGACATTGGTGATAACGTTTCCAAAGACATCTATGTGCAACACTTGACAGGCGAGCGTTTGCCCGGAGAGCCTCGGTGGAGATAGATCGAGCTTTTCGATTTGGGAGAGTTTTGGTCCTACATCTTCGGGCTTCCGGCCGGAAGCGATCAAACCAGCAACATAAGCGAACACGTCTCTCCCATGGAACGTGGATGACACGGACTTCCTTTGGAACTCTTTTTCTCGGATCTCATAAATCGACTTCAGACCTAGCTTTTCGCTTGCTTGGGCCAATAGTCCGTTGTCGGGTCCGACAAAGATCGCGTTGTTGCATTCGATAACAATCGCCTTTCTAGCGCTTCCAACTCCGGGATCGACGACTGCTACATGTATCGTGTCTATTGGAAAGTAGGGAGCAGTGGTTTCAAGAATGAAAGAGCCCATCGAAATATTGTGTCGTTCGACATCATGGGATACGTCGATGATAACGGCACTAGGACATTTGTCGAGAATGATTCCTTTCATCTGTGCAGCGTAGCCCTCTCCTAGCCCGAAGTCAGAAAGTAGAGTGACGACTCGCATCAGAGAGCTGAGACCAGAGGTGTGAGACTTAAACGCGTCACCTGGTTCGCGTATCCACTGTTACAGAGATGTGATGGTCTAGGATAATCGTTCCGACGTCTCATGACCATATCTCTGAATGATTGGGCATTCGTCATCGGAGAAATCTGCATTATGCTTGGAGGCTACACGCTCTACATGAGACACAGGGTCGCGAAACGGAAGAAGAGACACCAAGAGTTCCTAGTAAGGGCAGAAGCCTGATTTGAACTCACGCCGCCGAAATCTCGGGCAACACCCAGGCCTCTCCCCACTCCTTCAGAGATTGCATTATCGGTCTTACCTGCTCTCCCTTGTCTGTCAGCGCGTACCGGACAGTGAAGGGCTGCGCGCCGAGAACCTCCCTTCTAACGATCAGTTCCTTCGTTAGATATTTCAGGACTCGAGAGAGCGTCTTGGGGTCAATATCACAGCCAATTTTGAGCAGTTCGTTGAACCTCATAGGATGTTCCAAGAGGTACCTGATTACTATCAACCGCCACTGGTTTCCTATCCTTCGGGCTGACTCGACCGCGGCACAAATCGTGTAACCGTTCGTAGTGGTCTTCGCGTAATCAGCCCACTGTGCGTTTTCTTCGTTTAGCTTGCATTATGCCCTCTGGTGACCTAGGAGCCAACAACCTATATTAGCTATCATTTTGCCACCTGCCGATCGTTTCGTCCATGCCCATGATCGATGTCTACGCACCAGCAGACCTCTTTCCAACAGGAACTGATGCTCAGCTTGGCCACGAGCTAACAATGGCCGTTCTCCGCGCCGAAGGCGTGAAAACCCCTGGTCCCTTCCACCTGAACAACACCGCCGCATACATCCACCGAATGGACCCGAAGACGGTTCACACCGCCGCCACCCCCTCTGCTCGTACCGTACGCGTCCAAGTCATCACACCCCCAGCGGCGTTGACCCGCGAAGGCCAGAAACAACTGGTCAAGGAGATCACTGAGATCGTCACCAAGATCTCGGGTGACCCAAGCCAAGCTAGTCGGACTTGGGTGCTACTCACTGAGGCCGCTGAAGGTGGTTGGGGGCTTTCGGGCACAGCATTCGGCCGCGAAGAGTTCGCAGCTCTCGCCGCCAAAGCCGCCGCGGCGCGCCAGAAGTAAGAGAATGCTCAGCCCACAACTCGCTAGTTGAAAGAGAGAACTAGAGTTGGGTAATATTTTGGTAATAATTACACTGTGAGATCGCAGGCAGCTGTCGAATCCCACAAAGGAGGTGAACCGGAATGGGGAAGAACCCCAACTATCCCAGTACAACTGGCAAGCGCTCAGGAAAAGGTCGGGGGAATAATCCGAAGTAAAACCTGATTGGGTGAGAGAAACCTCACCCACCTCCTCCCTTTTGGAATCGGTATTTCTCGATCGCTGACAGCGAGAAGAAATGGCGAGATGTCCTAGAAGTTAACAGAGCCTAAAAGACTAAGACTTAAAAGAATCACGGCTTCGCTTCGCGAATTATTACCAGCAGGGTTACTTTGTGAGTGAGACTCAGAAACTTCTGATGTTGCCCGGTCCCACCAACGTTCCGCCTCGAGTGATGAGGGCAATGTTGAAGCCCCTTATCGGACATAGGGGTCCAGAATTCAAGGAACTTTTCAACAAACTTCTCGGCAAGACCAGGAAAGTCTTCGAGACCAAAGGGGACATATTCATTCTCACGTCCTCAGGTACCGGAGCCACCGAGGCTGCTCTACAGAACATAACCGATGATGGAGACAAGATTATCGTTAACGTGAACGGGTTCTTCAGCGAACGCCTAGGCGAGGCTATCAAGGCCTACGGGGGAAAGCCTTTGGTCTTGAGCTCCGAATGGAGTAAGGCCCCTCGGGTTGAAGATTTCGAGAAAATTGTCAAAGCAAACCCTGACGCCAAGGCGCTGGCAGTTGTTTACAACGAGACATCTACTGGTGTTACTGTCAGGGCTCTTGAGGAGCTTGGAGAGCTTTGCTCGGACCATGACATGCTCTTGATAGTGGATGCAATCTCGATTCTTGGCGGAGATAAGCTGCCTGTTGACGATTGGAACGTCGACATCTGTGTGACCGCTAGTCAGAAGTGTTTGATGACTCCGCCGGGGTTGGCCTTTATCTCAGTCAGCGATAAGGCCTGGACGAAGATCAAGTCGAAGAAAGTCAGTCGGTCTTACTACCTTGATCTTGTGATGTACAAGAAATACATCGAGGACGGCTACACGCCGTTTACTCCCGCTGTCAGTCTACTTTACGCGTTGAATGAGGCTTGTGATATGATTCTCGAAGAGGGATTGCAACCTCGTTATGAGAGGCATAAGATATGTGCGGAGGCGGTCTACAATGGAATGGAAGCTATGGGTCTCGGGTTGTATGCGGAGAAGGAATCTCGATCGCACACGGTTGCGGCTGTTAACAGTCCTATGGGGATGGATGAGGGAAAAGTGAGGGAACTCATAAGAACGAAGTATGGAATAGACTTCGGGGGAAGCCTCGGGAAAGCGAAGGGAAAAATGTTCAGAGTTGGAATAATGGGTAACGTCGGATCCTCGGACATCATGACGACAGTCGGCGCCATTGGATCCGCGACATCCGAACTGGGTTTCAAGGCGAAGATTGACGAAGGGTTAGAAGCGGCGAGAGAAACCCTATCAAGACTTCCCGGAAGAGTGAACTGAGAATCATGGCAGTTAAACCAGGCGACTTCCTCCTAGTCAACTACACCCTAAAAGTAAAAGAGAGCGGGGAAACAGTCGACACCACTTTCGACTCGGTGGCGAAGGATGCTCATATTCACCGAGAAGATTCTACCTTCGGTCCGAAATTCATCATTCTCGGCGAGGGATGGTTGCCGAAAGGACTCGAAGAGTCTCTCGTCGGTTTAGATCCGGGGACGAACAAGACGGTTGAGCTAACCCCCGAGAAGGGTTTCGGGGCCCGCGACCCGCAGAAAATGCGGCTTGTCCCGCTACGACGATTCCGCGACAAGGAATATCCAACTCCCGGTCAACAAGTGGAGTTCGATGGAAGACCCGCGGTTGTCCGTGCCGTAGGAGCGGGTAGAGTCCAAGTAGACTATAACCACCCACTTGCCGGTCGAACCCTGGTATACGACGTATCTATTGACAAGGTGTTAGACAATGAAAACGAGAAGATACTCAACCTAATCGCCCTGCGAATTCCTGAGGTACCGAAGGAAAAATTCGCCCTAAAAAAGCATCAGAGCGACCTCACAATCGACGTGCCCGAGGAGGCCTTCTATCTAAGTGGACTACAAGTAGCGAAGAAAGCCGTCACATCGGACCTGCAAAAATTCTTCCCCGACATAGGTACCGTCGCCTTCCAAGAAGTCTTCAAGAGATCCGAACCAAAACCAGAATTGCCCGCTAGCACCGCGAAAGTGACAGAGGTTTCTCCAGAGAAGGAAGAGGACGAAGAAGCGGCGCCTGCCACAACTCCTAAGAAACCGAAATCTCCCGCAAAGAAGAAAGAAGCAGCGCCAAGAAAGGCTTCAACGAGTACTTCTCGCAAGCGTGCGAAGATGGGATCCGAAAACCAACGATAGTGAACTTCAGTCTAGAGAGTCACACCCATCGGTTTCGAAGCCTGGTTCTTGGTTAATCAAAACCACCAACAACCGTGCCAAACCAAACGCTGATCTGATTTCCCTGATAGAAATTTCCTCTTTGCCCTCTTCCCGCGAGGTCTTCTCTTCTCTTCTCTTGTGCTTGATGACCTCGACGTTTTTCGTGCAATTCACGAATTCTGCTTCTCCCGACCTGAATCCTGCTTGGGCTGGAGTAAATTGTCAATGGTTCTGTCTAGAGTCGATTCTTCGCAAGCTAAATCTGACCGTCTGATGTCAACGTGTCTGTGGCCTGTCTGGGTTGGTGGAAGGATTCTTCGTGATGACCGACAAAATAGTTGATCAGCGTTCGCAAGAATGAATCAAGTGATTGATAGTTTACGACGAAAATATTCAGATGACTCAACCGGTGTAAACCTGTCGGCTCTGGAAGATCGAAGTCTATCTGCAGGTACCGGTTCAGTGGAAAACTGTAGATTAGATATGGTACAACACGAGACTTGGCGTTCGCTGCCCCTCCTATCCCGGAACCTGTGGCGTCAAACTCTACAAGGTGAAGGTTCGCCGCCGTCACAACTAGAGGTATGTGAATGGAATTGGCAGCCAAGACAGAGTAGAGGGCATCCTCCCTCACAAGGTCCTCGTCAGAACGACGGTTCTCGGCAATTACTGACTTTACAGAGAACGCGGCCTCCCTGCGCGCATCGTACACCGCGTCCCTTCCCTGCCGTCCAAACTCAATCGTGGTAGGATCGGTCGAGTCATCCCTCAACTCCCGTCCTATCGTACAGACGGGAACATCTGGACCGGGCCACTTCGAAAGCTGAATCTCGCCGAAATCAGAAACAACAAACGGCTCCGATTCTAACCGGCTCACTTGATTAAACCGAACAATGCTCTTGCCCATCTCAGGGAGAAAGAACCAGTCTTCCGAGGATCTTCGCTTGGACTGGGTATGAAGAACCAGCTCATAATCAGTTTCTCGATGGTGACGTCGAGCCAATACATCCACCGAGCTCTCGTAAACGTAGGTCTGCGGCCCCAATGTGTAGCCTAGTGTGATAGGATACTCTTCCTCGACATGGAACCCTGCATGCTTGATCACAGTTGCAGAGTATCTCCGCAGGAAATATCCGTAGGCGCCCACCCTACTAACTAGGTTTTTTTCATCCCGAGAAACGTTGGAAGCATTTGCGACATTGATTGTTTCGGCGCTGGAACTTGGGCTCAAGTCAAGACGACTGATGAATATTGGTCAACTTAGAGGTTACGGCTCGTATCGACTCTACTTTCACAAGTGGACCTACGTGCCTTTCGAAGCTTCGGAAAGAACGCGATGGGCACTTCTTACCTTCGAATGATCAGGAAAAATACGCCTTCTCGATCCACTCACGGCTTTGCTTGTCTGAGAGGATGGTAGACGAGTTTCACTACTCCGGATTTGAACTGCCTTACGTCTATCAGGCTCAGCGGGTACCTTTCGTTCAGGTCCTTGAACTCGGGTCTCCCCTTCCCCAAGACGACCGGGTAGACAATCAGCTGGTACTCGTCTATGAGGCCAGCTTTCATCAACGCGGACACGAGTGTAGCGCTCCCATAGATCACCATGTCCTTCCCGGTTTCCTGTTTCATTTTGCTGACCGCAACGGCAGCCTCCTCCTTGACCAGCCTCGCTGTTCCCCAGTCGCCCCAGGCGACTTGTTTCAGAGACCTCGAGAACACGAACTTGGGCAGGTTGTTGATTCTTTCAGTGATGACCGGGTCGTCATTCTTGGCCGTGGGCCAGTAGCTGGAGAATTCTTCGTAGGTCAGGCGTCCCAGCAGAATGGCGTCGACACTGCTTATGACGTTGCGTGCGTATTCCCCGAACTCTGTTCCTTTTACGAACCCGGCGTACACGAACCAGTCCAGTTCCCCGTTCGGCCCGGACACGAAACCGTCCAGAGACATGACGTTGGAGACAATTACCCTTCGCATGGTCAGGCTGTCCCATGCAGGACAAAATCAGCTTTTCGGCGAAATCTTGATAGGGTTACGCCCCCCGCCCGCGTGCGATGAAACCGGCAGGATTGGACTGGCTCCTTGAGCGAGAGGATCCTCCTATTCGACTATTTGCTCTTCAAGATATCCTTGGACGGAATCCGAACAGCAAGGAAGTGCTCGAGACAAGAGAACAGATCAGAAAATATTCTCCAGTACGAAAGGTACTGGCGGCTCGGACAGAGGACGGATACTGGCCACCGAAGGAGACGTGCTATTCTCCCAAGTGGACATCGACGGTCTGGCCGTTGATGCTTCTCGGCGAGATGGGGTTCATCCCGGACGACGGCGTTAAGCGCGCCTGTGAGACATTTCTAGACCTCCACCAGCTGGAAAACGGGGCCTTCACATGTCCTAGCCCTCTGGACGTGAAGCGCTGGGTTGGCCGCCACCCTGGGAAAAAGGGGAAACGCTGGGAGGAGCCTTGCCTCACTGGGAACATGATCCGGACCCTGCTCGTGTTCGGGTATGGAGAGGACAAGAGGGTAAAGAAGGCGATCGATTGGATGCCCGAGCACCAGCTTGACGACGGTGGCTGGAACTGCAACTATCCCGAGAAGAAAGTGAAGCACAGCAGCTTCATGTCAACAATCGAACCACTCTGGGCCTACGCGGAGATTCCACGTACAAAGTGGACGCGTAAGATGAAACGGTCCGCCGAGCGGGGAGCAGAGTTCTTGCTGATGCACCGAGTCTACAAGAGTGACCATCATCATTGGAAGCACAGCTTGCCATTCGCTACGACGTTCCACTTTCCAATGTACTACTATTACGATGCCCTACACGGTCTGAGAGTCCTCGCAAAATTGGGATACGGAGACGATGAGCGTGTTAGGGACGCGGTCCACCTGATCCTATCCAAGCGTTCTCCAGACGGGAAGTGGTTGTTGGAGGGAGACTGGTCTCGCGAGCCGGAGGCGCAGGAGAACAAGAGGAAGGCGCTGGTGGATGTTGAAGAGCTCTGGAAGCCAAGCAAGTGGATCACCCTGAACTGTTTCAGAGCCCTCTCCGCAACCGGAGACCTATCTATTTCGAGAAGGTAGTCAGTCCAACCCGACCGCTCGAGTGCGATATTCTACTGGGCAGCTCCGTGACCCGACGACTAATTCGCGTTACTTTGTTTGATTCACACGAGCATCGTCGTATTGATACAGAATGACGGGAGGTCAAACGCTAAGCGACAGTGCGCACCTGCTCGGTGATACAAGTCTTTTCTGATTACGACTGAGAGCACCGCGAATTGAGATTTGACGGACGACAAGCTGCCCACAAAAAAAAATTTGCTTTGATCGCGTCGTTTCCTAGTCTACTTCGGGTTCCCTGCCCTAAGCCAGTCGGCATAGTGTTGAATGGCCGACTGAGTGTCGAACTTGGGTGAGAATCCAGTGTCCGCCTCTAACCGTTTGGTCTCCGCGATAGGTAGCGGTGGGAATGGGAAGTGTCCTGGGGGAAGGTCTACTTTGAAGTTCGGGACCACTCTCTTGACCGCTTCCACCAGTTCGATATTCGAAGTGAACTTCCCTGAGGCTATGTTGTAGACTTCGTACTGGAGTTTCTCTGCGGTCTGGAGCAGTGCAATGGCGCGGGCCATGTCCTTGATGTAGAGCGAATCGCCTTCATCATCTGCGTGACCGAAAAATACGTCCTTGAGGTTCGGGGGTTTTCCGCTCACTGCAGCGTGAACTAGCCGTGGGGCGAGGCCGAGCTGTCCACCGTCAAATGGGCCGAACATTCCCATTAGTCGTACGCAGATGGTGTTGATGCCGGTCTTCTTTGCGAACTGGTCCGCGGCCACCTCGACGATCTTCTGGTATGCTAGAATTGGGAACATGCTTGGGAGGGAGATTGGAGCGTCCTCGTTTGCTGTTCCCTGGAGTCCGAGGTACATTCCACCCGTGCTGGAAAATGTCACACGCTTGACCTTCCACTCCTGAGCCACCTGGAAGGTGGCGTTGAGCATGTCGAAATATCCCCGGAGACCGCGTAACGGGCCTTCTCCTGAGGCGAAACCTCCTGCGACGTTGACGATGCCATCGATCTTGTGTTTCTCGCCGATCCTTCGTAAATCTGCAATAGAGGTTGAGTCGGCGGGTTCAACGAACGCGTGGCGATGATCAATGTGCTTCTTCAGAAACCCTGGGACCTCTGAGTTCTCGTGCCTGGTAACCACGCAGTCCTGGCCCTGATCAACCAAGGCTTCTGTGGTGTTCGACCCTATGAAGCCGTTCAGGCCGCCAACGACAAGAATCATCGCTATGCCATCCTCCTAGAGGAAGGATACGAAGCAGACCGGGAGGGCTTGTCGTTATTATCCATGGTGATGACTATTTTTCCTCGGGTACGTCCTTCTTCAAAGTACCGGACCGCCTCAGCAGTCTCGCCTAACGAGTAGCGCCGATCGATTACCGGCACCATCTTTCCTGCTTCCATAAGCTCCTTCAATGTTACGAGGTCTTCCTGGTTTGATTTTGCTACGAAGAAGGTGAATTTCTTGTCTCCTCTTGACAATCGTGCTCGAATAATGAAGGGGAGTAGGCGCCTGATGATCTTATCCTTCATTCCGACAAGGACGAAGACGCTGGTGGGATTCATTATTCGTTTGTAGTCAGAGATTGAATGACTCGCGCCAATGTCAACGATCAAGTCGTACCTTTGCCCGTTCTTGGTGTAATCTTCCTTGGTATAGTCAATGACATGGTCTGCGCCGAGAGAACGGACCATGCCCAGATTTCCCGTATTGGTGACGGCGGTGACTTCGGCTCCGAAAGACTTGGCGATCTGTACCGCGAATGTCCCTACTCCACCACCCGCGCCGTTAACCAGGACCTTCTGTCCGGGCTTGATGTGTCCATGGTTTCGGAGAGCCTGTAATGCTGTGAATCCAGCGATAGGGACCGCGGCGGATTCCTCAAAAGAGCGATTTTCGGGCTTCAGAGCTATTCTGTTTTCTTTGGCAGTCCCGTACTCCGCATAACCAGCCATGCACACGCCATATACCTCATCTCCTGGCTTGAACTGAGTCACATTACTGCTAACAGCTTCCACCCTTCCAGCGATATCGGTCCCAACTCCTGGCTCCTTTGGCCGGCGTACTCCAGTGTTCAACCGGAATAGGGGTAGGACAAGTCGTAGGATGAAGGGTGGTCCTCTTATGTCATGCTTGTCAGCTGCATTAACCGAGGACGCATAGATCTTTACCAGTACTCCGCGAACATCGTCTGGAACAGGTTTCTCCAACTCCTTAACCTGGAGAACATCGGGTGATCCGAAACCGTCGCGGACAATCGCTTTCATTCGTCCACTCTCAATTTCCTTTGATTCAGTGACCCTTGCAGGTTCCTCAATCATATTTGGCGAGAACCTCCTCTGTGGTGTTGAGCATCTCGCCAATGTCGATCGGGGATCCTTCCATCACATCTTTCACCTGTTTCTTCGCGGTCTCAGTAAGTAGAGATCGTAGATCATTTGCCAGTACCTTTGATTCGGTTCTGCTGGTCTTGCTCTCAGTTCTCAGTAGGACAGTGTCCCCTGAGACCTTCAACGTGAACCTTCGAACATCAAGTGTAATCTTGTCCTGCATGACCTGGAGCGAGTGGAGAGGAGATGCCGTCTTCACCTCTGTCGGAGTGTAGGAGAAACTGTCAGAGCCAGCTGAGAGCTCCATCGATCCCTCCCCGAGCGAGAGGACGCTCCCGTTCCATTTCGCCGTAGCTCGCTGACCGTTCGTGGTAACGTAGGCGGTCCCAACTCCCTTCGCCAACCATCTCTCTTGCGGATGATGCTCGCCGTCCCCGTCCCAGTCGAAGACCAGTGGACCAATCCTCCATCGGTCACCCATGCAGCCGTCGCGGAGCCGTATCCGGCCAACATCCACATCGTCAGCCCGCGAACTTGCATCTCCAGCAAGCTGGCTCGGCGACTTTCCAGTCATCTTCACGACATCTTCGCTGGATACCTTTCTTCCTTGGAATGGCACTCCTACTGTGGTGACTGGGCCTGGGAGCGATGCGCTAACCATTCCCATCGGGGTCTTGAACGATCCTGAGACCTCACCCAACAGCACGCAGCCCACGGTCCGTCCCTCGCGCCTGATCGGCATACCCAGAGTGTCCTGTTTCACCGTCAGCTTGGTTCCTTCCATTGTCGGCCCTTTGCCTTCGGCGACGATGAAGGGGGTCGCCGTCCATTTGCGCGTCAGACCGAGCTTTTGCACCGCGTACGCTCCAAGACCAGTGGTGATCGCTGCGACCGCAAGATAGGGGACCCGGCCAGAGATGACGTTTGGATAAACGTCGGATTGCAAGGACGCCACCCAGCCGAGGATCCAGATCGACAATAAGATCCCGACAAACGCATACGTGAGCGTCCAGAGGAAGCTCGAAACAGCCCTCCCTGCACCCGCGTTAGTCTCCGTGCGGAAGACCCGGCCGAGAAGGAACAGCCCGATCCCGGCGAGGAGTATGGAAACGGAGTACGGTTGTAGTCCGAGCGGCCCCCTGATCAGCCAGACCAGTGCGAGAATCGCCGACATCCCACCCAGTGTGGTTGCGGTTCGCCGCGTCGCCAGCGCGATCCTAGAATCGCGTCCTATCTCAATCAATTTGTTCTCCTCCAAGTGCCTCACTCATCAATGCTAAAGTCCTGGTGAGTATTCTGCCTCTCTTGGTGAGCTCGTATCCTCCCTCGTCGCTGTGGGAAACCAAGCCCATATTCAGGAGACTCTTCAAGTGATTGTTGACCGAGGCGGCCTCAAGGCTTGTGGCCGTCTTGAAGTCCGAGAAAGTCTTCTTAGTAGAATAGAGCATTTTGACCATCTTGATTCTGTCAGTGTTAGCCAATGATTTCAACAGGTCGGCTGCAGTGGTCTCCGGCATGCCTTCAACAAGTTCGTCGACGGCAATTTCTCCCCGTGTCGCTAGACTTGACTTCACGTTCTCGCGGATCTGTCTGACGAGGTCTTTGACTACGACAAAGGATGGCTCGGATTGTGCCATGTCGTCCTTGTGGAGATCAACCCTGATTGAGCCATTTCCCGAGCTCTCAAGGGCTTTGGACACCTGGTGGCGTATCTCATCCTTGAGAGACTTGATTTCTTCCCGAAGTTCGTCTCGTAAGTCGTCTTTTTCGCTTGTCAAGTAAACGTCTCTATACTACGCGAAGCGTAGAAGTATATATAATTTTACTTCATGAGAGGATTAGGTAAAAGATGGTTTCCTTGTTCTGCGCCAGCTGGTCAGAGTTCCAGTCCCGTTCCTGCATTAGCAACTCGCACAGCGAGTTGTTCGGTCCTACTTGTGGGCGAAGTAGACAGTTAGTGGCTCTTCTTTGGAGTCGATTCTTCCGAAGCCGAATCTAACCATCTGGATAATACTCCCCACCTGCTCGCCGAGCAGGTTGGTCTCGCCAAACCCCTTCGTCCGTGTCGCATTCGGCATGACCACTTCACACAGAATGTGTTGGTCGTCAGGAAGCCATTGCATCAGAGGTGCTTTGAGCTCTCTAGCCTTTGCGTATTCTTGACTGTGAAAAGTTGCTTTGACCAAATCAGGAGTTGTTGAGTGAACCTCTACGTTGAACAGTTCCATAAGCCGCACAACTTTCGATTTCTCGAACGCCTGAAGGTCCGTTCCAGATAACCAGATGCGTGCAACACCGTCGCGCGGTACCACTTTCAACGTCCGGTTTCCAAGCGATGGGAGTTCGGGGTGGAGAGGAAGATGGGCCTCAAACGATTGGGAGACATGGTCCACGTCCATGGGAACAGGATTAGGAATGAAATTGTATCTGTGAGCAAGCTTGTCGATTTCCTTGCGATTCGTGGCGTTGATATTGTCCCAGCTCAACGTCGCGTCCACCGGGCGAGCGCCCATCTCATGCACGATCTTTCGCAGCGCCTCAGGCGAGTATCCCCTCCTCCTAAGCGACGCTATCGTCGGAATCCGTGGATCATCGAATCCCTCAACCAATCCCTCTTCTAGCTCTTTCACCATCTCTGACTTGCTAAGCTTGAACCCGATCATTTTCAACCGTCCATATTCTATCGCTTCAGGATACGACCAGCCCATGTGATTGTAGAGGTAAGTCTGTCTGACCGCATTCGTCAAATGCTCCTTTCCCCGGATGATATGAGTAACTCCCATCAGATGATCATCTACTGCAGCGGAAAAGTTGTACAGCGGCCACACCCGATACTTGGACCCGACCCGAGGATGAGGATATTTTTCAGGATCTATTATTCGGAAAGCTGGCCAATCTCTAACCGCCGGATTCGGATGAGTCGTCTCCGTCTTGACCCGAACCACCGCCTCTCCTTCTTTCAGCCCTCCACTCAGCATATTGTGCCACAATTCTAGATTTTCAGTGGGACTCTTGGACCTGTGTGGACAAGCCCGGCCTGACTCGATTATCCTCTTGAACTGGTCAGGTTCACACGTGCAGACAAACGCAAATCCCTGCCTCAACGCTTTCTCCGCATACTCGTAATAGATCGGGACTCGATCGCTCATGATGTACTCCTCGTCCCACTGACAACCCAGCCACTTCACCTCCTTCTCGATCTGGCCATAATACTCGAGAACAGACTTCTTCAGCCTTGGGTCCGTGTCTTCGAAACGAAGAATGAATTTGCCCTTGTACATCCTCGCATAGTCATGAGAGAGAAACACAGCGCGAAGAGACCCAATATGCAGTACAAAGTCCGGGTTTGGCGCGAACCGGGTTACGATCTCGGAATACTTGTCCGCGTTGGGCAGAGCAGCCAGAATCTTGGCGTCTAACGGTCCCGCACTGGGGACCTTCTGCGATGACATTAGAGTATCTAGTTCCGCAGACTCAAACGGATTGAGTGGTTAGAAAAGGTGCTTGTCGATTATCTCGGCAGGTCCACCGGGATCCGAGACCAAAAGGTTGTCCGTAACCTTGCTGAGGCTTCTTCGAACCGACTGGGCAGCGTCTCGAGTAGTGTTGACGAATACCGATGGACCGGTATCAAGAGAAAACCAGACTGGAACGTCCTCTTCGGTTCGGAGCCTTCTCACCTCTCGGATTATCTCGATGGAGAGCGGACTGTAAAGAATCAGCCCCTCCTTACCAGTCATGGTAACCGCATGCAGGTTGAGAGTATCCTCTTCAGCCAGCCTTCCAATAGACTCGACATCCTTTCGTGAAATCGCCCGTTTCATTCGTGGAAGGATATTTCTAAGGTAAACCAGCCGTGGCTTGAAAAATGGAGACTTGACAGCGTCAGCGTGAGCTCTATCCGTTTTGATCTCGGACTCTATTGGAACAATAATTGTTCTCATCTTGATCGAACTGGCAGATGCAAGCTCCTCGGCATAGGACCGACCGTTTCTGTTTGCGTACCAAATCGAGAATGCCCCGGCCAAGCTCCGCGAGGCAGAACCTGCGCCCAATCTAACAACCTCGGATAGCTCGGGCGTCTTGATGCCCAGCTCCAACGCTCTTGCGGTCGCAAGTCCTAATGCAGCGAACCCTGAGGCCGAGAAGCCCAATCCTTTACCCTTGACATCGGGATTTCTGGATTCGATTCTTGCTTTCAGTGACCTCAGATGAGACATGTGTCGGAGATGGTTGACAACCGCTAACACTCTATCCTGTTCTTTTCGCGATGGCAATTTTCCGTTTATTCCGATACGATCAACCGCGAACTCTCGGTTGAACGCCACTGTTGTGATGGTCGGGAGTGCTTTCATGCAGACGGATATGCTGTCGTGGAATGGTAGGCGCAGTTTCTCGTTTCGGAGACCGTGGTATTTCACGAGCCCTTGAATTGCGTAGGCTCGAGCGGAGGCCTTCAATGTCCCTATCCGATAACGCCTGTTGTCCGAGCGACTTTCTCAGCAGCGGCCTCGGCCACTCCCGTCTCACCCAGAATCGTGTACCGTTCGGGACGAAGACTGTGAGCCATGGTCAGTGCCTTTACCACTTGTTCGGGTGAGACGTTAAGCTCCTTAGCGGTTGAAGGTGCGCCTATCTCTTGGAGAAAGCTTCGAATTGCTTCCCAGTTGGACCCTTGGAGATACGCGCACAAGACTGCGCCAACACCAGTTCTCTCACCATGCAAACTTGTTTCAGCAGCCACGAGGTCAAGGGCATGACTGAACAAGTGTTCCGACCCACTGCAGGGCCTGGAGCTTCCCGCAATGCTCATAGCCACTCCGCAGCTTATGAGCGCCTCTACTACCGTTCTGACCCCTTCGATGTTCCGCTTGAGGATCTCCTTAGCATTCTTCGTAACAAGTTCCGCACTCATCAGTGCGAGATCGGCCGCGTAGTCTCCGTAGTATTCGTTCTTCAGTTTGTGGGCGAGCTGCCAGTCCTTAACAGCCGTAAACTTGGCAACGATGTCCGCACAACCAGCGGCCAACAGATTGTAGGGAGAACCGGCTATGACATCGATATCCGTAAGGATTGCCACCGGTGCTTGTGCTCTAATCGAATAAGGCCTTGAACCGCCCTTGATCGAAGCATAGGGGCTTGCGATTCCGTCGTGGCTTGCAGCTGTTGGAATGCTCATGAAGGGAACAGAGGCTTTGGCTGATGCGAGTTTGGCTACGTCGATATCCTTGCCGCCGCCGACACCTAGGGCAATGGAGGCCTTTGAGCGCTTGATCGCTCCTATAACATGGTCTACGACTGCCTCTGTCGATTCTCGGACGATAACATGGTCAACCTTCAAACCCGCCTTCACAACTGACTTGGCAACGGGCTCGCCTGCGAGAGGGTAGGTTATCGGTCCCGAAACTACGAGAGCCATACCACTGTAACCAAGCCGCGCGCAAACCTCTCCTGTCCGGCCGAGCACATTTTTGCCTACTATGACTTCGCGTGGAAGTTGCATGTAGTGTAGGGATTCATCTGCTTCCATGGCTTTCACGGGAAGAATAGGATGAGTAGAGTTACGAGAAGAGTCAGGGCTTCAAGTCTGTAGAATTGACGTCCAATTCGCCTTGCGATGCGAGCTACGAAACTCGTTATGGTTTGGAATGTCTCCGATCCGAGCACTCGCACTTCAATCGAGGATTTCGAGAAGCCTGCGGTCGCATCTTCCATCGTCGCCATAGCCTGCTGAACTGTTTCTCTCACCTTACGGGTCAAAAGCCCAATATCAAGATGGGCTCCAACAGGGTAGTATCCAAGGGTCGATCTGACTAGTCCTGTCACCAGATGCGTATCAGTTGTCATCACTTCGCCATCTGACACTCCAATCGTTTCAAGGTCTTTCAGTAAGGCCTCTCTCACTCCCGTAAGCATGTTATTCCCGTCGATAGTCAGATACGCGACAATCTGATCCCCGCTCTTGACAACTAAGGACGAAAGTCCACCTGGGCCAATGCCATCTTCAAGTCGAAACTCTTCTAGCGGGTCCGCTGCGGACCCTGCTCTAAACGGTGATCTTCGGGCGAGAGCCAGCTGGTCCAGCACTTTGACTGACGCCTCAACGAGCTTTCGTGCCTGTTCCGGGGTTATTGAGGTTTGATTTGAAAGACTATTGTGAGCGTCCGCGACAATAGCGCTCAGACCTCGTTTTTGCGCTTCCTCCTCGATGTCGTGGGCAACCTCACTGGGCAAATCTTCCATTTCCGTGGGAGCGAGCGTCAAGGTGAGAAATGCGATATTGCCGAAGACCTGGCCAGATGCTTTGGCCTCGTCTACCGAGGATCTGACCATCGCGCTAGAGTCGTGAACCGGGGTTTCGACAGGGTATTCTGCTACAATCTTCTCTATGACCCTCTGCACATCTTTTTGCGAAACGATGTTCAACTGATGGTTTGAGATCCCATGTGGGACCTGAACAACTCCTCCTTTAGATCGTTCAAGGGAGGCTTTCAGCCGAGAAGGGAGACCTGCACTTCCAAGATCGCGATAAGGTCCTGGATGGAAGTTCGATACCACGATAGATCCGACCGCTCCTTTCGTGCCAGAGAAGCCAAGAATCGAACCTTCGATCATTCCTTGGGTCCCCAGCGTGCCGAGTCGGTTTTCTAGCGGTTCCGCGTCGGACCTTAGCCAGTGTTGAAGGAACACCCTGAAGAGGATCAGCGGAGAATCCCGAACTTCCGGAGTGCCTGAACGCTCAACGTCTCGTATGATTCTTGATACGCCGCCTGCTGAGAGAACGATGCCTGCTACGATTGCGGCGGTTCCGCGGATGAAAAGCGCACTCGCAGCGTTTGCCAAATCAGCAGCAGGCCATATGATCGAAAAGCAGATGATCGAGAGAACAGGAGGCAATGCGGATGCTAAGAATTTCTTCCAAGGTGGCGTCGATGAGATGGAGGCAATTGTGAGAAAACGGATTGGCAAAGAGAATGCTAGTACTGTGAAGAACCCATCAGCCCATAATGTGGTATTCGAAACAACTGTTCCGGCGATCGCACCGAGCGGCAACGCCGCCATGAGTAAGAACCATGATAGAATCTCCAGTCCGATGAGCCGTCGAAAGTTCAGAACCTTGTCCCCATGAAGAAGCGTTGCTGAGTTCAAGGCTTCTCCGACAACTGTCGGAATCACAACTACAGTCAAAGGGAAGAGCAGCGCCGCTTGAAGACCGACGCCCGCTACGGGAAGTGCAAGAATCGATGCAAGCACTGTCAAAGTTAGGAAGACTGAGAGAACTTCAGGTGTCGATGGAAAGCCTACTCTTCGGATGAAATTGAAGGCGCCAACTGTTCCACCTACTCCCCCGGTAGCCTGTTGAGCCACGACGCATCCACTAAGCGCGTCTCATGGCTGATACGATATTCTTCACTGGACCTGGTCCTTGTTGCTCAAGAAGGGTCCCCGTCACAATAGCCGATGCTCCCGCCTTTGCCAATGCGCGCGCTTGGTCCGG
>WNGP01006015.1_pt1 | contig 18496 bp, 14 predicted proteins | sample 5407671 | NCBI WGS metagenome assembly WNGP01 (sample SAMN13153381, study PRJNA577476) | soil metagenome | isolation source: 40 cm soil or saprolite under Garry oak tree replicate 2 | place: USA:California | collected 2016-06-15 | reverse complement strand
CCTACACCTCGATCGCCGAGGCGAGGGCGCTCGGCATCGATGCCAGCGAGGTTCTCAAGACGGTCGCGATGCGCGTCGCGGGCGGCTATGCCCTGATGGCGGTCCCGGCAACCTGCCGCCTCGACATGCATCTCGTCCAGGCAGCGGTGGGCGATCGTCACGTCCGGCTTGCCACCGAACAGGAGCTGCTACGGGACTTTCCAGGCATCGAGCTGGGCGCGCTGCCGCCGCTTGGCTCGCTGCTGGGCGCGCCGCTCTACGTCGATCAGGAGGTGCTCCAGCACGAAACGGTGGTCTTTGCCGCAGGGAGCCAGACCGAATCCGTTCAGATCAGGACGGCGGATCTGCTCCAGTACGAGCAGGTGACGACCCTGCCGTTGATCAAGCATGCTGACGAGAATGACAAGGACTGGCGGCGGTAGCCACGGGTCCATACCCGCTGCGGCTCCACCAGCATAAAGGGCTCGCGTGCCGGGGGCTGGCCTCGCTGGCACCGTGCGCGCCGTCCGGCTGCCGCTGAGGCCGGCGACTGCCGGGCCCGGTTCCCCCGGCCGAGCTGGCTCGCTGACCGGGGCCCTGCTGCCACGTCCCCCCGCTGGCTCTGCCTCCAACGGCACGGCACGGCCAGGGACAAGGTCATCTTCGCATGTGGCCCATGCCGTTCGGTTGCACTGCAGGGAATGCGGCCGCAATCACCTGCTGACCGGCGGATCTGGTCCGTTCCTTGCCGCGGCGCCCTGCCGAGGGGCACGAATCGGCGAGCCGGCCGGAGCACCGCAGGCCACGCGACCTATGCAGAAGAAGACCAGCGTAGCAGAGGCACCAGAACTGGCTGTTCCGCGCCGCTCAGCTGCGACGAACTCGCCATCGACCCGCAACGCATAGTCAGTCGATCGGCGCTAAAGGCGCTGACGGTGTGCCTGGCTGGTACTCACCCTCCGTGACAGGCGCCTGCCGGCCGCCGTCACAGCGGGCCCGCAGCGCTCGCGGACGATACCAGATCCCATTCCGCCGTGGCAGCAGCTGGCCGGCAGGACGGTCGGCAACCCCGGCCACCCGCGCAGACTCGGTACCTCGGCATCGCGCACCGGGTGGAAGCCGCTCACCGCCATTTAGTCCAGCGGCTCGACCCGGTAGTCCCCGCGGTCCTCGCTCAGCAGGCCCCCTTCCCCCTTGCCCAGCGGCGGGATAATCCGGCCGGCCAGCCCGAGGACGGCGGCCTCGCTGGTGGGGCTGTGGCCCACGACCAGCGCCCGGCCGCCCTCGGGCAGCCGGGCGACCACCTGCCGCAGCGCCGAGGCGAGCAGCACTGACTCCCGCTCGACCAGCTCAGGGTCGACGACCCGGATGGCATCCAGGTCCGCGCCCGTCCCGGCCGCCTTGGCCGCGTCGCGCCAGCGGTCCTCTGCCGGGGACCGCAGCCCGGTCGCCGCGGTGATCGGCGTGTCGGCCTGGCCGGCCGCGTGCCGCAAGATCTCCAGCATCTGGGTGGCGCGTGCCGCGCCGGTGGAAACCAGCGCGGCGTAGGGCGGGTGCAGCCGGTCCCGGCCGATCGTCTCGGCGTCCGCCGCTCCCTGCGGGGTCAGGCGATCGCCCTCGTTGTCGGTGTGCCGCCGCAGCTCCACATACCGCATGAGCGGGTCCTGCCCCGCTGCGGCGCCGTCATGCCTGCCCTGCCGGAACCATCCAGGCCAGGAGATCTCGTGCCGGCCGCGTAAGCGGGGGCCTCCTGACGATGAGCCGCCGGAAAGCCGGCCGCGCAGTCTCGCCGATCTGAACGCCCGGCGCCTTTCTCGCCGGTCCGGGGCTCGTGGTGTCCGGATACGAACATGCTGCTTCGCCCCTTCCCGGCTCCCGCCCAGCTCGCACGAAAGGAAATAATCGGAAGGAGGCCGCCGCCCCGGGCGTCGGCGGCCACCCGCCGGTCCTGCAGGAGGCCGCCATGGAGGAACACTTCGTCTGGATGACCACGCGCCGGATCAAGCCGGGCGCGCTGGCAGAGTTCGAGAGGGCCTGGCGGCCGGACACGCATCCGGACGGCATGCTGCGCGCCCACGCGTACTGGTCTGAAGATGAGCAGCAGATCATCGGCGTGTCGTTCTGGGATTCGAAGGAGTCGTGCGATGCGTGGCGGGCATCCGGGGCGGAAGCGCGCCGGCGTGAGGCCATGGCTCCTCACGTCGTTGACGAGCAGGAGGCGTTCTACCGAGGCCGCGAGCTGATCGTGCCAGCTCGCTAGCAATACCGGCGCTTCCGGGCACCGGCATGACACTCCGCAGCCGCGCTGCTACCGGTGTGGCCAGCAGTACCGGCGTCCCCGCGCGGCTCCGCCAGGACAGATGGCCTGAACTTGCGTGCGAGCCGCATCCGCCGCGGCCCTTCGGGCACGATGAGCTGGGGGTGATCACGGTGGCGCTGGCCGTGTGCCTGCTCTTCGATCGCCGTAGCGAGCGGGCGATCCGCGCACTGTGGGATCAGCTGGAGTCGCTCGGCGTGCCGAGCCTGCGCTCGCACACTCACGGCCGCCATGTGCCGCACCTGTCCTACGCAGTGCTGCGCAGCTGGGACCTTGCCAGCGTGACCGCCGCGCTGAGCGGACTGGACGCCGGCGCGCCGGTCGACCTCAGTTTCGACGGGATCGGCCTGTTCCGCCGCGGCCGGGCGTGGCTGCTCGCCGGGGCGGCGGCCGGCCTGGCCACGCGGCAGGAGCGCGCCGCCGCCGCCGTCACCGCCACCGGAGCCGAGCTGCACAAGCACTACGTGCCCGGCGCCTGGCTGCCGCACTGCTCGCTCGCCCCGCGGGCACCCCTGGCGCAGCTGCCGGTTCTGGCCGCCGCGGTCTATGACGTGCTACCGCTGCACGCCCGGCTGGACCGCGCCGCGCTGATCAACAGCGCCACCGGCGAACTGTGGCCGCTGGAGACGCTGCCCTGACCAGCGAGTAGCCCGCTGGCGATCAACACGTCCCCGGCCACCGACGCCGGCCGGTCCGCCACTGCGGCTGCCGCCGTCCGATGTCCGACGAGACGCGCGCCACCTCCGGCGCCCGTTGCCCGGCGAGCCCGCACCAACTCGATGACGGCGTTCAGCGCGGTGCCTGCCCGCGGGCGTGCTGGCTACCTGAGGGGCCAGCCCGGGTTGTGCCGGCGAAGATCTTGAGCGATCACGGAGCGTATCCGATTATTGCCCGCAGCAGGCATATAGATCCGCCGTTCGGCTCGCATATACGCGCCTGGCCTAGCGCCGTGGGTGTCGCGCCCGATGGATCGTTATGACTTCGCGGTGGAAGTGACCTGCCGGCTTGCGTTGGGGCATACGGTGGTCACGGATCATCCGGCGTGGCGTGCGCCGCGCGTGGTGAGCCCGCCCGCGCGGTGCTCCTGCTCGCTTGGCTCGGCGCACTGAGAGAGTCAGCCGCTTCGCGGCGGTGACCTTGCAGGCCGGACCGCAGGGGCGTCAACGGTGTGCGCCGTCCAGGCGACATGATGGCCAGCGGCGAGCATGCTGCTGCGCGCTGAGCGGACCGTGCCGGTTCGCGGCAATGCCAGCGTCGGGATCCGCCGGTCGTCTGGCGCTGGCGCGCTATGCCCAGAACTCAGCCGCCGCGGCCGGATCAGCTGAGTGAGTCCAGACCTCGGTCGCCTTGCCGTTCTCGGAATGGATGACATGGACAACATTGAGCCGAAGCTGCTTTCCCGGCCGCTCGGCGCGGATGGTGGCGAGCGCCACCGTGTGGTCAGTGCTGACTAGGACGTCGTGCAGCTCCGGCCGGACCGTGCCCACGGACAGCTCGGAGATCTTGCCAAGTACCCCCATCACCTGAGCGATGCCTTCGTGGTCGCCGGCCAGCGGGCCGGTGCCGGCGATATGCCAGATGATGTTCTCGGCAAAATACTGATCCTGCAAAGCGCTGAGATCGCCTCGGCCGAATGCCGCGCTGGCCGCCCGCACCAAGTCCTCGTTCGGATGCGTCATTTAGACTCCTTCGGTCAATGTGGCGCACCAATCGTCACCGCTCGTCAGCAGGGCCGTCAAGGGTCACCAGCACGGGCCGCCCAGCGTCCATGCAACAGGTGAGCGCCGTCCGCTTGAGGACCTTTCATGGATAAACGTTTGCTGCAGAGGTAGATGTAACGTATGGAGGCCTGATGTCCAGAGGTGTCAGGTCTGGCGGAGGTGACATATATTGAGATCGCCATGCCGGAAAATCCTAAGCGGAGCTCGGGCTGCTGCCGGGGCCATCGGGCTGGCGGCGGCGCTTGCGGCCGTGCTGCTCGGCGGCTGCGCGGCAACTAAGGCCCCGGCCGATTCGCATCAGCTTTCGTCCCCGTTCACCGGCGAGCCGGTGGCATCGCTCGGCCTGGTGCTTGCCGTGAAGATAGACAACCTGGCGCCGGCCCGGCCGCAAACCGGGCTCACCGCTGCCGACATCGTTTACGTGCTGCCAGTGGAGGGGGGCCTCAGCCGGCTGCTTGCCGTGTTCTCCTCGCATTTCCCACCGGTCATCGGCCCGGTCCGCAGCGCCAGGGAGGATGACCTCGAGCTGCTCAGGCAGTTCGGGCGGCCGGCCTTCGCTTACTCCGGGGCGCAGCCGCAGCTGCTGCCCGTAGTCGAGAGGGCCAGGATCGTCGACCTGTACGCCGGCCGGGCCGGCGGCTACTTCCGTGATCCGCGCCGTGCCGCGCCGCACAACCTGTACGCGCACACCCAGAAGCTGCTCGCCGAGGCGCCCGGCGCGAGCACGGCGCACGACACCGGCTTCCGGTTCGGCCCCGCTCCGGCCGGCGGGCGCCCGACGGCATCGTTCTCGGTGTCCTACCCGGCAGCGTCGTTTATGTTCCGCTGGTCCGCGGCGGACGGACGCTGGCTGGTATCAATGGATGGCCGGCCCGCGTCCGCCGCCGAAGGCGGCCAGCTCAGCACGCCCACCGTGGTGATCCAGTACACCAAGGTGCGGACCTCCCGGTTTCGTGAGCAAGGCGCCCGGCCGCCATACGCGGAAAGCGCCGGAACCGGGACGGGCGTGGTGCTCCGCGGCGGCGAAGCCTACGCTATCCGCTGGTCCCGGCCGGACGCCAGCGGCGGCACTACGTTCAGCACCGCGTCGGGCCTGCCGATGACATTCGCCCGCGGCCCGGTCTGGGTGGTGCTCGCCGCTGCGCCGTGAGGCCTCACCGCGTCGCGCGGTCGCCGGCCAGGCTGTCGAGGACGGACGCGCGTGCCGCTGAGGTCCCGTGCGCTGGCGCTGACCTGCTCCCGCGGAGGCTGCCCGGAGATCTGCGCGAACTCGTAAGGTCCCCGGAGACCCTGTCACTGTCCCGCCACTGGACAGCGTGTCACCCGCCGTCCCAGCACAGGCAGGTATCTACGCCAGCCGCCCGCATCGCCGCCGATCTCACCGCATCTCTCCTCTTCCCGTCCGCGTCCGGCTCTAGCCCTTTTCGCGGCAGAGCCCTGATCCGCGCTGATCGCAGCAGCGTCCCCGGGAGTTCTTGGCCTAGCTGGCCACGCCAGGGCAGCCGACTGGTTTACCGGTCGGGTTCACGGTCATCCACGCTATCGCCGACGGCGAAGCCAGACGCTGGCGCCTCGGCTCAACCAGGTGCCCAGACCAGGCCGACGTGCCATCATCTGGCGAATGCGTGGCGAAGTTCAGCAGCCAGCCATATATTCGCAGGCCGGTCGACATATGCCAGCGGTCGGTAAAGTCGGCGCTTATGCCTCCCCAGCAACTGCCGATCCGTCGGGCCGGTCGGACTAGTTCAGGGCCGGGGCATAGGCTGCACACCGGAATGGCTGATATGGGGCGCCATACGTGGTGCCTGCACCTGACAGTACTTGGCCGCCCGATTCGGCGATCTGATTTCCTGCCAGAACGATTGAAGGGCGGCACGGCGATCGCCGACAAGGTCGAGAGAGTGTGAGTGAGTATTCTCGTCCGTGCATAGATATGCGCGCGGATGAAGTACTCATTTCGGCATCTGCGGGCTTGGACAAGCTGGTTCATGGCCGATGCGTCGTGAAGCGAGTGCGCGCGGAGCGGTCCCACGGGCCGTCCCACGGGCAGGTTCTGTCGAATCTTCACGTCGCAGTGCATGCTCAGTTAGGTTTCTGCCGTGGACGAGGATGGGCGGCGCGCCGCAGCCCGGCGAGACCGGCCCGGCGAGGTGCCATGAGCCAGGACGAGCAGCCGGGAGAAGAACCAGGCCAGGAGGAGCTGATTGCCGCGTTCGCAGCGCTCGGCGGCCCGCTCACCGACGCCGAGTTCATGCAGCTGCTGGGTTCGGATGAGTACTACGGCGTAATGGTCCGGCTGACCGCGCTCCTGCTGGACGGGGACACCGCAGCAGCGCAGGCCGTCGTGCGGGATTCGCTTGCCGCCGTGCAGCACGCCCGGGGCCGCCTGGGTGACCTTGAACAGGCGCGCGTGTACATGTGCCGGGCTGTCGTGGACAGATCACGGTCCATCCACTGGCACCGGGCCGTCCAAAGCCACGACACGACGCACGCGGCGCCGCGCGTGCCAGATGCCGTGCATACAGGCATCGGGTACCGGGACCCCGAACCGCCGATCTCCGCGCTGCGCGCCCTTCCGTACCGGCAGCGCGAGGCCGTCGTGCTGCGTCATCACATAGGCCTGTCCGAGCAGCAGACTGCCCTGGCGATGAGCATCAGCATCGGGGCGGCCAGGAGCCACCTAGCCCGCGGCATGTCCCTGCTTCAGCGCCCGCCCGGGCAATGATCACTGCAAATCGTCGCCGGAGCCCTGCACCGCACCCCAACATTCAGCCCTCGCTCGCTCCCATCGAGTCCCTGCTCAGCGACTGTACGGCGAGGGAAGCACTACGACCGATCCGCGGCAGTTGAGGACGTTCACCTCAAGCACGGCGAAGTATAATATATGGCTGACTGACCGTCCATTGGGCCGTAGCCGGGGGACTGCTGAGAGTGGCCAATGGCACGAAGATCCCCTGATAACCGCGCGCCTACCCGTTCTGTACGCTGGCGAATGCTCGGGAACGGATTAGGTGTATCGCCCAGATCGGGCTGATCTGTTGCGGGGGCAGCCGCGTAGCCGGCTCGATTGTGCCGGGTTGGGCGTGCTGTCCCGTACGCATGTTTACGGATTGAGCGGCGTCATCAATGCGCAGCGGTGCCGTCTGGGTTCTGCGTCTTGGGTGGCCGCGGATGCCGGGGGCGAGCGTTTGGGTGATCCTGCCGCCCCCCTCTGTGTCAGGTACCCGGAGTCCTGCGCGGGCCAGCCCGGAGTCTCCGGCCCGCCCGTCGGTGCCGGGTGTCGCCGTCGGAGCCGGCCAAGCCCACGCCGGCGCCGTCACCGTCTCACTCGCTGTCGCGCTCGGGAGCGTAGCCTCCGGCCGCCCCGATTAGCCAGCAAACCAGGGCTATATGCTAGTGGTTCAGCTACGGTGTGGGGCATGAGGGACCGCGAGATCGTCGCGGCCATTGCGGCAGGCGACCCGGCCGGGCTTGCCGGGGCCTACGACAAGTACGCGGAGTCGCTGTACGGTTACTGCTGCTGGATGCTGAGCGAGCCGGACCGTGCCGCCGACACCATCCAGGACACGTTCGTCGTCGCCGCCGGCAACCTCGGCGGCCTCGCCGATCCTGGCAGGCTGCGGCCCTGGCTTTACGCGGTGGCCCGCAGCGGGTGCCACCGGTGGCTGCGCGCGGGGGAAGCGGGCCTGGATGAGGCGGCCGGCCTGGCCGGCCGGTCCGCCGGCGCCGGCGATGACGCTGAGCGGGCCGAACTGCGCGGGTGTGTCCGCGCCGCCATGGACGGGCTGCGCCCGGGTGAGCGTGAGGTCATCGAGCTCGGCTTCAGGCACGACCTGTCCGGCGCGGATCTAGCGGCCGTGCTCGGCGTTTCGCGGAACCAGGCGCACGCCGTCGCGTCGCGCGCCCGCGGCCGGCTGGAGCGGGAGGCCGGCGTGCTGCTCGTGGCCCGCACCGGGCGGTGGGCCTGCCCGGCGCTGGACCTGATGCTTTACGACTGGGACGGGCGGCTGACCGCGCCGGTGCGCAAGCAGGTCGCCAGGCACGCCGGCCAATGCGACGCCTGCGCGTACCGCAGGCGCAGCGCGCTGCGCCCGGCGGTGCTGGATGGTATGGCGCCGCTGGCCGCGTTTCCGCGCGGGCTACGCGAGAAGGTGCTGAGGCTGTGCGCCGGCGACAGCCTGCCGGCGCGGGCGTACCGCGAGGAGGTGAGGCAGCGTGCGGGCCCGTTTGCCGCCAATGGCTTCCCGCAGCAGGTCAGGCAGCCCCGGGGGCGGATGCTGGCGCTGTCCGGCGGCGCGGCCGCGTCGGCCATCCTGATCACGATCGTGGCGACCGGGGTGATCACGGTCCTCGCGGTCGGTGGTTCACACACCCCGCGGTCGGTTGACCGCACCAGGTCGCACAGCGCGCCGGCGGCCGCGGGCGCGGCCGTGACCGGACGGGCGGCAGCGACCAGGGTATCTCCTACCGTCTCGCCTGCCGCGAGCCAGCCCGGAACCAGCGCCCCGCCGCCTGTGGTCGTGCCGTCGCCGTCACGCGCGGCCACGTCCTCCCCGTCCGCCTTCCCGTCGCCGCCACCGAGGCCGTCTGCGTCCACGTCCTCCGCATGCCCGCATCCGCTTCCGCACCACCGCTGCCATCGCTAACGCGACCTGGACCATAACCGGGCGGCGGTGCGCGCGGTCCGGCAGGAACTCGCCAGGCGCGGTTACGGGCTCACCGAGGTGCGGATCCTCGACCTGTTGATCTTGTCTGCCCAGGCCGTATTCGAGCTGCCAGGTGGCCGCGCAAGTATCCGCCGATCTGGCGTGAGGCATGAACACCAGCGACGTCGGCTTCCGTCGCTCATAACTGGGAGTTCGGCGCACAGTTCCTGGCGGCGAGCCCGGGCAAGCCGGGCGCCGCCTCGCGCCCGGGCCAGCGGCGCTGGGCGCCGGGCATGGCCTGGCAGGCCGAGCTACCGGCCGGGGGCCGGCGGGCGGGATGATGACATGAGGAGATGAGTAATGCGGGTACTGATGATCGCGCCCCCGGGCGCGGGCAAGGGGACTCAGGGCGCGCTGATCGCCGCGCACTTCGACATCCCGCACATCGCGACCGGCGAACTGCTGCGCGATCACGTCGCGCGGCGGACCGCGCTCGGCCGGGCCGTCCAGACGTACCTGGACCGCGGCGAACTCGTGCCCGACCAGGTCGTCCTCGACATGGTGCGGGAGGCGATGGTCGCCGCGAAGGCGGCCGGAGGCGGGTATGTCCTCGACGGAATCCCGCGGAACATGCCGCAAGCCCGGGCGACCTACCTGATCGGCCGCGAGCTCGAGATGACCGCGGATGTGGCGCTGCACCTGCAGGCCGGCGATGCCGAGCTCATGCGCCGGCTGCTCGCGCGAGCCGCGCTTGAGCATCGCTCGGACGACACGCCAGACATCATTGCCCAGCGCCTGGCCCTCTACCATGACGTGACATCGCCCATCATCTCGTGGTACCGCGACCGCGGCATCCTGGTCTCGGTCGATGCGATGCGTTCCGCGCAGCAGGTCGGCCGCGAGATCCTGGCCGCCCTCGAAGCGATGCGCCCGTTCCTGGACCAGGTGCCCGCGCTGGCACGGCGCTCCGTTGACCTCACCGGCCTGGGGGACGCATTCGGCGCCACCGGCCCCACCGCCGGCACATCCGGCTGAGTCCTCCGGTCGGCCACCAGTGCTGGTCTCGGCCGGCATGGCCGCTGCCGGATATCAGCCGCGGCGGGACCTGTTCAGCGCCGCCGGGGAAACCGCTGGGCGGATACTCCGCGAGGCTTGACGGCCGGTTCCACCTCGACATGGACAACCCGCCCCGGCCTAGCCAGGACGGCAAGACAGGCAAGGGATCGCCTGCCACAGCCAGATCCGGCGGAGCCGAGAGAATAGAACCGCCGTTAGGCGCGGACTGCTGGGCGTGGCGACACCGCCCGTTGTAGCCATATAGAGATAATCTGCGCTCGCCGTCAGACTCTTGGTGCGTTTGTACAGATCCGCTCACCGGGACGCACCTGGTCAGCGCTCTGCCGACCCTCCGAGTAGGGTCACCGGCCGACGCCACCTCTAGACAGCGACAAGCCAGCAGCGCTGTTATTGAACAAGAGAAATCGTGGGCGGACGGTGGGCCCGTGGTTTCCCGCGCGGGAGTCCGTGGAGAAAGTGTCGAAGGCGGAAGGGCGGGGCACCTTTGCGGAGTTGCTTCGCCAGCACCGGTTGGCGGCGGGGCTGACGCAGGAGGCGTTGGCCGACCGCGCCGGGCTTAGCGTGCGCGGGATCGCGGACCTGGAACGTGGTGCCCGCCGGTACCCGCATTTCCATACGCTGCGGAGCCTGGCCCAGGCGCTGGAGCTTGACCCTGCTGACCGGGTTGCTCTGCTGGCGGCCGGGCAGCGGCCTGCACCGCCGGACCCGGCGGGCTTGGTCGTCGCCGCAGAGCGCCGCTGTGAGTCCTGCGGCCGCGAGAACACGCTGGATGCCGGGTTTTGCGTGGAGTGCGGCCAGGCGCTGGCTGTGCCTTGCCCAGCGTGTGGGGCGCCTGCCCGGTCGGCTGACCGCTTCTGCCACGCGTGCGGGGCATCACGAACGGCCGGGCTGAGTGACCCCGCAGAGGCGCCGGACAGCAGCCGCGCTGCCGACAGCACGGTACGGCCAGGACGTGGTGCTGCTCCCGAAGGAGAGCACCAGCAGGCGACCGTACTGTATTGCCAGCTGGCGGACGGTGCCGCGCTTGCCAGAAAGCTCGGCACCGACGGGATGCTGGCCTTCCTTGACTCCTTGTTCGAGCAGGCCGAAGCGGAGGTGCGGCGTTTCGAGGGCACCATCAGCAGCTTCCTCAGCGACGGACTGGTGGCGTTGTTCGGAGTTCCAGTAGCGCATGAGGACCATGCCAGGCGCGGAGTGCTCGCGGCGCTGGGGTTGCAGCGGCGGCTCGCCGCAACACCCGCAGGCGAGGATACCCGGGACAGCACCTCCGCAGGGCTGCGGATGGCTTTGAACACCGGCTTGGTGGCGGTCAGGCAGATCGGCAGCGGGCCAGAGCGCCGGCTGAGCGCAGTGGGCGAAACCACCACGGTGGCAGGGATCCTCCAGCAGCAGGCCGAACCGGGGACAATCCTGATCGGCCCAGCGACGGCGCGCATGGTGACCGGCTATATGCGGCTGGAGGACCTCGGTCCACTCCAGCTACCAGGCACCGGCGGCCCGGTGCATGCATTTCGGGTCACCGGTACGGGGCCGCGGCGATCCCCGATTGAAGGGCTGGGAGCTCGCCCGCTGAGCCGGTTTGTAGGCCGCGAACCGGAGATGAGGGCCCTGCGCGACGTGCTGGACCAGGTGGCGGTCGCTCCGGAGCTGAGCGCCCGGCCGAAGCTGGCTGAGTTCATCGGCCGCGACCATGCCCTGGCAGCGCTGCGCGGGCCGCTGGCCAAGGTAGAAGCCGGGCATGGCCAGGTGGTAGGGATCGTCGGTGAGCCGGGCATCGGAAAGTCGCGCCTGCTGTATGAGTTCCGGCGCAGCCTGGCCGACCGGCCGATCACGTACCTGGAAGGACGCTGCCTGTCCTTCGGTCGCAGCATCCCGTATCTGCCTATCGTGGATGTGGCGCGCGCCAACTGCGGGATCGCGGAGGCAGATCCGCCCGGGGTCGTCATCCAGAAGGTACGGTTCGGGCTGCAGGAGGTTGGGCTGGACGCCGACCGCCACGCCCCCTACGTGCTGCATCTGCTCGGCCTCGGTGAAGGCAGCACAGCACTCGGCCAGCTCAGCGCCGAGGCGGTCAAGTCGCGGATGTTCGAGACGCTGCGCAGCTGGAGCCTGCACGGCAGCCGCCACCGACCGCTGATCATAGCGATCGAGGACCTGCACTGGGTGGACCGCTCGTCGGAGGAGTACCTCGCCTCGCTGGCAGGAAGCCTGACCGGGGCGCCCATCCTGCTGGTATGCACATGGCGGCCCGGCTACCGGCCCCCCTGGACTGAGCACTCGTACGTCACCCAGTTGGGGCTGCGCCGTCTCGCCCCTCGCGACAGCCTGGGCTTGGTGAACTCGGTCATGGGGCAAGATGAGGTTCCCGATGAGCTGGTGCGGGTGATCCTGGAACGCGGGGAAGGCAACCCCTTCTTCCTGGAGGAGCTGGCCCGCGCCGTGCTTGACGGCGGCGCAGCCGAAAGCGCCAGCTTCGTTCCGGACACCATCCAAGACGTGCTGATGGCCCGCATCGGCCGGCTGGACGAGACACCACGGCAGGTGCTGCAAACCGCCTCAGTGCTGGGACGCGAGGTCCCCCTACGGCTGCTCGCGGCGGTCTGGCCGCACCCCGCCGCCCTGCCTGCGCAGCTGCGGACCCTGCAAGACCTCGAGTTCCTCTACGAACAAGCCGGCCGCGAGCCTGGGTTTGTGTTCAAGCACGCGCTCACCCAGGATGTCGCCTACGCGACGCTGCTTGAGAGCCGCAGGCGGGCGCTGCACGCCGCAGCAGGCCAGGCCCTAGAGACCCTGCACGCCGACCGGCTGGAGGAGGTCTACGACCGCCTCGCCTATCACTACGCCCGAACCGATGATGCGGCAAAGGCCGTCAGGTACCTGACCGGCTTCGCCAGCCGGGCGGCCGGGATGCACGCCCACAGCGACGCTGCCCACGCCCTGGAAGATGCCCTCGGCCACATCGCCAGGCTGCCGACCGGCGAGAGAGACCAGCAGCTAGTCGACACCGCCGTGCGGCTGGCCGCCTCCTACTACTTCCTCGGCCGGTTCCGCGACACCGTCGAGCTGCTTGAGCGCCACCGCGCGCGCATGGAGCAGCTGGATGACAACACTCTTGCCGGGCGGTTCTTCTTCGAGCTCGCGCACGCGCACAGCCACCTAGGGGACTACCAGCAGGCCGTGGCGTGCGCGGAACGGGCCATCGAGGCAGCCCAGCGCGCCGGCGACCCGTCCACCCGAGGAAAAGCACACTACGTGCTGTCCAAGGAGTCGATGTGGGTGGCCCGGTTCAGCGAGGGGCTGGAGCATGGCCGGCGCGCGGTCAGCCACCTCGAGAGCACCGGCGAGCGCTGGTGGCTGGGTCAGTCGTTCTGTTGGCAGGGCATCAACCTGTACTTCATGGGCGACCTGAACGCGGCCCTGGAATGCGCAGCCGGCGGCTTTGCCATCGGGGAGGAGCTGGGTGACCACCGCCTGCAAAGCTATGCCGCGTGGAACCGCGCCTGGTTCTCGGCCACCCGCGGCGACGGCCAGGACGCGATCACCTGGGGACACCGCAGCATCGACCTGTCACCCGACCCGCTCAACAATGCCTTCTCGCTCGGGTGGACCGGCTACGCCTACCTGGAGAACGGCGACGCCGAGGACGCGATCCGCCTGCTTGAGCGGTCCATCGAGCTGCTGGCGGGAATGCGCTACTCGCGGCTCGTCGGCTGGTTCAAGGGCTGGCTCGCCAGCGCCTACCTGCTGGCCGGCGACCCTGCCCGGGCCCGGACCGAGGCCATGGCCGGCCTGGAAATCAGCACTGGCACCGGGTTCACCTGGGCGGTCGGCCTAGCGCAGCGAGCATTGGGCGCCATCGCCCGCGCCGAAGGGGACAGCGCCGGGGCTGCCCACTACCTGACGGAGGCGCTGCAGACATTCGAGACCACCCAGTCACGCTTCGACGCCGCCCGCACCCACCTGGAACTGGCCAAGCTCGCCGACGAGCACGGCCCGCGCGCCGACGCTGCCGCCCACCGCCGGGCGGCGCGCCGGCTGCTCACCGCGCTTGGCCTGGCAACAGATGCCACCGCCGCCAGGCAGCCACCCGCGCGCAGCGCCACGCCCAGCGGGCAGCGGAACCGGTAGTAGCCGCCGTCACGGCAGCGGTAGCCACGCCCTTACCGGCATGTCCCCCCCGTCACCGGGACCAGTACCAACCCCATCACCGGCAGCGGGAGCCAGCCCATCACTGGCCGTTTGCGTGGGTTCTGCGTGGCGAACGCGTAGGTGCTGCGCATGGTCCGCCCTGCCCCGGCTCCATAGATTCAACGGCAGTCGGCACCGGCCGACCTGGCCCTCGCCCCCTGAGCAGGAGGAACCCATGACTGTCGCCACACCCGCATCGGCCCGCGGGGCCGACAAGGCCTACCGGACCGAGCTGTCGCCGGTCAGCTTCCTGCGCCGCAGCGCCTACGTCTACCCCGACAAGGTTGCGGTGGTGCATGGGGAGCGGCGCATCACCTACCGCCAGCTCGACGAGCGCGTCAACCGGCTGGCATCGGCGCTCATCCTCGCCGGCATCGCTCCCGGCGACCGGGTCGCCTTCCTCGCACCGAACATCCCGCCGCTGCTCGAAGCCCACTACGGCGTGCCAGCCGCCGGAGCCGTGCTGGTGGCCATCAACACCCGCCTCGGCCGCGACGAGGTCGCCTACATCCTGCGACACTCCGGGGCACGCATGGTGTTCGCCGACCATGAGCTGCTCCACCTGGTCGAGGGCTGCGGCCTGCCGACCATCCGCATTGATGACACCGGCGCGCCGGGCGACCCGTACGAAGAGTTCCTCGTCGGCGGCTTCCCCGAACCCTGCGAGGTGCCAGTGGCCGACGAGGAGCAGATGATCTCGATCAACTACACCTCGGGAACGACCGGACGCCCGAAAGGTGTCATGTACACCCACCGTGGCACCTACCTGAACTCACTGATGGAAGCGCTCGAGTCACACCTGCGGCCCGACTCGGTCTTCCTGTGGGTGGTGCCGATGTTCCACTGCAACGGATGGTGCTTCATCTGGGCGGCGACAGCAGTGGGTGCCCGTCACGTGTGCATGCGCAAGCCTGACCCGGCCACGATGTGGGAGCTCTTCGACCGCGAAGGGGTCACCCACTACAACGGCGCACCCACCGTCCACCTCGGCGTCGTCACGCACCCAGCGGCCCACCGCCTGCAGCGGGAGATCACCGTCACCACCGGCGGCGCCCCGCCATCGCCCACCCTGCTGGCCAAAATGGCCGCGCTCAACCTCAAGCCCGTGCACGTCTACGGCCTGACCGAGACCTACGCTCCCTACACCGTGTGCGAGCCACACGACACATGGGCGGCCATGCCCGCAGAGGAGCGGGCGCGGCTGCTCGGCCGCCAAGGGGTGCACAACATCATCTCCGACCCGGTCCGCGTCGTGGACTCCCAGATGAACGACGTGCCCCGCGACGGCCAGACCATGGGCGAGGTCGTGATGCGCGGCAACAACGTGATGAAGGGCTACTTCGACGATCCGGAAGCGACCGCGCGCGCCTTCGCGGGCGGCTGGTTCCACTCCGGAGACGTCGCGGTCTTGCACCTCGACGGCTACATCGAGGTCCGCGACCGCATGAAAGACATCATCATCTCCGGCGGCGAAAACATCTCCACCATCGAGGTGGAAAACACCATCTGCCGCCATCCCGCAGTGCACGAATGCGCGGTGGTCGCCATCCCCGACGAGAAATGGGGCGAGCGGCCCAAGGCGTTCGTGAAGCTCAGCCCAGGCGAGCAAGCAACCGGGCAAGAGATCATCGACTTCTGCCGCCAGCACCTCTCGCACTTCAAAGCACCCGCCGCGGTCGAGTTCGGCGACCTGCCCAAGACCTCCACCGGCAAGATCCAAAAGTACGTCCTGCGGGAAAAGCACTGGGCCGGCCACGACAAACGCGTCAACTGACCCAGTTCCGCCACCCGGACACGGTCACCAGCGACCAAACCGCCACCTCTCCCGCACGCCCTGCCTGGCGCCCCATGCTCGGCGGCGCCCGCCGAGCACGGCTCCTCTGGCTAACCGCCAGGGGCTAACAAACCCCGGCCACAGAGCAGCGCCGAGACAGCCAGGCCTGTCTCGGCGCTGTCCTGTACACGAAGGCGCCTTACGCGCCGACCCCCGGACCACCATCAGATACAACCGGGCCAGGGCATCCCCGGACACTTCCAGCGATGTGGCGTCTGAAGTCGGTACCGCGTGATTCCGGCCGCTCCATTCCTGGCGCCCGCGCACCGAACTGGCGGATCTGCATGCGCCTGCCCGCTAGGGCGGCGCCACGGTCCGCTGCGCCCTAATCGGCGTTCGGCGCGTGTTGAGTAAAGACGCAACGCGGAGAACAGTCACCACGATGATAACCACGTCATGCGTGAGTATGTCCAACCGCGCATAAGCATCCGGCAGGGATGCGCACTACTTTCGGCAGGTCAGGGTCTCGGTCGCCTATGTGGCCACGTGCTCCGCTTTCGCGGGGTCGGCGGGCATGGGAGCCGGGTTCGGTGTCGGGTTCAGGCCGGGGTCCGTGCTGATTTCCGCCCGGCGGCGTGCCGTCTCGCCCGGGTCAGCGTCAGGGCGCGGGGGATGGCAGCGGCGGCCATGTCCGGCGGGATTCCTCCACAGGGCTCATCAGGCCGACGTCGTTGCCGTCGGGATCGGCTACGATCGCGTACCGGGCGCCCCAGAAGGCGTCGAACGGCGGCTGCCGCCCCCGGTAGCCGGCCGCGGTCAGCTCGGCGTAGCGGTCATCGACCGCCTCCCGGCTGGCCAGCATGAACCCGATGACCACCCGGGTGCTGGTCGGGTCGGCGCGCCAGCCCGCGTGCCACAGCCGGGCCGACTCGGCCGTGTCCAGCTCCAGGCTGAAGCCGCCGGGCATCTTCAGCTGCACGTGGGCGCCGTCCCCGGGCCCGGGGACGGCGATCCCCAGCCGCTGGTAGAAGTCCAGGCTGGCCGCCATGTCCCGGACGATCACGTTGAGCATGTGCAGGTCTGCTGGGTTATCGCTGCTCACGCCGGCAGTCTGCCAGACAACACCGGCGCGGGGACAGCCTGCTGCAGGAGCCTCCGGCCAGCTCGTACCGCGCCGGGGCTGCCGGGCGGGGCAGCCCGGTGAGGGTGTTTCATCGGCGAACGTAATCGCCTGATCACGGTCCGCGGCAGATCCCGGTGACTGCCGGGCAGCCTGCGTCTGTTGGCAGGGCGGCCGGTCGCCTCGCGCCGCGACAGTACAGTCGGCCGGCGCGATCTGCGGAATGACCGGGGGTCCCCAGTGCGAATTGACAGCGTCCGATTGATGCGAGCACTGCGCCTTCGGCCCGCGGCATCAGTGCTCAGGGTGGTCTTTCGAGCTCGATCTCGTCGCGCAGCGGGATCCCGTAGGCGCCCGCCGGCGGGATCTCCGGCTTGAGGCTGGCACGGCTGCGATCAACAGCACCGCGATGCACCCTCACCAGGCAGAAGCCGCGGCGCTGGTAGAAACGCAGCGCATCAACGTTGTCGTTGGTGGTCATGACCCACAGGCGGGTGCACCCCTGCCGCCTGGCCAGTTGCCCGGCCGCCTCGATCAACGCGGTCCCCGCCCCGCGCCACTGCTCGCCCGCGTGCAGGGTGAGAATCTCGCACTGCTGCCAGTGCTGCCCCGGCACGTACGTGAGCATGCCCGCCAGTCGCCCCCAGCGGCCTCGGCGACAAACGCCGGATGATCCAGGGGATGGACCAGTTCTCCCAGCCGGGCTACCCGGAGACTGTTGTGCCGGGCCAGGAACACCTGGGCCGCAGCCTGGTCGGTGGCCTCCCGCGGACGGACCTTCACCGCATCAACGTAACCGCCATGGAGAAAAGGCACGATAGCCCTGCTGCCTCGAGGGGACTCTCGCTACAGGCTGCGGCGGCTCGCCAACCACTCCCCACGCGGCATGACAGCATCGTTTCCGCGGAAACGTGGCGCACCGACAACGCCCGGTCGGCGGCAGATGAGCGCGTACAGGGCTAAAGGCTGACCGCGGGGCCGTGCAGATGTGTAGCGTAGGTTGCTTGTTTCTGTTTTAGGCGACTACAGCATCTCTGCCACTCTTGCTATGAGGAGTCTCTGGATTGATCCACCGCACCCAGAGGGACTCGGCGACGGCGCACACCGGTTGGCAGATCCGGCGCCCGATTCGGAGCTGGCCCTAGCTTAGGTTCTGCCTCGGTGGAAATAAATGGTTATGACTAGGCGCCGAACGGGAAGTACGGATCCCTCGCATAGCCGACTCGCGAACGCGACGCGATAGGAGTTCGGTCGTCCAACTAGATTCTGGCGCCAACCGCACATCGGGAAAGACGAGGTGGGCGCCTTCGAGATCCTTCAATTGGTTCCACAACTCCGAAATCTCAACGGGTAGACGTCTCGATAGGGATTCGGCGAATCTGTTGTTCTTACGGCGAACGAGACTTCGAACGGCGTCGCGCCAGCCTTTAGGCGCTTGCAGTCCACTGCCGGAAAGCATATCCAATACTTTTTCACCCCACAACAAAGGGGCCTGCTGGAATGACTCGTATGTCGACACCGTGACATGGAGGTCAGTGAGCGCGGGTAGCGCCTGACGCATATATCGCTCCCAAATAGCCAGACCCCAATCTTTGTCAAGGCCCAAGAATTCCTGGCTCGAAGCTGCACATTCCAGTGGATGACGAAGCATGAGAATTCCCAAAGAGATTTCCG
>WNGP01002146.1_pt1 | contig 18507 bp, 15 predicted proteins | sample 5407671 | NCBI WGS metagenome assembly WNGP01 (sample SAMN13153381, study PRJNA577476) | soil metagenome | isolation source: 40 cm soil or saprolite under Garry oak tree replicate 2 | place: USA:California | collected 2016-06-15 | reverse complement strand
ACGGCTGGCGGCTCACCTTCGGCGGTGCCGACATCGGCTGGGACGGCGCGCTCGCGACCGTGGTCGAGGACGAAGATGACGAGCATGCCCGCGTATTCGTCGTGCTCTATGAGGTGTCAGGGACAGACGAAGAGGCACTCGATCACTGGGACGGCGCCACGCTCGGCTACTACCGCAAGCTCAGGGTGCGGGTCGCGACCCACGACGCTGACGTCCTGGCCTGGCTCTACGTGCTGAACGACTACGAGGGCGGGCTGCCTTCGGCCCGCTATCTGGGCATCATGGCGGACGCGGCCGAGGCCGCGGGTGCGCCCGAGAACTACGTGCACGGCCTGCGCAGCAGGCCGTGCACCTCGCTCGGACGCTAGGGCGGCGGCATGGCGCGGCGGGCCTGGAAAGTGCGTGTACCTGACCGGCCAGCACCCCTAACCGACCAGCACGGAGATCGCGAACGCCATCGCCGGCACCAGGATCGCGGCCAGCGCGGGCCAGGCCCAGCCGCTGGTGACCACGTCACCAGGCGCGACCGCCGAGCCCGGGCCGCCGTCCGCACCGGGGTCGCGGCCCGCCGCGCTCGGACCCGAACCGTTCGGGCTCGCCGCGCCGATGCCCCTCGCGGGCAGGCTCGCCGTGCCGTCCGCCGGGTTGTCCAGGCCGAGCCTGGCCCTGGCCTCCTGAGACATCTTGGCCATCTCCCTGGCGATGACCTCGGCCGGACTCATCTTGACCAGTTCCTTGGCCTGACTGGGCAACTGGCCATAGCTCGACGGCCGGTGCCGCTTGCCCTGCTCCCACTGCCACCCGTGCAGGCGCGACCTGGCCCGGCCGCGCCGGGCCGAGGACAACGCCCAGCTATAGACGGTTTTGTCCTTCTTGCCCGGGCCGCGCGCGCACTGGATCTCGACGGAGTCGGCCAGGAAGATGCCCTTGACGGCGCCCCACGGGATCGCGAAGCTGCGCAACGGGTTCCGCACGACCAGGCCGCTGTCGTCGGCGATTACCTTGGGCCAGAACGTGCAGGCGAAGACCAAGCCCGTGACCGTCAGCAGGCCGAGCGCGAACTTCAGCGAGACGTAGTCGTGGCCCTGGATGAGCAGGTCGCCCAGGCCCAGCGTGGCGAGCCCGACCCACGTCCACCACATGGCCAGCGACGTGACCAGGCGGTATACGCGCCTTCCGTCGGCCAGCAGGCGGCCAGCGGTGGCGGGTACGACCGCCCTGGCTTGCTCATTGGGTGCGGTCACGACAGACAGTGCTCCGGTATCGGGCGGGCGAGCGTCGGGCCGGGTGCCGCCATCCCGACACTCAGCGGCTAGTCATCCCACAATATGCGCGCATCGCCGTGCTGCCCCGGTCATAGGCCGATGATCGCATTACGGTCTGGCCACCGAGGCGTGCCCGGGTAATAACGGGCCGGCCAGCGTCACCCCGTCGGCCGCCGCGCCGACCGCGCGTACCTCGCCGACCGGGTCGGCGGTGCTGACGTCGGTGATGACCGACGCGGACCCATGCTGGCCGCCGATCGCCGTCAGCGCGGTCGCCGCCATCACCTTCACGCCGACGGGGACGCAGCGCTCGTCCACGTCGAAGTTGGGCTGGTGGATGTCGAACTCCTCGATCGAGCCCGGGCTCCTGGTCCCGAGCCGGAACAGGCTGCCGGGGACGGACTCCAGGTACCAGGCGAAGTCCTCGCCACCCAGGCTCTGCGGCGCCTGCGCGATGGCGTGCGAGCCGAGCACCCGGTCGGCCGCGGCGACGATCATCGCCGTGCTGACCGCCTCGTTCACGGCCGGCGGTACGCTCCGCTCGTAGGTCAGGTCAGCGGTCACGCCGTACACGCTGGCCACGGACTCGACCATGTCCTTCAGCATCTCGGGCGCGGCGTGCCAGGCGCTGTCGTCCAGGCACCGCACGGTGCCCTCCACCACGCCAGAGTCGGGTATCGCGTTCGGAGCCGATCCCGCGCTGACCAGCCCCCAGACGAGGCTGAGGCCGGACCTCGGGTCGATCCGGCGGGACAGCGCGGCGGGCAGTTCGGTGATGATCTTGCCGAGCGCGAAGACCAGGTCGGCCGTGAGGTGCGGCCGTGCGGTATGGCCGCCCGGGCCGCTGAGCTGGACCTTGACCTTGTCGCAGGCCGCCGTGATCGGGCCGACCCTGGTCCCGATCTTGCCGGCGTCCAGCTTGGGGTCGCAGTGCAGCGCGAACACGCGCTCGACCGACGAGATGCCGCCGGCCGCCAGCACGTCGAGCGCGCCGCCGGGAACCTCCTCGGCCGGCTGGAAGATCAGCCGGACCTTGCCGGGCAGCGCCCCGGCGGCAGCGGCGCGGGCCAGGAACAGCCCGGTGCCGAGCAGGACCGAGGTGTGCACGTCGTGGCCGCAGGCATGACATACGCCGGCGTTCAATGACCGGTAGGGAACATTCTTTTCGTCAACGATGGGCAGCGCGTCGATGTCGGCACGCAGGGCAACTGCCGGCCCATCCTCCCGGCTGCCTCCGATGTCTACGATCAGCCCGGTGCCCTTGGGCAGGACGGCGGGCCGCAGCCCGGCCGCCTCGAGCCGGAGCGCGATCCGGCGGGTGGTGCGGTGCTCGGAGTAGCCGACCTCAGGATGGGCGTGCAGGTCCCTGCGGAACTCGACCAGTTCGGCCTGGTGGGCCGCCAGAAACGCGTCGAGCTCGCCGACCAGATCACTCTCAGCCATCCGCCCTCTTCCCTCGGGCCCGGATCAGGTCAGGAGCGCACCGGATCTCCGCGCTGGTGCCGCGGGCTTCCCCGCCCCCACGCGCACCAGGGCGCGGACGGATCCGCCGGGTCGTTCCCCCTGGCCAGTGCCGCCCGGCCGGGACACGCCACCGCCGACCCGGGTAACTCTCCCGGATCGGGAAGGCAAAACGTGTATCCATTCGGTCCCTTAGCTGTCGCGTCCCCGTGCACACCGGGCAGGCGCCGATGTGGCAACGGCAGGAATTGCTGCTGCTGCAGCGGACTTACTGACGAGGCGAGTCTGTTATCCTTTCGCCGGATCGACCGGCATCGTCAGCAGGCCCTGTAAATCCGGATTAGGCATTCGCGCCGACGAGGAGTGCAACCGCACCCGCCTGACGCTGGCGACGTGCTCTGGTCGCATCTCGGTACACAGGTGAGCTGCGACCCGGTATCACTAAGCATGGTAGCGGTCGCGGCGGCGCGACGCTGGCGTTGTCCGATTGTGGCCGGAGCGCAACGCAGTGGCCGTGGCGCCCCTATGTCCGCTCTTTCGGCCGCTTAGTAGACATCGGCGGGCCGGTAGACACCCCACACCTCGCGCAGCGCGTCGCATACCTCACCCACGGTAGCCCTGGCGGCCAGCGCCTCCCGCAGCGGGTAGAGCACGTTGTCCCGGCCGGCCGCAACGGTCCTGACGGCGTCCAGGCCGCGGCGCACCGCCGCGCCATCCCGGCGGCGCCGCAACTCCCCGAGCCGTTCCGCCTGCTGCTGCTCGATCGCGGGATCGACCCGCAGCGGCGCGTAGCTCCCGTCGGCTTCGGTGGTGAACCTGTTCACGCCGACCACGACCCGCTCCCCGGCGTCGATCTGCCGCGCTACCTGGTAGGCGGAGCGCTCGATCTCCGCCTTCTGGAAGCCCTGCTCGATCGCGGCGACGGCACCGCCCATCTCCTCGACCCGCCCGATCATCTCGGCGGCCTCGTCCCTGATGCTGGCGGTCATCGACTCGACCGCGTACGAGCCGGCCAGCGGGTCCGCGGTCGAGGTCAGGTCGGTCTCGTACGCGAGCACCTGCTGGGTGCGCAACGCCAGTCGCGCGGCCTTCTCGGTTGGCAGCGCGATCGCCTCGTCGTAGGCGTTCGTGTGCAGCGACTGGGTGCCGCCGAGCACCGCGGCGAGCGCCTGGACGGTGACCCGCGCCATGTTGACCTCGGGCTGCTGCGCGGTGAGCTGGACGCCGGCGGTCTGGGTATGGAACCGCAGCATCTGCGATCTCGGGTCGGCGGCGCCGAACTCGTCGGCCATGATGTGCGCCCACAGCCAGCGGGCGGCACGGAACTTGGCGACCTCCTCGAGCAGCGTGGTCCTGGCCACGAAGAAGAACGACAGCCTGGGCGCGAAGTCGTCGACCGCCAGGCCGGACGCGATCGCGGTGCGCACGTACTCCTTCGCGTTCGCCAGCGTGAAGGCGATCTCCTGCACCGGCGTGGCGCCGGCCTCGGCCATGTGGTAACCGGAGATCGAGATCGTGTTCCAGCGCGGGATATGAGCGCCGCAGTAGGCGAACGTGTCCGCGACCAGGCGCAGCGAGGGTCCCGGCGGGTAGATGTACGTCCCGCGGGCGATGTACTCCTTGAGGATGTCGTTCTGGATCGTGCCGGTGAGCGCGGCGGCCGGGACGCCCTGCTCGCTGGCGACCAGTTCGTAGAGCAGCAGCAGCACGGCGGCCGGCGCGTTGATCGTCATCGACGTTGACACGGTGTCCAGCGGTATGTCGCGCAGCAGCACCTGCATGTCGTCGATCGAGTCGATCGCCACGCCCACCTTGCCGACCTCGCCGCCCGCCAGCGGCGCGTCGGAGTCGTAGCCCATCTGCGTCGGCAGGTCGAAGGCGACCGACAGCCCGGTCGTGCCCGCCGCGATAAGCTGCCGGTACCGGCGGTTGGAGTCGGCGGCGGTCGAGAATCCCGCGTACTGACGCATCGTCCACGGCCGGCCCGCGTACATGGTCGGGTACACGCCGCGGGTGAACGGGAACCCGCCCGGATCGCCCAGGTCCCGGTCGGGGTCGAAGTCCTGCAGTGCCTTGGGCCCGTAGACCGCCTCGATCGGGTCGCCCGACTCTGAGAAACGCGCCATGGGACAAGATTACGGCCCGGCGGCCCGAAGCCCAGCGGACGAATCCCCGGTTGCCCACGGCCACCGGGGCTTCGCGATGGACGGGCAGGTTCGCGCGGCGGGAAGGCTGGTGCCGCCGCTGGGCGGCCGATGAGCGGGGCGAGCAGGATCCGGGCTCGATAGGCTCCCCGTTGGGCTGCCGCGGTGACAACCTTTGCCGTCCATCCGCGCAGGTCGCACGGGTTGCGCTGACATCGACCTGAAATGCGGCACGGGTATCGGCGCACCGCGCGGGAACAGTGCGCACGTACTAGTTGTCCGGCCGGCCGCGGATCGGGCACCTGGACTCCGCGGTCGCGGGAGCCGGGTGGCGGGCTGCGTCCAGGCCCAGTCCGCTCGCGGGATCGAAGGACCTGATGCAGACGAGCACTCGAAGCGCGGCCCTGGTCGCGTCGGCGGTCGTGACCAGCGCGGCGATCGCCATAGCGACGGCGGCCGCGGTTACGACCCGGACCGAGGGGACCTCGGCCGCCGCCCGGACCGCCCGGACCGCGGCTACCACCCGGACCGCGGCCGCCGCCCGGACCGCCGCTACCACCCGGACCACCCGGACCGCGGCCGCCGCCCGGACCGCCGCTACCGCCCGGACCGCGGGGACCGCGGCCGCCGCCCGGCCCGCGGGGGGCGCAGGCCGGCCTGCGCCGCCCAACGCCAGCGAGGTCGGCGGCGCGCTGCTGGCCCGGCGCGGCGTGGTCGTGCACTACCAGCGGCGCGGGCTGCGGCCGCTGCCCCGCGTGCCCGCCTCGGCCTACGTGATCGCCGACGCCGGGACCGGCGCCGTGCTGGCCGCCAAGGACGCGCACGGGCTGTACCCTCCGGCCAGCACGCTGAAGGTGCTCACCGCGATCACCATGCTGCCCAGGCTGGAGCCCGGCGCAATGGTGCGCGCGACCAAGCGGGCGGCATCCGTCGAGCCGAATGACGTCGGCCTCGTCCCCGGCCACCGGTACAAGGCGGCCGACCTGTACCGCGCGCTGCTGCTGATCTCCGCCAACGACGCCGCGGTCGCGCTCGTCCAGGCCAGCGGGTCGTTCGCCAGGGGCATGGCCCTGGTCAACGCCGAGGCGCACCACCTGCAGGCCTACGACGTGGTCGCCAGGCAGCCCAACGGCCTGCCCGCGCCCGGCCAGGTGGTCTCCGCCTACGACCTCGCGCTGATCGCCAGGAAGGCCCTGTCGACGCCGGCCTTCATGAGCTACGACGCCACGCTGACGGCCAGGTTCCCGGTCAAGCGCCACAAGCGCGTCTTGCTGGTCAACCAGAACTCCCTGCTGACCGGGTACCGCGGCGGGATCGGCGGCAAGATCGGCTGGACCGAGAAGGCCGGGGCGACCTATATCGGCCTGGCCCGCAGGCACGGCGTCACGCTGATCGTCACGATCCTGCATGCCACCCCATTGACCGAGATCACCTCGGCCGAGCGGTTGCTCAACTGGGGTTTCGCCGCCGCCGGACGGGTCAGGCCGGTCGGCATCCTCGTGCCCCCGCTGTCGCCGGCCGGCGCGGCGACCGGGCAGCACGCTGCCGGGCAGGCCGGGGACGCCAGCGCGCTGTCCGGCGCCCAGGGCCGCCCCGCCGACGACGTGATGAGGCTCGGCGCCGGAGTTGCCGCGTGTCTGTGTGTCGCGTTGCTCGGCGGCCTGGCCTGGCTCAGGCGCCGCGTCCTGCACGGCAGGCGAGCGGCACGCGGTTAGCGCGGCGCCGGCCGGTCAGAGGCTCTCGGCCGACACCAGCGTGGCCCGCAGTCCCTGGCCTACGTAGTAGCCGCGGTAGGCCTGGCCGTCATTAAACGCCGCCAGCACGGCCGGGCTGACGAAGAACCTGGTGCCGCCGATCGTCAGCTCGCACCGGCTGCCGCCCGGCCGGCCGGGAATGCCGCTCTGCGGATCGCCGATGTTGCCGCCCAGCCGCCGCACCCGGGTCCTGGCCAATCCCTCGGCGCGGCTGACCGTGCCGGACACCATCTGGTTGAGCGAACGGCCGGTGCGGAAGACGGACTGCGACATCAGCAGCGCGACCAGGATCAGCGCGCCGACGACGTAGGGAACCTCGGCCGACGAGCCCGGGTGCCGGCCCGCGGACAGGCGCGGGAGCAGCGTGATCGCGACGACCGCGATGAAGGCCGCCGCCGTGAGCGCCACCGCTCCGGTTGCCACCCTGGACCGCGACCGGGACTTCCGCAGCGCAACCACCTGGCGGGCCGAGAGCTGGCCGGCCCGGTTGGCGGCCAGCTCGTCGGCGCTGAAATCCAGCACGGCCGACAAGATCAGCTGGCTCCGGGCATCCATGACGCCTCCGTTATCGCGCGGGCAGGAACCCGACCCGGCTCCTGACCAGGGTCATCGTCGCGGCGGCGACCCTCCTGGCGCGGGCGGCGCCGTCGGCCAGCAACCGGTCGAGCTCGGCCTCGTCCGCGAGCAGTTTCTCGGTCCGCTCCCTGATCGGCGCGAGCGCGTCGACGACGACCGCGGCCAGGTCCTTCTTGAACGCGCCGTAACCGGAACCCGCATACCGTTGCTCAAGCGCGTCCAGGCTCTGTCCGGTCAGCGCCGAGTAGATCCGCAGCAGGTTGGTGACGCCGGGCTTGGCCTCGTCGTCCGCCCTGACCTCGGAGCCCATGTCGGTGACCGCGCGGCCGATCTTCTTGCGGATCGACGCCGGGTCCTCGAGCACGTCGACGATGCCCTGCGGCGCCGATGACGACTTGCTCATCTTGACCGACGGATCCTGCAGGTCGGCGATCTTGGCGACGTCGGAGACGATGTACGGGCCCGGCACGACGAAGGTCGGGCCGAACCGGTGGTTGAACCGCTGCGCCAGGTCCCTGGTCAGCTCGAGGTGCTGGCGCTGGTCCTCGCCCACGGGGACCTGGTCGGTCTGGTAGAGCAGGATGTCGGCGGCCTGCAGGATCGGGTAGGTGAACAGCCCCACGCTGGCCTGCTCGGCACCGGACTTCTGCGACTTGTCCTTGAACTGGATCATCCGGCTGGCCTCGCCGAAGCCGGTCAGGCAGCTCAGCACCCAGCACAGCTCGGCGTGCTCGGGGATGTGACTCTGCACGAACACGGTGCAACGCCGCGGGTCGAGCCCGGCCGCGAATAGCTGTGCCGCGGCCACCCTCGACCGGCGGCGCAGCAGCGCCGGGTCCTGCGGCACGGTGATCGCGTGCAGGTCGACGACGCAGTAGAACGCGTCGTAGCTGTCCTGCAGGCTGACCCACTGGCGGATCGCGCCCAGGTAGTTGCCGAGGTGGAAGGAGTCAGCGGTCGGCTGGATGCCAGACAGCACGCGGTTGGCGGACATGGCCGAGATTCTAGTTGGCGCGCGGTACCCGTTAGTCGGCCTCGGCCGCGGCCGGGCGCCGCGCCGGCCCGAACCTCGGGCTCGCGCCCGCGGCGGGTGCCTGGCTCGCCGCGCCGCCGTTGCCGGGCACCGGGACCGTCTTGTGCAGCACGACCGGCACGATGTCGGGAGCGCCCAGCCGGATCGCGTCGGCGTCGGTGTCGGTGTCGGCCTCCTGCGACTTCCGCTCGGCCTCGACGCGGGCGCGGTAGTTGTCGATCTCCCTGGTAACCTGCCTGGCCCGCCACTTCAGCGGCGCGGCCATCAGCCCGGCCACCTCCTGGGCCGCCGACAGGCCGCGGTCCCAGGTCTCGATCGAGATGTGGGTGCGCCTGGTCAGCACGTCGTCCAGGTGCCTGGCGCCCTCGTGGGTCACGGCGTAGACCGCCTCGACCCGCAGGTAGTCGTCGGCGCCGGCGAGCGGCCTGCCCAGGCCCGGGTCGGCGGCGATCAACTCGAGCAACTCGCGGGCCAGGCCGCCGTACCGGCCGAGCAGGTGCTCGATCCGCGCGACATGCAGCCCGGAGGACCTGGCGATCGTGTGCCGCGAGTTCCACAGCGCCTGGAACCCGTCGGCCCCGGCGAGCGGTATCTGGTCGGTGCAGGACGGGGCGACCTTGCCGTCCAGGCCGTGCGCCACGGCGTCCACGGCGTCGCGCGCCATCAGCCGGTAGGTCGTGTACTTGCCGCCGGCGATCATCACGAGCCCGGGCACCGGATGGGCGACCGTGTGCTCCCTGGACAGCTTCGACGTGGTGTCGGACTCCCCGGCCAGGAGCGGCCGCAGGCCCGCGTAGACGCCCTCCACGTCATCGCGGCTCAGCGGCACCTCAAGCACCCGGTTGACCTGGTCGAGCACGTAGTCGATGTCGGTCCTGCTGGCCGCGGGGTGGGCCTTGGACAGTGTCCAGGCCGTGTCGGTCGTGCCGATGATCCAGTGCCGACCCCACGGGATCACGAACAGGACGCTGGACGGGGTGCGCAGGATGATCCCGGTGCTCGAGTGGATCCGGTCCCTGGGCACGACCAGGTGCACGCCCTTGGACGCGCGCACGTTGATCGAGCCCCGGCCGCCCACCATCGCCTGGATCTCGTCGCTCCACACGCCGGTGGCGTTGACCACCTGCTGGGCCCTGATCTCGAGCTCGCTGCCCGTCTCCAGGTCCACGGCGCGGACCCCGGTGACCCGTTCTCCTTCCCGCAGGAATCCGGTCACCTGGGTGCGCGACGCGACGTGCGCCCCGTAGCCAGCGGCGGTCCTGATCAGGTCGACCACGTATCTCGCGTCGTCGACCTGCGCGTCCCAGTACAGCAGGGCGCCGGTCAGCGACGACCTGCGCAGCGCGGGGGCCAGCCGCAACGCGCGTCGCCTGGTGAGCTGGCGGTGCAGCGGCAGGCCCCTGACCTGGCCGCGAGCCACCCCGAGCGCGTCGTAGACGCTGACACCGGTCCCGACGTAGGCCCGTTCCCAGCCGTAGTGGCGCAGCGGGAACAGGAACGAGACCGGCCTGATCAGGTGCGGCGCGATCCGCTGCATGAGCAGCGCCCGCTCGGTGAGGGCCTCGCGGACGAGCCCGAAGTTGAGCTGCTCCAGATACCGCAGCCCGCCGTGGATGAGCTTGCTCGACCTCGAGGAGGTACCCGACGCGAAGTCCCTGGCCTCCACGAGCCCGACCGACAGGCCCCTGGTCGCCGCGTCGAGGGCGACGCCCGCGCCCACGACCCCGCCGCCGACCACGAGAACCTGAAGCTCGCTGCCGGCCATCGCCGCGATGGCCGCGCCCCGCTCAGCGGGTCCGAGCCTGGCCGCTCCCAGCGCATGCGTCCTCACGTGCAGAACGCTAGCCCATGGCGGGGCGCGGGGACGATCACCGGGCCGGTGCCGCCGGCCCCGCCGCCGTTCCCGGCGGCCGATGCACGGGCGATGGCAGGGGCGGATGCACGGGCGGCGGCACGGACGGCACGGGCGGCGGCACGGGCGGCGGCTGCGGCGCGCCCGGGGTCACGGTGACCTCGACCCGCTGGAACTCCTTCAGGTCCGAGTACCCCGACGTCGCCATCGTCCGCCGCAGCGCGCCCATCAGGTTCATCGAGCCGTCGGCGACCGTGGACGGGCCGTGCACGATCTGCGCCAGCGTCCCGATCGTGCCGACCCTGAGCCGGTTCCCGCGCGGCAGTTCCGGGTGGTGCGCCTCGCTGCCCCAGTGGTAGCCGCGCCCGGGTGCCTCGGCGGCCCTGGCGATCGGCGAGCCGACCATGACCGCGTCGGCGCCGAGCGCGAGCGCCTTGGCGATGTCGCCGCTGCGGGTCATCCCGCCGTCGGCAATCACGTGGACGTAACGGCCGCCCGACTCGTCCAGGTACTCCCGGCGGGCGGCAGCCACGTCGGCGATGGCGCTGGCCATCGGCACCTTGACGCCGAGCACGGCCGCCGTGGTCTGGCCGGAGCCGCCGCCGAACCCGACGAGGACGCCGGCCGCGCCGGTGCGCATGAGGTGCAGGGCGGCCGTGTAGGTGGCGCAGCCGCCGACGATCACCGGCACATCGAGCTCGTAGATGAAGTGCTTGAGGTTCAGCGGCTCGGCCTGGCTCGAGACATGCTCGGCGGAAACAGTCGTGCCCCGGATGACGAAGAAGTCGGCGCCCGCATCGATCACCGCCTTGTGGTATTTGAGCGTGCGCTGCGGCGACAGCCTGGCGGCGATCGTCACCCCGGCCTTCCTGATCTCCGAGATCCGCTGCCCGATCAGGTCGTCCTTGATCGGCTCGGCGTAGATCTGCTGCAGCCGCGCGGTCGCGGCGGCGTCGTCCAGCGCGGCCACCTCGGCCAGCAGCGGCTCAGGGTCGTCGTACCTGGTCCACATGCCCTCGACGTCCAGCACCGCCAAGCCGCCGAGCTTGCCGATCGCGATCGCCGTGGCGGGCGAGACGACACTGTCCATCGGCGCCGTCACCAGCGGCAACTCGAACCGGTAGGCGTCGATCTGCCAGGCTATCGAGACATCTTCCGGCCGCCTGGTCCGGCGCGACGGCACGATCCCGATCTCGTCGAGCGCGTACGCGCGGCGACCGCTCTTGCCGCGGCCGATCTCCATCTGCGTCACGCTGATCAGTCTGCCAGGCTGCTCGTCCCCCAGCCCGCAGTGCCGCGGTACTCGTGCGCGACGGCGCGTGCTCCCTTCGGCGACCAGCCCCGCGACGCGGCGGCGACCAGCCCCGCGATGGATCCGGGGATTCATCCGGCTCCACCCGGATGAATCCCCGGATCCATCCGGGTGAGCAGACCGAGGGCTGCACAGGCCGAGGGCTGCACAGAGCGAGGGCTGCACAGATCGAGGGCTGCGCTCGGCGGGGATCCCTCGGCGGGGATCCCTCGGTCAGGTCGCCGGGCCGGCGTAGTTCGGCGCCTCGGCGACCATGTGGACGTGGTGCGGGTGGCTCTCGACCAGCCCGGCGCCGGTGATCTGGGTGAACCGCGCGTCCTGCAGGTCGGCGATGGTCCGCGCGCCGCAGTAACCCATCGCTGCTCGCAGCCCGCCGGCGAGCTGGCCGACGACAGCGGCCACCGACCCCCGGTACGGTACCCGGCCCTCGATGCCCTCGGGCACGAGCTTGTCCTCGCGCAGGACGTCGTCCTGGAAGTACCTGTCCTTGGAGTACGACCGGCCGCGCTCGCGGTTGCGCATGGCGCCGACCGAGCCCATGCCGCGGTAGCGCTTGTACTGCTCGCCCCCGATCATCACCATCTCGCCCGGCGCCTCCTCGCAGCCCGCGAGCAGCCCGCCGAGCATCACGGTGTCGGCGCCCGCCGCGATGGCCTTGGCGATGTCGCCGGAGTACTGGACGCCGCCGTCGCCGATCACCGGGACCCCGGCCAGCCTCGCCGCCATCGCGGCCTCGTAGATCGCGGTGATCTGCGGTACGCCCACCCCGGCCACCACCCGGGTCGTGCAGATCGACCCCGGGCCGACCCCGACCTTGATCGCGTCGGCGCCGGCGTCGAGCAGCGCCTGAGCCCCCGCCCTGGTCGCCACGTTGCCGCCGACCACATCGACCCTGGCGTTGGCCTTGAGCTGCGCCACCATGTTGAGCACCGCCTGGGCGTGGCCGTGCGCGGTGTCGACGACCAGGAAGTCGGCACCGGCGTCGATCAGCGCCTGAGCCCGCCGCTTGGCGTCCTCGCCGACTCCCACCGCGCCGCCGGCCATGAGGCGGCCTTGTGCGTCCTTCGTTGCGTAAGGGAACTTCTCGCTTTTCGTGAAGTCCTTGACCGTGATCAGCCCGCGGAGCAGTCCCTGAGCGTCCACCAGCGGCAGCTTCTCGACCTTGTTCTCCGACAACAGCCGCAGCGCCTGCTCGCGCGACACCCCGACGGGCGCCGTCACCAGCGGCATCGGCGTCATCAGCTCGACCGCGCGGCGGCTGTGGTCCTGCTCGAACCTGATGTCCCGGTTGGTGATGATCCCGAGCAGCAGGTCGTCGGGGGATACCACGGGCAGGCCGGAGATCCGGTACCTGGCGCACAGCTCCTCGACCTCGCTGATCGTGGCGTCGGGACCGCACGTGACCGGGTTGGTGATCATCCCGGCCTCCGAGCGCTTGACGATGTCGACCTGGTGCGCCTGCTCGTCGATCGACATGTTGCGGTGCAGCACACCCACGCCGCCCTGCCTGGCCATCGCGACCGCCATGGTCGACTCGGTGACGGTGTCCATGGCCGAGGACAACAGCGGCACGCGCAGCCTGACCCGGCGGGTCAGCCGCCCGGTGGTGTCGGCCTCGCTGGGCAGGAGCTGCGAGTGAGCTGGCAGTAGCAGCACATCGTCGAAGGTCAGGGCGGGAGGGCCGAACTTGGCGTCGTCGGTCATGTCACTCCGAGATGCTGGTGGCCTGGCATCAGTCCATCCTAGTTATGGCCGGTCAGGACGGCTGACACCTTGCGGACGAACGCGGCCGCGTCCGGTCCTGGTGGCTGTTCGGGAACTCGCCCGCGCTGCTGGTCGAGCGCACGCCTGACCAGGCCGGGCGGCCCGCTGCCGCGCTCGAGTGCCGCCAGCCCGCCCGCGACCTTGGAGACGATACGGTCCTCGTCCAGGTACACCAGCGCCCGGCAGGCGTTCAGCACCGCGTAGCACTCCGGCGCGTTCGCCAGCCCCCAGGCCAGCTCGCCCGCGAGGTAATCCAGGATCACCGGCCTGGCGACCTGGCCGACGGCATCCGCCGGGGACGGCCCGGCCAGCGTGATCCCGACCGCCCGGCAGACCGCGTAGTGCATCAGCAGGTCGGCGTCGCCCGGCACGCCGGACCCGCGGTGCAGCGCGGGGGCGCCGTCGCGCAAGCCCAGGTGCAGGACGAACGGCCACGGCGGCGCGGGCCGCCCGGCCTGGCCGGCGGTCACGACGCTGCACTCCAGGCCGCGGCCCGGGCAGCCGGCCGACCACGCCAGCAGGTCGCCCGCCGCCGCCACGGCCTCGCCGGTCACGTCGTCCGCGACGACGAACAGGACGTCGACGTCGCTACGCTGCGCGACCCAGCCGCCGAGCGCGGCCGAACCGTGCAGGTACGCGCCCGCCAGCGCCGGGCCGAGCAGCGCGGCCAGCTCGGCGGTCAGCCGCGCCGCGTACTCGCGCGGTCCGGCGGCCGCCGGGCTGCCGGAGGACGCGTCGCGGGAGCCGTCCGGGGCGTCGGGCATGCATCAAGCTTGCGGGGTCCGGCGCCCGCGTGCCAACCGGATTACCCGACACCGGTCGTGGCCCGCGGAACCCGCGGGCGGCTACAGTGAGCCGGTGGAGCAGCGAGTGAGCGTGATCACGCTGGGCGTCAGCGACCTGTCGCTGGCCAGGCGGTTCTACACGGCGCTTGGCTGGGCGCCGGGCAGCTCGCCCGCGGACGACGTCGTGTTCTTCCAGGCGGGCGGGATGGTGCTCGGGCTGTGGGACCGGGCGATGCTGGCCCACGACAGCGCCGTCACCGACTCCGGCGGCTGGGGCGGCGTGACGCTGGCCTACAACGTGACCTCGCCCGCCGCCGTCGACGCCGTGATCGAGGAGGCCAGGGCGGCCGGTGCCCGGATCGGGCGGGAGCCTGAGGAGACCTTCTGGGGCGGCTACTCGGGAGTGTTCGTCGACCCGGACGGGCACCCGTGGGAGGTCGCGCACAATCCGGGCTGGACGCTACTGGCCGACGGCAGCGTGCGCCTGCCCTGATGACCGCCGCCGCCGCGCCCGCCGGCCCGGGCAGGCTGCTGGTCGGGACCCTGCTCGTGCTGACCGTGATCAGCGGGCTGGTCGACGCGGTCAGCTACCTGGGACTCGGCCATGTCTTCACCGCGAACATGACCGGCAACGTGGTGCTGCTCGGCTTCGCGGCGGCCGGCGCCTCGGGGTTCTCGGCACCGGCCTGCCTGACCTCGCTCGGCGCGTTCGTGCTCGGGGCCGCGGCCGCCGGGCGGGCCGCGAAGCTGCTTGCCTCGCGGCGCCGGCTGCTGGCCGTGGCGATGGCGACCGAGGCCGTGTCCACCGGGATCGCCGCGGCCGTCGCCTTCGGCGCGGCCGCGGTGCCGGCCGGCTGGGCCCGGTTCACGATCATCGCCGTGCTCGCGTTCGGGATGGGCGTGCGCAACGCGACCATCAGACGGCTCGCCGTGCCCGACCTGACCACGACCGTGCTGACTATGACGCTGACCGGCCTCGCGGCCGACTCGGCACTCGGGGGCAACGCCCAGGCCCCACGCCGGGTCGCCGCCGTGGCGGCGATGCTGCTCGGCGGGTTCGCCGGCGCGGCCGCGTTCCTGCACGCGGGCACCGGGCCCACGCTGGTGATCGGCTCGGTCGCCGTCCTGGCCGCCGGCTCACTGTTCTGGGCGGCCAGGGAGTCACGCCGGCTCGACCAGCCAGCCGGGTAGCGGCCGCGGGTTCGCGGCAGGCCCGCCCGGCCAGGCTAAGCGGGGCAGGCCCGCCCGGCCACGCTAGGCGCTGCTGCCGTAGCGCTGCTCGACCGCGATCGCGCGCAACCTGCCCAGCGCCCGGTGCTGCGCCACCCGGACCGCGCCGGCCGACATGCCGAGCGCCGCGCCGGTCTCCTCCGCCGACAGCCCGGTGAGCACGCGCAGGACCAGCAACTCGCGCTGGTGGCCGGGGAGCCGCGCCAGCAGCGCCCTGGCCCGCTGCGCCTCCAGCCTGGCGACCGCGGCCTCCTCGGGACCCGGCTGGTCGTCGGGGGCATCGGGCAGGTCGTCGACCGGAATCGCCAGCCGGGCCGCGGACCGCCTGGCATCGGCGACCTTATGGGACGCAATGCCGAAGACAAAGGAGGCGAATGGCCGACCCATGTCCCGGTATCTCGGCAGCGCGGTAAGGACGGCGATGCAGACCTCCTGCGCCACGTCTTCTGCCATCTGGTGACGGGAGGCCAGGTTCCCCAGCCTGGCCAGGCTGTACCTCACCACCATCGGCCGGATCTGCCTGATCAGCGAGTCGATATCGGCCGGACGGCCGCACCCGGCCAGCCCGCCCGGGTCGGTGGTCGCCCCGGCCCGGTCGCGGTCGCGGTCGCGGTCGCGGTCGCTGACAGCCTGCCGTGTCATGCGTCCCCCCTTGGCGCCATGCCGTCACGCATCGAGCGTCATGAACGCATGATGCCCAGGTAAAGGGGCTGCTTAATCATGGAAGCCGACATCAAATAAACGGCGCGCCTTGTGGCGTGCGCTATATCCGCGCTTTCGCGCGGGCAAAAGCAATGCTACTTATTTGTCAACATTGCTCCCCCGCCGACTGCCGCGACGCCGACGTGATCAGGCTGAACGTCGCGCCGGCGACCAGCCCTGCGGTCGCGCCGGCGACCAGCCCTGCGATGGATCCGGGGATTCATCCGGCCCATCCGGATGAATCCCCGGATCGATCGGCTGCACAGACCGAGGGCTGCGCTCGGCGAGGATCCCTCGGTGAGTCGGGGCCGACCGGCCGGACAACGGGGGCGGGCCGGGACTCCACAAGGAGTCCCGGCCCGCCCTCGGCTCTCGGTCAGTGCGTGTGACCGTGGCCGTGACCGGCCTCGGCCTCTTCCTTCTCCGGCTTGTCGGTCACCAGCGCCTTGGTGGTCAGGTGGTCAAGAGCATGCCGGCGATCGACGCGGCGTTCTGCACGGCCGACCTGGTCACCTTGACCGGGTCGATGACGCCCTGGGCCATGAGGTCGCCGTACTCGCCGGTCTCCGCGTTGTAGCCGTGACCGGCCGGCAGGTCGGCGACGGCGGCAATCACGACGCCGCCCTCGGCACCGGCGTTCAGCGCGATCCACCGGCAGGGCTCGAGCAGCGCCTTGCGGACCACGGCCACGCCGGTCGCCTCGTCGCCGGACATGCCCAGGTCGCCGAGCGCCAACGAGGCCTGGATCAGCGCGCTGCCGCCGCCGGCCACGATGCCTTCCTCGATCGCGGCCCTGGTCGCCGAGATGGCGTCCTCCAGCCGGTGCTTCTTCTCCTTGAGTTCGACCTCGGTGGCGGCGCCCGCCCGCAGCACGGCCACGCCGCCGGCCAGCTTGGCGACCCGCTCCTGGAGCTTCTCGGAGTCCCAGTCCGAGGTCGACGCCTCGATCTCGGCCTTGAGCTGGCGGATCCGGTCGTTGATCGCGTCCTGCTGGCCGGCCCCGTCGATGATCGTGGTGGTGTCCTTGGTCACCGTCACGCGGCGAGCACTGCCGAGCACCTCAGTCCCGGCGAGCTCGAGCTTCAGGCCGACCTCCTCGCTGACGACCTCGCCGGCCGTCAGGATGGCCATGTCGTCGAGCATGGCCTTGCGCCGGTCGCCGAACCCTGGCGCCTTGACCGCCACGACGTTCAGCAGGCCACGGATCTTGTTGACCACCAGGGTGGACAGCGCCTCGCCGTCGACGTCCTCGGCGATGATCAGCAGCGGCTTGCGCGACTGGGCGATCTTCTCCAGCAGCGGCAGCAGGTCGGTCATGGCCGAGATCTTGCCGTTGTGCAGCAAGATGGAGGCGTCCTCGAGCACGGCCTCCATCCGGTCCTGGTCGGTGATGAAGTACGCCGAGATGTAGCCCTTGTCGAACTGCAGGCCCTCGGTGAACTCCAGCTCGAGGCCCATCGTCGCCGACTCCTCGACGGTGATCACGCCGTCCTTGCCGACCTTGTCGAACGCGTCGGCGATGATCGTGCCGACCTTCGCGTCTTGCGCCGAGATCGTCGCCACGTCGGCGATATCGTTCCGCTCCTCGACCTCCCGGGCGCTCTTCAGCAGCGCCTCGGAGACCGCGGCGGCGGCGGCGTCGATGCCGCGCTTCAGCGACATCGGGTTGGCCCCCGCCACGACCGAACGCAGACCCTCGTGCACCATCGCCTGCGCCAGCACGGTCGCCGTCGTGGTGCCGTCGCCGGCCACGTCGTTGGTCTTGGTGGCGACCTCCTTGGCGAGCTGGGCGCCCAGGTTCTCCTGCGGGTTCTCCAGCTCGATCTCCTTCGCGACGGTCACGCCGTCGTTGGTGATCGTCGGAGCGCCCCACTTCTTGTCGATGACCACATTGCGGCCCCGCGGGCCGAGGGTCACCTTGACGGCGTCCGCGAGCTTGTCGACACCGCGCTCAAGCGCCCGCCGCGCTTCCTCATCGAAATCCAGGCTCTTGGCCATGCAGCACCTCAGCTGATCGTTGGTCAATGGTCGTACTCAGTCAGGTTTCATGCCGCCGCCCCGGGCTGGCCGGATACCGCAGGAGAACTGCGCTCCTGTGGCGCCGGCCGATCCGGGGCGGCGGGTGACGCGCTCGCGCGCGCCGGGCACGAGCCGGGCCCGCGCCGTGGGATCTGCTCGCTTACTTCTCGATGATCGCGAGCACGTCCCTGGCCGAGAGCACCAGGTACTCCTCGCCCGCGTACTTCACTTCGGTGCCGCCGTACTTGCTGTACAGCACGACATCGCCCTTCTTCACGTCCATCGGGACGCGCTTGGCGCCAGCGTCGTCGAACCTGCCTGGCCCGACGGCGATGACCTCGCCTTCCTGCGGCTTCTCCTTGGCGGTGTCGGGGATGACAAGGCCGGACGCGGTGGTCTGCTCGGCATCGAGCGGGCGCACAACGATCCGGTCTTCGAGCGGCTTGATAACAACCTTGGTGGCGGTCGTCACGATCTGACCTCCCCCTCCGGAAAGGGCTAGCTGAGTTACTAGAGAGGCGACCATCGGGCCTGCCGTCGCGGGTGCCAGACCATCGGTGTCGCATTAGCACTCTATACCATCGAGTGCCAAGTCCGCACAGTAGCCGGG
>WNGP01002227.1_pt1 | contig 18530 bp, 18 predicted proteins | sample 5407671 | NCBI WGS metagenome assembly WNGP01 (sample SAMN13153381, study PRJNA577476) | soil metagenome | isolation source: 40 cm soil or saprolite under Garry oak tree replicate 2 | place: USA:California | collected 2016-06-15 | reverse complement strand
CGAGCCCATGGGATAGCGCTGGGTCACGGACTCCCACGGATCGGGCTGGATCTGCTTGATGCCGAGGGAGATGCGCTTGTTGTCCTTGTCCACGTTCAGGATCTGCGTCTCGATGGGCTGGCCCTTCTTGAGAAGCTCGGAGGGGTGCCCGATGTTGCGAGTCCACGACATGTCCGAGATGTGCAGGAGCCCGTCCACGCCGGGCTCGAGCTCGACGAAGGCGCCGAAGTCCGTGAGGTTGCGCACCTTGCCCTGCACGCGCTCGCCGGGCTTGTAGCGCTCGTCGATGGTCGCCCACGGATCAGCCTCCACCTGCTTCATGCCGAGGGAGATCCTCTTGGTCGCCTTGTTCACGTCCAGCACCAGGACATCGACCATGTCGCCGACGTTGACGATCTTCGACGGGTGCCGGACCCGCCGCGTCCACGACATCTCGGAGACGTGGACGAGCCCCTCGACCCCAGGCTCGAGCTCGATGAAGGCGCCGTAGTTCGTGAGGCTGACGACCCGCCCCTGGACCTTGGCCCCCACGGGGAAGCGCGCGTCCACGATGGCCCACGGATCAGAGGACTTCTGCTTGTAGCCCAGCGACACCCGCCCCGTCTCGCGGTCGAAGTGCAGGACGACCACCTCGACCTGGTCGCCGATCTGGAAGATCTCGGAGGGGTGGCCCACCCGCCCCCAGGACATGTCCGTCACGTGGAGGAGGCCGTCGATGCCGCCCAGGTCGATGAAGGCGCCGTAGTCTGTGATGTTCTTGACGGCCCCCGTCAGGACCATGCCCTCCGAGAGAACGGAGAGCGTGTGCTTCCGCTTCTCCTCGCGCTCCTCCTCGAGGACGGCGCGGCGCGAGAGCACGACGTTGCCGCGGCGCCGGTTGAGCTTGATGACCTTGGCGCGGATGATCTGCCCGAGCATGGAGGCCAGGTTCTTCACGGGCCGGAGGTCGACCTGCGAGCCGGGGAGGAACGCGCGCACCCCGACGTCGACGGAGAGGCCGCCCTTGACGACCTCCACCACCTTCCCCTCCACCGGCGTGCCGCTGTCATGGGACTTGGAGATGGCGTCCCACACCTTGATCTTGTCGGCCTTGTCCTTGGAGAGGACGATCAGTCCTTCGCTGTCCTCCTTGGACTCGAGGTAGACCTCGATCTCCTCGCCCACCTTCGGGAGCGTGCCCGCGTGGCGGAACTCCTCGATGGCGATGGTCCCCTCGCTCTTGTAGCCGATGTCCACGAGGACCTCGCTATCGCGTACCTCGACCACCCGGCCGCGGACGACCTCCCCTTCCTCGATGTCGCCCACTCCCCGCTTGAACCAATCCTCCATGCTCTCCTCGGGGCCGTTGTCCACCTCCCTCTGCCCCCCTGCGAGGCCCTGCGACTCCCGATTCTCCGTCTCCATAATGCGGTGCTTCCTCCCTTGATGGATATCGCCGGAGCGGCGGCTACCGGCCGCCCCTGACGTCGTGCTGCGACTGCGCGCTGCTCACGGCGTGCGTCTTCTCGTCTTGCTCCCGGAGCTGGGCGATGGCGCGCATCATCTCCTGCGCCGCCTCCCGGTACCGCTCCCTCCGGCCCGCTCCCGGGTCGGGCTTGAAGTGTAGCGCGGGTCCGAAGATCACGCGCACCTTAGACCGGCGAGGCCACCAGGCCCCCCGGGGCAGCGCGTGCAACGTTCCCGTCACATAGGTCGGGACCACGGGCACCTCGGTGAGGACGGCGAGCATCCCGATGCCGGGCTTGCCCTCGCCGAAGGAGCCGTCACGGCTGCGCGTGCCCTCGGGAAACGCGAGAAGGGCCTCACCCTCCTCGAGCAGACGCGCGGCCGTCTTGAGCGCCTTCGGGTCCGATCCCTCACGTCTCACGGGATGCGCGTTGAGATTCCGGATCAGCCGGCCGAAGCCGGGAATGCGGAACAGCTCGGCCTTGGCCATGAAATGCAAGGTCCGCGACGTCGATCCCCCGATGATCGGCGGGTCGAGCACGCTCTGGTGGTTCGAGACCACGAGCACGGGTCCCGAGCCGGGCACGTGCTCGGCGCCGCGGATCTCGAGCTCGAGCCTCCAGCGCATGAGCGCGACGGCGATGGGCTTCAGGATCTTGTACAGCACCGCGCCTGCTCCACCGCGTCCAGCATTCGCTCCACGACCGCTTCCGGAGAGAGCGCGGTCGAATCGAGCACGAGGGCGCCCTCCGGTCTGACGAGCGGAGCGAGGTCACGCTCCATGTCCTGCCGGTCTCGCTGCATCACCTCGGCCTTGACCGTTTCGTAGTCGGCGGGAAGGCCGGTGGCGGCCAGCTCATCGCGCCGGCGCCTCGCCCGCTCGTCGAGATCCAAATCCACCGTGGTCTTCTCGAGGACCTTGCCGACGGCGGGCGCGTCATCCGCGGTGACGCCGGCCTCCTTGACGGCCCAGGCGAGGGCTCGATAGAGCGCGCCCGTGTCGATCAGCGTGAAGCCGAGCCGGCGGGCGAGCTCGCGCGCGGCCGTGGACTTGCCGGCCGCCGCCGGTCCGTCGATGGTGACGACGGGCTGGCGCTTCAGGGCAGCTCCTCGGCGCACACGCGCCCCGCGAGGGAATTGACGGCGGCCACGAAGCCCGGATACGAGGTGTTGATGCACGCCGTGTCCTCGACCACGGTCTCCCCTTCCGCGATGAGGCCCGCCACGACGAGAGCCATGGCCATGCGGTGGTCGCCCCCGCTTCCCACGGTGGCGCCGCGAAGCCGGACCCCGCCCTCGATGTCGAGCCCGTCGGGCCGCTCGGCGACGCGCGCGCCCATGCGCCCGAGCTCGGCCGCGATGGCGCCGATGCGGTCGGACTCCTTCACGCGAAGCTCCGCGGCGTCGGTGATGCGGGTGCGCCCTGCGGCGGCGCAGGCCGCCACGGCGAGGATGGGCACCTCGTCGATGAGCCGGGGAATGAGCTCGCCGCCGACGTGCGTGCCGCGGAGCGCGGTGCTGGCCGTGGTCAGGTCGGTCACCGGCTCCCCCGCCGCGCTGGACTCGACGCCGCGCTCGACGCGCGCGCCCATCGACGCGAGGACGTCGAGGAGGCCTGCCCGCGTGGGATTGGCGCCCACCCGGGCCACCGTCACGCGGCCATCCTCCACCAGCGCCCCCGCCACGAGAAGGAATGCGGCCGAGGAGATATCGCCGGGAACCGCGACGGCCTGGCCGCGAAGCTCGCGGCCCGGCGTGATCGTCACCGTGCGCCCGTCCACCGAGAGCCGCGCGCCGAAGCCCGCGAGCATCCGCTCGGTGTGGTCGCGGGACTGGGCCGGCTCCGTGACGCTGACGGGCCCCTCGGCCCAGAGACCGGCCAGGAGGAGGGCGGTCTTGATCTGGGCCGAAGCCACGGGGGACGCGTAGACGTACGCGCGGAGCGGCCTTGCCCCGCGCACCCCGAGCGGGAGCCGTCCGCCATCCTGGCGTCCGACGAAGGTCGCGCCCATGGCGGCGAGCGGCTCGGCGACGCGCTTCATGGGTCGCTGCCTCAGGGAGGCGTCCCCCGTGAGGAAGGTCCAGAAGGGCTGACCGGCGAGCACACCCAGGAGCAGGCGGGCGCCGGTTCCCGAATTGCCGCAGTCGAGGACGTCCTCGGGCTCGCGCAGGCCCATGAGTCCCGCGCCGTCCACGAGGTAGTGCCCCGGGCCCTTCCGCGTGACGAGCACGCCCAGCTTCTCGACGGAGCGCAGGGTGTTGAGGCAATCCTCGCCCTCGAGGTATCCGGTGATCTCCGTGCGGCCGCTCGCGACGGCGCCGAGGAGGGCGGCCCGATGGGAGACCGACTTGTCGCCGGGCACCTCGATGGTGCCGGAGAGCCTCGTCACCGGGCGCACCCGTATCCTCATCCGAGTCGCTCCCGGAGCGCGCGGATGCGCTCGAGCTCGGCCTCGATCCGCGCGCCGTCGCCGGAGCGCACGAGGGATTCCAGGTCTCCGAGCGCGGCGCGAAAGGCGGCCAGGGCCTCCGCGAGGGCCTCGCGGTTCTGCTCGAAGATGTCGCGCCACATCACGGGATCGGAGGCGGCGATCCGCGTGGTGTCCTTGAAGCCGCGCGCGGCCACGTCGAAGAACTGGGGATCCATGCGGGCGACCGCGGCCACGAGGGCGTCGGCCACGAGATGCGGGAGATGGCTGACGGCGGCCACGGCGCGGTCGTGAGTGACGGGGTCGAGGCTCATGACCCGGCTGCCCACGGCTTCCCAGAGCTCGCTCGCGCGCTTGAGCGCGTCGACGCTCGTGCGCTCGGTCGGGGTGAGGATGACGAGGGCCCCGCGGAAGAGATCGGCCCGCGACACGCCATAGCCCGCGAGATTGGAGCCGGCCATGGGATGCCCGCCCACGAAGGCGAGGGGGCGCTTCGCGGCCAGGGCCTCGGCCGCGCGGACGATGCGCGCCTTGGCGCTGCCCACGTCCGTGACGAGCGCGCCCTCGGCGGCGGCGCGCCAGACCGCGGGAAGCTGCGCCTCCAGGGTGGCCACCGGGGTGGCGAGGACGACGAGATCGGCGCCCGCCACGCCCTCGGCGATATCGGTGGTGATCCGGTCCACGGCGCCGTCGGCGAGAGCAGGCTCGAGACTCCCGACCCTCCGGCCGACCGCCACGATCTCCCGCGCGAGCGACTCCGCCCGCGCCGCCTTCGCGAGAGAGCCGCCGAGAAGCCCGAGTCCGACGATGGTGAGCCGGCGGATCACCCGGCCTTGCCCTCCGCGAGCACCTTCTTGAGCGCCTTGACGAGGCGACGATTCTCCTCGGGCGTGCCGATGGTGATCCGGAGCGCCGTCTCCATCCCAAAGCTCGCCATGGGCCGGACGATGACTCCCTCCTTGAGGAGGCGCTGGAAGATATCGGTGCCCGAGCGCCCCACGTCGACGAGGATGAAGTTCGCGCGCGAGGGGACGTACTTCACCCCCATGGCGGTGAACTCGTCGCAGAGGAAGTGGCGACCCGCCTCGTTCATGCGGAGGCACTCGAGGATGTGGGAGTCGTCCTCGAGAGCGGCGAGGGCCGCCACCTGGGCCAGCGAGTTGATGTTGAAGGGCTGGCGGATCCGATTGAGGAGCGACACGCAGTCGGGGTCGGCGATGGCGTAGCCCACGCGCAGGCCGGCCAGGCTCGCCGCCTTGGAAAAGGTCCGCAGCACCACCACCTTGCGCCCGTGCTTCATGAAGCCGAGGGAGTCCGGGAAGTCCGGGCCCTGGGCGAACTCGAAATAGGCCTCGTCGAAGACCACGATGACCTTGTCGGGCACCCGCGCCATGAAGGTCGTCACCTCTTCGGCGGTGACCACGGTGGCCGTGGGGTTGTTCGGGTTGGCCACGAAGACGAGCTTGGTCATGGGCGTGATGGCGCGCGCCATCGCTTCCAGGTCCAGCCGGTGGTCCTTCAAGGTCACCACCACGCGAATCCCCCCCGCGGCCTGGACGATCATCGGGTACACGACGAACGACGGGTGCGGGATCACCGCCTCCTCTCCCGGGCGCAGGAAGGCCCGCACGACGAGCTCGATGAGCTCGTTCGAGCCGTTGCCCATGATGAGCTGGTCGGGGGTGAGGCCGTGGCGGCGGGCGAGGGCGACCCGGAGGTAGTGGGCGCTGCCGTCCGGATACCGGTTGAGGTGCGGCAGGGCGTCGGCGATGGCCTTGAGGACGCGCTCCGAGGGCGGCAAGGGGTTCTCGTTGGAGGCGAGCTTGATGACATCCGTGAGGCCGAACTCGCGCTCGAGCTCCTCGATGGGTTTGCCCGGCTCGTAGGGCGCGATGCCGAGGATGTGATCGTTGGCGATGGATTCCCAGGACACGGGCATGAGCGGCTCCTTAGGCGGCCGGGTAGGATCCGAGGATCTTGAGGAACTGGCAGCGCTGCTTGACCTCGTCGAGGACGGCGCGGACATCGTCGGTGTCGCGGTGGCCCTCGAAGTCGACGAAGTTCACGTACTCCCACGGGCGCCGCTTTGTCGGTCGCGATTCGATCTTGGTCAGGTTGAGTCGCCGGGCCGCGAAGGGCTGGAGGATGCTGTACAGCACGCCCGGCTCGTTCTTCATGGAAAAGAGGATGGACGTCTTGTCGCGGCCGGTGGGCCCCACCGCTCGCCGGCCGATCACGAGGAAGCGGGTGCTGTTGGCGGGGTTGTCCTCGATGCGGCGCCGGAGCACGGGCACGTCATAGGTGCGGGCGGCCAGCTCCGAGGCCACCGCGGCCACCGTGGGATCGTCCTTGGCGCGCTCGGCGGCGGCGGTGGTGGAGGACATCTCCTCCAGGCGCACCTCCGGCAGGTGCGCGAGCAGCCACTGGCGTGTCTGCGCGAGGCCCTGCGGGTGAGAGCACACGATCTTGATCTCCTCGAGCTCCGTGGCCCGGGAGAGGAGATGCTGGCTGATGTCGAGGGTGAGCTCTCCCGTGATCACCGCGTCGGACTCGATGAGCCGGTCGAGGGTGATGTTGACGGGGCCCTCCGTGGAGTTCTCCACGGGCACCACGCCGCACTCCGCACGTCCGCGCTCGACCTCCTCGAAGATGTCCGCGATGCTCCGCAGCGGGATCAGCTGGGCCGAGGTGCCGAAGCGGCGCATGGCCGCCGCGTGGGTGAAGGTTCCCGCCGGGCCCAGGTAGCCGACGGGGAGCGGGTTCTCGAGAGCCAGCGAAGCGGAAAGGATCTCGCGCCAGACGGCGCGGAGGGCATCCGCGGTGAGCGGCCCCGTATTCAGGGCGAGCAGGCGGTCGATGAGCTGGGCCTCCCGCTCCGGGACAAAGTACGGCCGGTCCTGTTGCCTCTTGAGCTCGCCGATCTGGAGGGCGGCCTGCCCGCGCTGATTGAGGAGGTGGAGGATTTGTTCGTCGAGGTCGTTGATCCTGGATCGCCAGTCGTCCAGGTCCATAGAAGCTCCTGATGCGGATCTATCAGCGAATCCCGGTCAGTATAGGCGAAGCGGCTCCCCCACGCAAGCTCTCGAGGGCCGCGCGCTCCGCGGCCGTGAGCGGGCGCGCCTTGCCCTTGGGTAGCGAGCCCAGGTGAAGCGGCCCGAATTGCACGCGACGCAGCCGGACCACCGGGTGGCCGAGCGCCTTGCAATAGCGCTTCACCTCCCGGTAGCGCCCCTCGGCGAACGTGAGCTTGATCCACGTGGTGCGCGATCCGCGTCGCAGGAGGCTGACGGCCGCGGGCACGGCGGGGCCGTCGGGCAAGACGACTCCGCGTCGCCAGCGACCGAGCTCACGGGGCGACACGTGTCGCTCGACCTCGACCTCGTAGACGCGGGGGATCTCGTAACGGGGATGCAGCAGTCGGTTGGTCAGCTCTCCGTCGTTGGTGAGGAGGAGCAGCCCCTCCGCATCGTAGTCGAGCCGGCCCACGGGAAAGACGCGTGGCCCGTCCCCCGGAAGCAGATCGATGACGACACGACGGCCTTGCGGATCGGCCCGGCTCGTGACGTAGCCACGCGGCTTGTGGAGAAGGACGTACGCGCGTGCCTCGGCGCCCTGGAGGGGCCGGCCATCGAGGGTGATCCGGTCGATGTCGGGATCCGCCTGGGCGCCCGGCTCGCGGCGCACGTCGCCGTTGACGGCGATGCGCCCCGCGGCCAGGATCGCTTCAGCGCCCCGGCGTGACGCCAGCCCCGCCTGGGCCAGGATCTTGCTGAGGCGCGTCGGTGCCAGCGTTGCTCTCCGCGGTCGCGGCCAGCCGCGCCTCCGCGTCCCCGTGTCCGTTCTCCCCGCTCTGAGCCGGCGGCTCCGGGACGACCAGCTCGCCCTCGACCCTCGGCAGATCGCTCACGTCGCGCAGCCCGAAGGCCACGAGGAAGTCTCGGGTGGTCTCGTACAGGTAGGGCCGCCCCGGGGCCTCCTTGCGCCCGGCGATCCGAATCATGCGCCGGTCGAGGAGGTTGTCGAGCACGGCTTCCGAGTTGACGCCACGGATCGCGTCGATGTCGGGACGCGAAGCGGGTTGGCGATAGGCGATGATGGCGAGCGTTTCCAGGGCCGAGCGCGAGAGCCGCGAGCGCGTCCGGCTCCGCGCCAGTCGCACGAGCCAGGGTGCCACGTCCGGCCGCGTGACCAGCCGATACCCTCCCCCGACCTCGATGATCATGAGGGCCCGGTCCTCGGCGTCGAGCCTGGCCTTGAGCCTGGTCACGAGCGCGCGCGCCTCCTCGGGTGAGCCAAGCTCCAGCACCTCGCGGATGCGGTCGGGCTCGACGGGCGTCTCCGAGGCGAAGAGGAGGGCTTCGACGACGTCGATGGGCTCAGTCATTCGCTATCTCCACCAGCCGGTTCTCCACCCGTGGGGGCGGCGGCCGCGTCTGTGGTTGGTCCTTCGATCACGATCTCGCCGAAGAGCTCGGCCTGGTGCGCGCGCGCCTGCCCCAGGCGGACCAGCTCGAGGAGAGCCAGGAGCGTCACCACCCACTCTGCGCGCACGCGCTCTTGCCCGGCCACCGACGAGAAGAGGATGGACCAGGTGTTGCGCAGGAGATCCACGATCTCCCCCATGCGCTCGAGGATGGACAGCGGATTCGGCTCGATCTCGCGCGGCGTCCGTCGCTTCTGCTCCTGGATGAGCCGCGTGATGGCGCGCTCGAGGAGATGCACCGAGAGATCTTCGAGCGGGACGTCCTCGGGAGGCGGGAGCTCGGCCACCGTGCGCCCATAGAGCAGCGCCTGCTCCGCCTCGCGCTCGCCCAGCCAGGCCCCCAGGGTCTTGACCCGCGCGTACTCGCGCAGGCGCTCGGCCAGCTCCTGGCGCAGGAGCTCGCCCTCCTCGTCGAGCTCGTCAGGGGGCGCGTCCGGATCGGGGGGCAGGAGAAGCTTCGACTTGAGATAGATGAGCGTCGCCGCCATCACCATGAACGCCCCCGCCGTCTCGAGATCCTGGAACTGCACGGACTCGAGGTGCGCGAGGTACTGCTCGGTGATGGCGCGGATGGGCAGGTTGGCGAGGTCGACCTCGTTGGTCCGGCACAGGTGAAGGAGAAGATCGAGGGGGCCGACGAAGGACTCGACCCTGACGGTCAGGCCCTGCGATTCCGGCGCGGCTTCGGTGTCGATGGTCATTTGGTAACGAGGGCCCAGAAATGGCCCCCGTACTCCCCCAGATGTGTGTTCATCGGTCGGCGGGGGGCCCAGAAATGGCCCCCGTACTCCCCGCCTGCGTGTTCATCGCGGTTCGAGGCTGATCACAGATCTGACCTCCTCCATGGTCTTCTGGGCAAAGACGCGGGCGCGACGCGAGCCCTCGTGGAGGATCTCCACGATCTCGCGCGGCTTGGCCGCGAAGCGCTCGCGCGCTTCCCGGATCTTGGCGAGGGGCGGAACCATGTGCTCGAGGAGCACCGCTTTGCAATCGAGGCAGCCGATGGCCGCCGTCCGGCAGCCCGTGGCGCAGGCCTCGCGCGCGGGCGCAGGGGTGAAGATCTTGTGCAGGTCGAAGACGGGGCAGACGTCGGGATTGCCGGGATCGCTCCGGCGCTTGCGGGCGGGATCGGTGACCATGGGCTTGACCTTGGCCGCGATCGCTTCCGGCGTGTCCGACAGGAAAATGGCGTTGCCGAGCGACTTCGACATCTTGCGGCCGTCCGTGCCCGGCACCTTGGGAATCTCCGTCAACTTCGCGCCCGGCTCGGGGAAGACCGCGCGCTTCCACGTGTGGTTGAAGCGCCGGGCGACCTCGCGGGTCAGCTCGATGTGCGGCACCTGATCCACCCCCACGGGCACCCACTGGGCCTTGTACATCAAGATGTCCGCGGCCTGGAGGAGCGGATATCCCAGGAGGCCGTACGAGGGAGATTCGAGCCCGAGCTGCTCGACCATCTCCTTGAAGGTGGGGACGCGCTCGAGCCAGCCCAGCGGAGTGACCATGGAAAACAGCAGGTGCAGCTCGGCGTGCTCGGGCACGAGCGACTGGATGAAGAGCGTGCTCCGCTCGGGATCGAGACCCGCCCCGAGCCAGTCCGCGGCCATCTCGATGGTGCTCTCGGGCGCCTGCCCGCTGTTCTCCGCGTCCGTGGTCAGGGCATGCCAGCTCGCCACGAAGAAGAAGCACTCGTAGTCGTCCTGCAGCCGAACCCAGTTGTCGAGAGCGCCGAGATAGTTGCCCAGGTGCAGATTGCCCGTGGGGCGCATGCCGGAGAGGACCCGCGACTTCTCGGTCATGGCGCTCCTGCGTCCTCTCGTCCCGCTCCGCGCGATTCCCAGGCCTTGGCCATGCGCAGGAAGACATAGTTGGCATAGAGGACGGCGAGCACGAATCCCCGCCAGCCGTCGAGGAAGCCCATCTTCATGACGTACATGGAGAAGAACCGCGCGAAGGGGCGCAGGGTCAGGTCGGTCCAGCGCGGGCGGTGTCCCTATCTCGTCAGCTCGACAGCAGCCAGCGTGGAATAGCGGTTCGAGCGGGCCACGAAGTCCTCGAGCCCGCGATACGAGTGATGGAGCAGAGGCTCGGCGAGCGCCTCGACGTGACCCTGCACGGCCACTGACTCGTGAACCGCGCTCTCCACGAAGCGGCCCGCTCCGTGCCGGAAGAGGCGGAGCTGATAGTCCGGATAGAGCCCGCCGTGTCGCACCCACGCGCCCCAGAAAAGGTTCTTGCGGGGAACGGAATAGCCGTCGGCGGGGCCATCCACCATCAGGATGCGGCGGACGCGTTCCCGCAGCTCGGGGGAGACGCGCTCGTCGGCGTCGAGGGAGAGGATCCAGTCTCCCGTGGCCTGCTCGAGAGCGAAGTTCTTCTGGACGGGGAAGCCCGGCCACGGCCGCACCCAGACCTTGTCCGTGAACTCGCGCGCGAGCTGTGCCGTCTTGTCCGTGGACTCCGCGTCGATCACGATGATCTCGTCGGCCCAGCTCACGCTCTCCAGGCAATCGCGGAGCCGGGCTTCCTCGTTCCACGCGATGACGGTGACGCTCAGTCGCCTCACGCCGGCGCCTCGAGCATCTCGCGGGCCGTCTCGAAGGCTCGAGCGGGCGAGAGTCCCGCCATGGTGCCGTCGGGACTCTCGAGACCGCGGCAACGTGGGCCGAAGGGGCCGTTGCGAACGGCGCGCGTGGGGCCGAAGAGCCCGAGGGCGGGCGTGCCGAGAGCGGATGCTAAATGGAGGGGACCGGTGTCGTTGGCGACCATGAGGCGGGCCCGGGAGAGCAGCGCCGTCAGCTCGCCGAGGTCCGTGGGCGGCGCCATCAGCGCGGACCCTCCGGGCAGCTCGAGACCGATCTGTCGCGCCATGTGCGCCTCGTCCGGCCCCCAGGCGAGGAGGACGCGCGCTCCCGCTTCGGTGATGAGCCGTTCGGCGAGCGTCCGGAAATGCGAGACCGGCCACTGCTTCTCGGGTCTCCCCGCTCCGGGATTGATCACGACCAGCCGGTCACCGGGCTTCACACCTTCCTTCGCGAGGAAATCGTCGATGCGGCGCGACGAATCCGCGGGGATGGGCACGTGGAAATCGGGAGTCCCCGGGATGATGCCGAGCGGGCCCAGCAGGGCCAGGTACTGCTCGACAACATGAGCCGCCTCCGGAGGCGGCGTGACGCGACGGTTCGTGAAGAGGGCGTTGCCGCGCTCCCGGCAACGCGACGCGCTGAACCCGATGCGCACGGGAGCTCCCGTGTAGGCGGTGAGGAGGCCGGACTTGAGCAGGCCCTGCAGATCGATGGCGACGTCGAAGCGCGCGTGCCGGATCCGCGTGCGGAGGCGACCCACCTTGTCCCACACCTGTCGCATGCCGGCCGGCCGCCTGATCATTCGCCGCCACAGACGCGTGTCCACGGGCACCACGGTATTGAGATCGGGATGATCGCGCAGGATGGCGTACTCGCGCGCCTCCACGATCCACGTCAGCTCTGCGTCGGGCAAGGCGCGCCGGAGGGCGCGCGCCACCGGGAGGGCGTGGATCACGTCGCCCAGAGAGGACAGCTTGACGATGGCGATGCGCGCGGGGCTCAGCGGCCGCCCCTTCCGAATCGCTCGACGATGGTGCGGATGAGATCGCGGGTGGCGTGGGTCTTCGGATCGCCGGCGATGGCGACCTTTCCGCCCGCGGCAAGCACGGCGGCGCGCTCGGGCACCGTCTCCGCCGTGTAGTCGGTGCCCTTGGCGTGGACATCGGGCCTGAGCGTGGCCACCAGGCCGTCCGCCGTATCGTCGTCGAAGACGACGACGGCGTCGACCGACGCGAGGGCTCCCACGATCTCCGCGCGCTCCGCCGCCGTCATGATCGGACGCCCCGCGCCCTTGAGGCGGGCCACGGACTCGTCGGAATTGACCCCCACGAGGAGGGCGTCCCCCAGGGCGCGGGCGCCTTCGAGGTAGCGGACGTGACCAACGTGGAGGAGATCGAAGCAGCCGTTGGCGAGGACGACGCGCTTGCCCTCTCCGCGCCAGCGCGAGGCGAGTCCCCTCGCCTCCTCAAGGCCGAGAAGCCGTGTCATCGCCCACCAGCGATTCGAGAAGCTCGCGCGGCGTCGCGGCCGCCGTGCCCCGCTTCATGACCACCACGCCGCCCGCGACGTTGGCGAGCCACGCCGCCTCCGCGGGGGCGGCCCCCGCGGCCAGGGCCGTGGTGAAGGCGCTGATGACCGTGTCGCCCGCTCCTGTCACGTCGGCGATCTGGTCGCTCCCGTGTATGGGAATCCACGTCACCGGACCTTCCCGCTCCAGGAGCGCCATGCCCCGGCTGCCGCGCGTGATGAGGAGATAGCGCGCCTCGAGCCGATCGAGCACGGCCCGTCCCGCCTTCTCGAGGGACGGCTCGTCGCTCAGCTCCGCGCTCGCCAGCTCTTCGACCTCGGGCTCGTTGGGCGTGGCCGCGGTGACGCCCCGGAAGCGCGGCAGGTCGTAGCGGCTGTCTACCGTGACGAGGAGATCGCGGCGCCGCGCGATCTCGCTCACCGTTTCGAAAACCCTGGGCGTCACCGTCCCGTAGCCGTAGTCGGAGAGGAGAAAGGCGTCCGCGCGCGCCCCCGCCGCCTTGACGCGCTCCACGATCCCGCGCTCCACGTCGTCGGGCAGGGTCGTCTCCGGCTCGCGGTCGAGCCGGACGACCTGTTGCCGCGTGGATTCGTAGCCTCCCGCCATGATCCGCGTCTTCACCGGCGTCGCTCGCTCGTCCGACACCATGACGCCGTCGGTCGAGATCCCCGCGCCCGCGAAGAGACGGGTCAGCTCCTGGCCGGCCTCGTCGCGCCCGACGACACCTACCGGCGTGGCCACCGCTCCAAGGGCGTGGACGTTGTCGGTGGCATTGGCGGCCCCGCCCAGCCGCACCTCGCGGTCCGTGAAGCGGAGGATGAGGACGGGCGCCTCGCGCGAGATGCGCGCGGGCTTCCCGTAAAGATACTCGTCGGCGATGATGTCGCCCACCACCACGACGCGCTTGCCCGCCAGGGCGGGAATCAGCTCGCGCAGCCTTCTCAAGGGAAGCATCAGCGGGCGAGCGCCCACTCCACGGCGTCCAGGAGATCTTCGGCGACGTGGTCGGGCTTCACGCCCCACGCCTCCCGTCGGTGCTCGAATTCGCCGCGGCCATAGCCGGTGAGCACGAGGACGCCCGCCGCCCCCGCCGCCTGTCCCGCCGCGACGTCGGACGGCTTGTCGCCGATCATGACCGAGCGCCCGAGATCGAGATCGAGGTCGGCGGCGGCGCGCAGCAGCATCCCCGGCCGCGGCTTGCGGCACTCACAGTCGCGCCGGAAAGGTGGCGCGCCCGCCGTGGGGTGATGGGTGCAGACATAGAGTGCGTCGAGGCGCGCGTCGTGCGCGGCAAGCTGCCGCACGACCTCGTCGTTCACCGCGCGAAGCACTCCTTCCGAGAAATAGCCGCGGGCGATGCCGGCTTGATTGGTGGCCATGATGGCGGGGATTCCCGCGCCATTGAGCTTGCGGATGGCCTCAGGTGTTCTCGGCAGGACCCGCACACGGCTCACGTGATTGATGTACCCCATCTCCTCGATGAGGCACCCGTCCCTGTCCATGAACACCGCCGGGCGTCCGGAGGTGAGGCCAGGCATGTGAGGCAGTGTAACCCTCGGCGCCGGAATCTTCAATGTAAATCGCTGGTTAGTGACCCGGCCCGGGTAGGCCGACAGGTGATCACCGCCTGAGGCTCTGCCAGAGGGAAGCCAGTCGCTCGACCTGGGCCTCGAAGGTGAATGGAAGCGCGGCGGCACGGGCCCCTGCCGACAGCTTTCTGGCGTCGCCATGATGGAGGAGCGCGTCGAGGCCACCGGCGATGGCTGCGGCCTCCGGTTTGTCGACGACCGCCCCGCTCTCCCCCGGTACGACCGCTTCGGCGCCGCCGGCCCCACGGCTCGTGAGGACAGGCACTCCGGAGGCGAGGGCCTCGAGATGGACGTTGCCGAAGGGCTCGTAGAGGGCGGGCAGCGCCACCACGTCGGCTGCGGCATACAGTCGCTCGACGTCGGGTCTCGGCGCGCTCCAGGTCACGCTGTCGCTCACGCCCAGGCGCTCGGCCAGGAGTCGATACGGCTCCGTCCGGCCCCGCCCCGCGACGAGCAACCGCGCGCGCCTGTCGCCAAGCCTCGCCAGGCCCTCGATGAGCGGACCGAGCCCTTTGCGCTCGAAGCCCGAGCCGATGAAGGCGACGAGCCACGCTTCTGCGCTGAAGCCGAGGGCTGCGCGCGTCTCGCTCCGCCAGCGCCCCCGGTTATCGGGATGGAAGCGGTCGAGGTCCACGCCGTTGTACACCGTGGTGACGGCCCGAGCGGGAGTCTTGTAGAGGCGCTGGATCTCCTCTTTCCCCTGGCCGGAGATCGCGACCACGTGCCTGGCGCTCTCCAGCGTGAAGATGCGCCGTTCCAGCCACAAGAGGAGACGATGATGAGGATTCACTTGAAGGCGTGTCCGCCCCATCGCGTCGAGGTAGGCGCGGTGGCTTCCCTCCCCCGCCCGATACACATCCTGGACGAGGCACCGCTCGTGGCTCTGGACGACGTCGTATCGGCGCGAGCGCACCGCCCGCCGCGCCTGAAGGGCGAAGGACAGCTGTCGCAGGACGGAGGGAGACCCGAGGATGGGAAGCCGATGCACGGTGATGCCGTCGACCTTCGGCTGCGCGCGCGTGGTGATCAGGTGAACGTCGTGCCCGCCGCGCCGGACGAGGGCCGAGAGCAGCCCCGCCGTGGCCGTCTCGACGCCACCGTGGAAGGAGAAGGGCCGGCAGATCAGCGCGATCTTCATCGGCGGGCCCGCGTCCCCGCCGTCACCTGCTCGATCAGGGGGAAGAGATCGCGGCGAGCCGCGCCGAAGCTGTAGCGCTCGACGCAGCGCTCTCGAGCGCGCCGCGCGAGCGCCGCCGCCTCTCCTGGATCGTCGAGGAGTCGGGCAATGGCCGCGCCCAGGGCCGACACGTCGCCCGCCTCCACCAGGAGCCCGCAGCCTTCGAGGATCTCGGGGATCATGGACACGCGGGTGGACACGATGGGCCGACCGAGCGCCATCGCGTCGAAGAGCTTGGCGGGGACCTGGCCCCGCGTGTCCGGCGTGTCACGCTGGGGCACGACGACAACGTCGGCCGCCGAGAGAAAGCTCGGGATCTCCTCGAAGGCGATGGGCGGGGCCAGGCAGATGCTCGGGAATCGCCGGGCAAGATCGCGACCGAGGACACTCTCGGGAAGGGTGCCCACGACGGCGAGCCGGACGTCCTTTCGCCCGAGCCCGGTCACTGCCGCGCCGAGATCGTCCAGGCCCTTGTAGCCGCGCGGAGTGCCCAGGAACATGACCACGCGCTCGTCCGCGATGCCGAGGCGGCGCCGCGCTTCCACGGGCGAGCCCGAGCCCGGCTTCCACGCGTCGGTGTCCCGCACGTGCGGGACGAGGACGCCGCCGAATCGCTGCTGGAGAAACCTCGAGGCCACGGTGATGCCGCTCGCCAGCCCCGTCAGGCGCTCGGCGAGCCAGGTCCAGGGCAGGCCCTTCGGGTTGCCGAAGTTGACCGCTCGGCCCAGGGTTCCCGCGGGTCCGGAGCGTAGATAGAAGCCGGTCTCCCAGTCGTCGATGTCGAGGAGGAGCGGCCGACGCCCGAGCACTCGCTTGAGATAGCCGACGCCGGCGCTCCCCAGCCTGGTCTTGGATGCATAGACGAGATCGCCGTCGGCCCGCCGGGACAGCTCGACCATGGTCATGAGGAAGCCGGGCATGCGTCGCTCGGGCACGCCCGTGTAGCGCACCGGCCCCCCCGCCACGGGCATCCACGGGGCGGGCCCCGATCGTGGGCCTATCACCTCGACCTCGCCGAGGGGAGCGAGGAGGCGGGCGAGGAGATCCGCTCGACCCGCGGCATTGTCGGAAAGGTCGAAGCACAGGACGGAGGTTTTCATTCAGCCGGCGAGCAATCCGCGGTAGTGATCGACGAGCCTCTCGGCGACCCGGGCGCCGGTGAGCCGGCCATGCGCGAGCCGGGCGGCTGCCTGTCCCAGCTCGGCGCGCAACGTCGGTCGCTCCAGGAGCCTGGCCATGGCGGCGGCGAGCTCGGGAGCGTCACCGCCCGGGACGAGCAGCGCATCCCGGCCGTCGGTGAGGACCTCGGCGGCGACTCCCACCCTGCTCGCCACCACGGCGCGCCCGGCGGCCAGATACTCGAAGAGCGCGCGCGACATACCGTCCGATTCGAGAGGCGGGTAGAGGGCGATGTCGAGCGCGGCGAGGAGGCCGGCGGTGTCCTGGACGAATCCCAGGAACGAGACGCGCTCGGAGAGTCCGGCCTTCTCCACGGCCTGGCGTATGGCGGCTTCAAATGGTCCCTGGCCGGCGAAGACGAGGTGAAACGGCCGTCTCCCAGAAGCGAGCCGCGTGGCCGCCTCGACCACGAGGCCGTGCCCCTTCATGACCCGGAACCCCGAGAGCACGCCGATCACCGCCGCCTTCTCGTCGATGCCGAGACGCCGTCGGAGCGCCGTGGAATCCGATGCCGGTTGGAAGCGCTCGCCATCCGCTCCTCCCGGGAGGGCGATCACGCGGTGAGCGGAGACCAGGCCTGCCGCTCTGCACTGCCGGGCGATGGCTTCGCTGACCGTGATCATGAGGTCTGTGGCGTGGCCATAGAGCCAGCGGTTCAGGGCATGGGGCTGGAGCGGCTGCACGATGTGGCGTGTCCTCACGAGAGGAGTCGGACGCGCGCGGAGTCGATTGGCGAGGGCGGCGAGCCAGTGCTCCTTCCCCCGGTGGACGTGGACAATGTCCGCGCTCTCGAGGCGGGCGCGGAGACTCCGGATGTCGTCGAGGTCCGCCCACGGCCTGAGCCCGGAGCGCAGCGAGAGGGTCTCGATCCTCTTCACGCCCTCCGCGCGGGCCCTCGAGATCACGCGCTCTTCGGTGCCCCTCCGGCAGACGAGGGTCGCCTCATGTCCGGTCCGGTCCAGCTCGCTGCACATGCGCGTGGCCCAGTAGGCATCGGACGACCAGCCCCGGCACGAAACGACCTGAAGGATTTTCATTTGGATCCGGGGGGGAGCGACCGCCGGTCGCACTGAGGGTTGGCTCGGCTCGCCTTTGGCTGCGCCTCACACTGCTCCCCCGGGCCCCCCCACCGGTTCAACTCGAGGCCATTCTCCTCGCTCATTATCCACGAGGTTGACCGCGACCGCCGGTCGCACTGAGGGTTGGCTCGGCTCGCCTTCGGCTGCGCCTCACACTGCTTCCCCGGGTCCCCCCACCGGTTCGATCTGAGCACGTTATTCTCGCTGCGCTTTCTCAATGCTGCTTGCTGGCGAGGGCCGCCGCGTAGATCTCTTCGAAGCGACGGGCATGGCTGTCGGGGCTGAACCGGCCGAGCGCGCGGCGGTGCCCCGCCTCGCCCATGGCGCGGGCCTCGTGCGGCCGCGCGGGCAGCCGGCGCAGGGCGGTGGCAACGTGCTCGGCCGAAACGCGCTCGAGGAGGAGGCCGGTCTCGCCGTGAACGACGACTTCCGGTAGTGCCCCCACCCGGGCCCCCACCACGGGCCGCCCCGCCGCCATGGCCTCGAGGGCCGCCCGACATGACTCATCCGAGCCCGCCCCGAGGAGGACGAAGATATCGAGGGCATGGAGCACGGCCGGCAAGTCGGTATCGCGATAGCCCGCAAAGAGTGCGCTGTCCTCGAGTCCGAGTTCCTTGACGGCTGCCTCCAGGGCCTGGCGCCGCTCACCCTTGCCGACGAGGAGAAGACGGGCGTCGGGGCGCTCTCGACGCAGTAGCCGGAAGCCTTCGAGGAGCGCCTCGTGGCCGCGCCCTGCCGCGAAGCGGGCGACGCAGCCGATGAGAGGGGCGGAGGCGACGTGAAATTCCTCGCGGATCTTGGCGGCGCCCCGCGAGTCGGCGGCGAAGCGCGCGGTGTCCACCACGCCCCCCACGCGGTGCACGGCCCGGGCGGGGGCGCCCGCGGCGATGAGCCTTTCCTCGACGCCGCGGCTGATGGCGACGAGGGCCTGGGAGCTGCGGTAGAGGCTCGAAGTGGGCCAGCCCCGTCGCACCGCGCGCTCGTTGTGATAGGAGCGCACGAGCGCGCTTCCGCCGTGAGTCCACCAGCCGAGCC